>Ga0209638_1000462_pt1 | contig 26549 bp, 24 predicted proteins | sample BarGraNGADG00211_FD_184490 | JGI IMG/M metagenome (GOLD analysis project Ga0209638, IMG submission 184490) | Arctic peat soil microbial communities from Barrow, Alaska - Barrow Graham LP Ref core NGADG0002-211 (SPAdes) (version 2) | ecosystem: Environmental > Terrestrial > Soil > Wetlands > Peat...
CCTTCACCCTGCCGGAAGCCCTCGATGTGGCTGGCCGACCATGACGAACGCCTCGCCGCAACGTTGGCGTCACTCAAGCGGTGGCCCGTGGGAGGACGCCTTCGGATACTCGCGCGCGATTCGCACCGGCGACCATATCGTCATCTCGGGCTGTACTGCAGTCGTGGACGGAACGGTCCGGCATGGCGGCGACGCAGCGGCCCAGATGGGCGTGGCTCTGGGCCAGGTCCTTGCCGCCATCACGGCGCTTGGCGGCACGGTGGGTGATGTCATCAGCACCCGGGTGTACGTCGTCAACAGGGCCGACTGCGACAGTGTCGGCCGCGTGCACGCTGAGCGGTTCGCCGATGTGCGACCGGCTGCCACCATGGTCCTGGTGGCCGGCCTGCTCGATGAGGAGATGCTCGTCGAGGTGGAGTGCGAGGCACGGGTCGGCTCAGCCAAGCCCTACGACCCGCCAACGACCCCTCGTGAATGATGCAGCGCCGGCCGGAAGCGACGGTCGTGATGGTGGGCTCGCCGACGGGTCCGCGGTAGGCCCATCGACCGGGCGTGTGCTGTCCGGCGCCGGGTTCGAGAACGACATCGGCGAGGCCGACCCGACTCTGATGGCGGCGCTCGCCGACGAGTCGGACGTCCTCGGGTTGCTCGCCGCCATCGCCGGCGCACGGTTGCTCGTCCCCATCGTGGCCGCACCGACGGGGGGCGACTCCGCCGATCTGGCGCCGCAGCGGTCCACGAACATGGCGGTCGTGACCTTGACGTCGCCGGACGGGCAACGCGCGCTCCCGGTATTCAGCAGTCTGGCTGCTCTGCTGGCATGGGACGCCACCGCTCGCCCCTCCCCGGTCACCGGCGCCGACGCAGCGCGGGCAGCGGTGTCCGAGGGCTGTGACGTGCTGGCGCTCGACATTCGTTCTGGACACCCACGCGTGTTGCGACCCAGCATGGTCTGGGCCTTGGCCCAACAGCGTGACTGGCTGCCCGCGCACGCTGATCCCTTTGTGGCACAGGCGCTTTCGCGCGCAACTGCCGACGAGGCAGATGTGATCGACTGTCATGGTGAAGAAGGCGACCCCGCCGGTGCTGGCATTCTCCGGGTCGTCCTGAGCCTGCGTCCGGGACTTGGTCAGGCACAGGTCCAGGCCTTGGCGACTCGCGTCGGGGAGCAGATCGCCACGGACGGCGAGGCGCGGGCGCGGATCGACGGCCTCGCGTTCGCCATCCGCGAGGCTTGAGCTTTCACCCCGCAGCCGGCTCGACATACCCCCCGATGGCGCCGGAAACCCTTTCGCCAACCGGCGGTGCCCTGTGACAGCCTGAGCGGTATGCCGCTCGACCCCTACCGCCGCGTGCTGTCTGTCCCCGCCCTGCGGCAGGCGCTGGTCCTTGGCGTCCTCGTTCGCATCCCGATCTTCGCCGGCGGCGTCATCCTCACCCTCCATGTCGTGCAGACCCTGCACCGAAACTACGGCGCCGCAGGGCTCGTGAGCGCCGCGGCGACGGTTTGTATCGCGATCAGCGGGCCGTGGCGTGGCACGCTGCTGGACTCCAAGGGTCTGCGTCGCGTGGTCATGCCATCGCTGGTGGTGACAGCGATCTGCTGGTCGATTGCGCCGTTCGCGAGCTACCTCCCCCTGCTCCTGCTTGCCGCTCTCGGGGGCCTCTTCATCATTCCGACGTTCTCGATCATCCGGCTCGCGGTCATCGCAGCTGTCCCCGAGAGTGATCGGCGCACTGCCCTGTCCCTGGACGGGGTGGCCGTCGAGCTGTCCTTCATGATCGGCCCCCTTGTCGGCGTCTGGGCGGCCACCATCTGGTCGACGGCCTGGGTCCTGTTCAGCATCGAGATGCTCGGCGTGCTGGCTGGCGTGGGCCTGTGGTTGGTCAACCCCGCCATGCATGCCGATCGCAACGACATGGACGCGGGGGCCGGCGAACCCGGCGCGAGCCCGCCGCGCAGCGCGTGGTTCCGTGCGCGGTTCCTGGCCGTGTGCGGCGCCGCCGCCGCAACGACGATCGTCCTCTCTGGCTGCGACATTGCGATTGTCGCCGCGTTGAGGGAGTTCCACCAGATCTCCCTGATTGGCCCGGTACTCGCGATCTGGGGGCTCGGATCGGTGATCGGCGGTCTGGCCTACGGTCTGCTGCACCGTTCGATCCCGGCTTTCCTGCTCCTGGGCGGCCTCAGCCTGGCGACATTTCCGATCGCTCTCGCTCCGAGCGTGTGGCCGTTCGCCGCTCTGGCCTTCGTGGCCGGGCTGCTCTGCGCGCCGACGATCACCGCGACGGTCGACCAGGTCAGCAGGGTGGTGCCCGAGGCGGCCTTGGGTGCGGCCATGGGATGGCACGGTTCGTTCATGACCGCGGGCTCGGCGCTCGGTGCCCCTGTTGCCGGTCTGGCGATCGACCAGTGGGGCTGGCGCGGTGGCTTCGTGAGCGTCTCCCTGGTCGGGCTGGCCGTTGCGGTGCTCGGAGCCGGTGCCACCATCACCCGCCGCCGCTACCGCGAGCGCGTGACCGGGCTGCTCTCGGAATCGGCGTGAGCGTCCCGCGCCCGTCATCGAGGTGTTGGAGCCTCGCCGAAGGATGATCGGCACCCGGATTGGCCGCCCGGAGGTTCAGCCTGTAACCTTGCTGATCGACCGGCTGTGTCCCCAGGGTGTCACCAAGATGCCCGAATGGCACAGCGTGCAAGAGAAGCCAAACAACACGTCGCTTCCACCCGCGTCGGCAGGCTCGCAGCTCGCTGCAGTCAGAGCCGCCGGGTTCCAGGTCCGCCCGGCTGGGGCGTCGCACCGATGGTGCGCCGCAGCAGCCGTGCAGTGTATGACGGGTGCCTGCGACCCGTCATACCGGCGGTTTTGGTCGGATGCTCCTTGTCTTAAGCTCCTCGCGCTCCACGGTGGCGGGGAGTTTTTTCTTCGTCGCCCGGCGGTCGCCCCGATGGACAACACTGTCCCCTTGGACGGGACAACAGAGGAGAACCACATCAGCGAACCTCGTATCAACGACCGCATCCGGGTCCCGGAAGTGCGGTTGGTTGGCCCCAATGGTGAACAGGTTGGCATCGTGCGCGTCGAGGATGCCTTGCGCCTTGCCGCCGAGTCGGACCTCGACCTCGTCGAGGTGGCCCCGATGGCGAAGCCGCCGGTCGCCAAGCTCATGGACTTTGGCAAGTTCAAGTACCAGGAAGCCATCAAGGAGCGCGAAGCCCGCAAGAACCAGGTCAACACGGTCATCAAGGAGATCAAGCTCCGCCCCAAGATCGACCCGCATGACTACGCCACCAAGAAGGGCCACGTCGAGCGGTTCCTCAAGACCGGCGACAAGGTCAAGGTGACGATCATGTTCCGCGGTCGCGAGCAGTCCCGGCCCGAGCTTGGTTTTCGCCTGCTGCAGCGCCTTGCTGAGGACATCGGTGACCTCGGCTTCGTCGAGAGCACCCCCAAGCAGGACGGCCGCAACATGGTGATGGTGATCGGTCCGACCAAGAAGAAGGCCGAGGCCAAGGCCGAACAGCGTCGTAAGCGCGAGGAAGGTGCCGCGAATGCTCCAGCCTCGACACGCTCCGCCTCGACCCGCTCGACCACTGCACCGGTAGAGGCGCCCTCGACCTCCGCACCACTCGACGCAACCGAGGGCGCGAGTGGTGGCGACACCGCGAACAAGACCAAGGCCGACGCCGGCACCAAGACCGAGGCCAAGACCAAGGCCGACGTCGACACCAAGACCGAGGCCAAGACCAAGGCCAAGACCAAGGCCGACGTCGACACCAAGACCGAGGCCAAGAGCACCGCCGAGTAGGGCGGCCGACAGCGTCACGACAGAACCCAGCGGGTCCGTGAGGACCCGCACGACCGAAGGAGATCGGCTCCATGCCGAAGATGAAGACCCACAGCGGCGCCAAGAAGCGTTTCCGCCTCACCGGCACCGGCAAGGTCATGCGTGAGCAGGCCGGTGGTCGCCACCTGCTCGAGCACAAGTCCTCGAAGAAGACCCGCTCGATCGCCAATGACGTGGAGCTGAACAAGCCCCAGGCCAAGAAGATCAAGAAGCTTCTCGGTAAGTAGGTCCACGACAGGTCAAGGGTTTCAGACAGCTCAAGGTTCAAGACAAAACTTCATTCAGATCCGCCGACGATGACAATGGCGCTCCGTTGACAGGGGAAGCCGAATTGTCGCGATACGCGTCGGCCGAAAAATCAAGGCAAGGAGTCTCACGTGGCACGCGTGAAACGGGCGGTAAACGCCCACAAGAAGCGCCGGGTTGTTCTCGAGCGCGCCAGCGGCTATCGCGGACAGCGTTCGCGCCTGTACCGCAAGGCCAAGGAGCAGGTCACCCACTCGCTCGGATACGCCTACCGCGACCGCCGCGCACGCAAGGGTGACTTCCGTCGCCTGTGGATCCAGCGGATCAACGCCGGGGCTCGCGCCAACGGCATGACCTACAACCGCTTCATCCAGGGTCTGAAGGCTGCGGAGGTCGAGGTCGACCGTCGGATGCTGGCTGAGCTGGCCGTCAGCGATGCTGCGGCGTTCACTGCCCTCGTCGAGATCGCTCGGGCCCACCTACCGGCGCAGACCGCTGCCGCCTAAGACACCGCACCACATCAGCGCCGGTTCCACGCCCAGCAGACCTGACCAACAGATGCTGACCAACATCGGCTCCGACCGGGTCAGGTCAGTGCGGGCGTTGAGCCGGCGCGCGGTGCGCGAGCGCGAGGCACTGTTCCTCGCCGAGGGGCCTCAGGCCGTTGGTGAGGTCGTCGTTCACCGCTCTGACGCGGTCCAGGATCTCTATGTCGACGCGCAGTCGGGCACCCGGCATACCGCGGTGCTCCACGCGGCGCGGGCTGCTGGTGTGACCACGCACGAGGTGAGCAGCGAGGTCCTTGCCGCCATGTGCGACACGAAGGCTCCCCAGGGGATCGTCGCAGTCTGCCGGCCCATCGACGTCGACCTCGACGCGGTGCTGGACGTGCACCCGCGGCTCGTGATGATCCTCACCAACGTCCGCGACCCCGGCAATGCCGGCACCGTGATCCGGGGTGCTGATGCCGCCGGCGCTGATGCGGTCCTGTTCAGTGACTCCAGCGTCGACATCTACAACCCCAAGGTCGTGCGATCGACCGCCGGATCGCTGTTCCACCTCCCGATCGTCATCGGTGTGCCCATCCCTGTGCTGCTGGATCGCGTTCGTGGCGCAGGCATGGCGCTGCTGGCCGCCGACGGCACCGGGCAGTCAGAGCTGGCCGATATCGACCTGACCGGACCGCACGCCTGGGTGATGGGAAACGAGGCATGGGGCCTCGAACCAGGCGTCCGGGAAGCCTGCGACGCGGTCGTGCGGGTCCCGATCTATGGCAAGGCGGAGTCGTTGAACCTTGCGATGGCCGCAACCGTTTGTCTCTATACATCGGCGGGGGTGCAGCGCACTGCCCCCACAAGTCGCTAAAGTCGGACGTATGGGACACGGGTCGAGCGCATCGGAGCGCGGGCGTTCCTCAGGATGGCACTCCGACGTCTGCGACGTGCACCCCGACGGGCTGCTGGTCGCCGATGACCAGGGGTTCCTCGTCTATGTCAACAAACAGGCGGCGAAGATCGTCGGAACGTCCGCCGCAGAGCTGCTCGGCCAGGACATCCGCACAGCGATTCCCCTGCAGGAGAACGATGGTCGTTCGTGGTGGGCCTGCGCCGACCCCTGGAAGGGGCTGGCCATCCGCACCGGTCACCGCGAGAAGCTGTTGATCATCCCGGGGCGTCAGGAGGTCCTGGTGACCGCCAAGTATGTGCGCCCAGGGCGCAGCATGCCGGTCAGCCAGGTGGTCGTCGCGCTGCGCGACGCTGAAGCACGCCGTCGCGCCGAAGCCAACAACTCGGCGCTTATCTCCACAGTGGCACACGAACTTCGCTCGCCCCTCACGTCGGTGAAGGGTTTTTCTTCGACTCTTCTGCGTCGCTGGGACCGCTTCACCGACGACCAGAAGCGGTTGATGCTGCAGACCATCGAGGCCGATGCGGACCGGGTTACGCGGCTCATCACCGAGCTCCTGGACATCTCCCGCATCGATGCCGGGCGGCTCGAGGTGCGTAAGCAGCCCGTGGACGTTGTTGCAGCCATCAACCGGCACATCGAACGGTTCGTTGCCAGCGGTCATGACCGCGACAAGTTTGTTCTTGACGGCGAAGGGACAACGTTGCCCGAGGTGTGGGCCGATCCCGACCGGCTCGATCAGATCCTGGCCAACCTGATCGAGAACGCCGTGCGTCACGGTGACGGGACCGTCAGCCTCAAGGTTGTTCCAACCGGACGCGATGGTGACGAGGACGTTGCCGTCACCGTCAGCGACCAAGGTGAGGGAATCGCACCCGAGCACTACCCCATGGTCTTCACGAGGTTCTGGCACAGCACCCGCCGCGGTGGCACTGGCCTGGGCCTGTACGTCGTGCGAGGACTCGTCGAGGCCCATGGCGGGAAGATCAGCGTTGGTCGCGCCAAGGGCGGCGGGGCTGAGTTCCGGTTCACCTTGCCGGCGGGGGCACCTGAGCACGTTCTCTGATCTACCCCCACACCCCTCCGGTTCTCCCGAATGGTCGAACCGGGCCTCTAGACTCACCCCTGCAACTCGCCTGAACCACGATCTGGCAACTGTCACGTCAACTGAATTGAAAGCGATGTCTGGACCTAACAAGAGCTATGACCCGGTCGAAGTCAGCACGCTTGACCCGGATGCCCTCGATGCGGCAGTCACCGAGGCGCTGACGGCGTTTGCCGCGGCAGACACGCTGGCTTCCCTCAAGACCGCGCGCCTGGCTCACCAGGGGGATACCAGCGCCTTGTCCCTCGCGAACCGTGAGATCGGGGCCCTGCCTCCAACCGCCAAGGCTGAAGCCGGCAAGCGGGTCGGGACGGCCCGCGCGCGGGTCGCCAAGGCTCTGGCAGACCGCCAGCACGAGCTCGAGGTCGACAGGGACGCGCGGCTGCTCGTCGAGGAGGCGGTCGACGTCACGGCGCCAGTGGCCCGCCGTCGTCTCGGTGCGCGTCACCCCCTCGAGCTGACCTCCGAACGGATCGGCGACATCTTTGTTGCCATGGGCTGGGAGATCGCAGAGGGGCCCGAGGTCGAGTCGGAGTGGTTCAACTTCGACGCCCTGAACCTGGGCGCCGACCATCCTGCGCGTCAGATGCAGGACACATTCTTCGTCGACCCCCCCGATGCCGGCCTGGTCCTGCGGACCCACACCTCACCGGTTCAGGTCCGGTCGATGCTTGAGCGCGACCTGCCTCTGTACATCGTGTGCCCCGGCAAGGTGTTCCGCACCGATGAGCTGGATGCGACGCACTCTCCCGTGTTCCACCAGGTGGAGGGCCTTGCGGTGGCGGAGGGCCTGACCATGGCGCATCTGCGGGGGACGCTGGACCACCTGGTCGAGGAGCTGTTCGGCGAGGGGCTGGAGACGCGACTGCGGCCGTCATACTTCCCGTTCACCGAGCCCAGCGCAGAGCTGGACTTCCGATGCTTCATCTGCGGGGGCGCTGACAGCGGCTGCCGAACCTGCGGAGGCACGGGCTGGATCGAGTGGGGTGGTTGCGGCATGGTGAACCGCAACGTCTTCCAGGCGTGCGGCATCGACCCCGACCGCTACACCGGCTTCGCCTTCGGCATGGGGATCGAGCGGGCCCTGATGCTCCGCAACGGAGTCAAGGACATGCGCGAGATGGTCGAGGGAGACGTGCGGTTCAGCACGCAGTTCGGGATGGAGATCTGATGCTGGCCCCAGTTTCGTGGCTGCGCGAGTATGTCGAGGGCGCACCGGCCGCAACCGGTCGCGAGGTTGCCGCCAGCCTGGTTCGCCTGGGCCTCGAGGAGGAGGACCTGCACGGCGGCGACATCTCCGGCCCGCTGGTCGTGGGTCGGGTCCTCGAGCTCGTCGATGAGCCGCAGAAGAACGGCAAGCCGATCCGCTGGTGTCAGGTCGACGTGGGCAACCATGGTCAGCGGGTGACCGAGGGCACGTCCCAGGGCATCATCTGTGGTGCCACGAACTTCGCCGTCGACGACCTCGTCATCGTCGTGCTCCCGGGGGCGGTCCTGCCCGGCGGCTTCGCCATCGGCGCCCGAAAGACCTACGGCCACATCAGCAACGGCATGATTTGCTCCGCCAAGGAGCTAGGCATCGGCGAGGATCACGACGGCATCCTCGTGCTGCAGTCCTTCCTCGGCGAGCAGGAGGCGGCCAGGCTGAGCCCGGGCGATGACGCGATCGGTCTCCTGGGCCTGGCCGACGAGGTTGTCGAGGTCACCGTCACTCCCGACCGCGGCTACTGCTTCAGCCTGCGTGGTATCGCCCGTGAGTACTCACATGCTACGGGTGGGACCTTCCACGACCCGGCCGCGATCACGTCGGCGGGGGCAAACACCAGCGGGTACGCTGTGCAGCTCGCCGACGAGGCTCCGCTGAACGGCCGCCTGGGTTGCGACCGATATGTGGCACGCGTCGTCAGGGGTCTCGACCCAGCCGCCAAGTCGCCGCAGTGGATGGCGAAGCGACTGACGCAGATGGGGATGCGACCGATATCGCTAGCGGTCGACGTGACAAACTACGTGATGCTTCTCCTCGGTCAGCCCTTGCACGCGTTCGACGTGTCTAGCCTGCGCGGGCCGATCGTCGTTCGTCGCGCGAAGGCCGGTGAGGCGCTGAAGACTCTCGATGACGTCGAGCGCACCTTGTACTCCGAGGACCTGTTGATCACCGACTCCGGTACGACTGCCCTGGCCATTGCGGGGGTGATGGGTGGCGCCACCTCAGAGGTTGGCGCGACCACGACCGACGTCCTGGTCGAGTCGGCCCACTTCGACCCGACCTCGGTTGCCCGCTCCTCGCGTCGTCACAAGCTGACGACCGAGGCTTCCAGGCGCTTCGAACGTGGAGTGGACCCGGACATCACTGCTGCGGCCGCCCAGCTCGCGGTGAACCTGCTCGTGGAGTTTGGCGGGGGAGTCGTCGATGACGGCGTCACAGACGCCGATCGCCGTCCGGCACGCGCCACGATCGACGTCGACCCGGGCCTGCCAGCCCGGTTGGTGGGTCTGCCCTACACCCGTGAGGAGGTCATCGAAACACTGCGCGAGATTGGGTGCGACGTCGTGGAGACGCCGAAGTCCGGGTCGGCGGAGTCTGGCTCATCAAGTCTTTCGGTGCTGCCGCCCTCATGGCGCCCGGACCTGGGCAACGGGCCGGACTTCGTCGAGGAGGTCGTGCGGCTTCGTGGCTACGACCAGATTCCTTCAGTTCTTCCGCGAGCGAGCAGTGGACGCGGCCTGACCCACGGCCAGCGGGTGCGACGGATCCTGGCCAACACCCTTGCCCAGCAGGGCTTTGTCGAGGTGCTGACCTACCCCTTCGTGTCCGCCCAGAGCCACGACGACCTTGGCCTGGAGGCCGAAGACCCGCGCCGGAGCACCCTTCGCATCGCCAACCCCCTGTCGGACGAGGCGCCGCTGATGCGTACCTCTGTCCTCTCGACGCTGGTCGAGGCGCTGCGCCGCAACGTCTCCCGGGGGCAGCGCGACGCCGCCATCTTCGAGCTCGGACTGGTCACGCGCCCGACCGGCGAGATTCACGCCGCGCCGGTCCCTGGCACGCGGACACGTCCTGACGGCGCGACCCTCCGGCAGATCCAGGCGGCTGTTCCGCCGCAACCGCGAAGGATCGCGTTCGGGCTTACCGGTGATGCCGACGTCCGCGGGTGGTGGGGACCGGGCCGGCCAGGCGACTGGACAGATGTGGTCGGCGCGGCCAGAGCTTTGGCGTCGGCACTGGCCGTGGAGCTCGTCGCCACGGCCGATGAGCACGCCCCGTGGCACCCCGGTCGCTGTGTGCGTCTCGAGCTTGCCGACGGCACGCTGGTGGGTCACGTCGGAGAGCTTCACCCCAGGGTCGTTGCCGCACTCGGCCTGCCGGCGCGCACCTGTGCCGGCGAGCTTGACGTCGATGCCCTCACGGTTGCCAGTGAGGTCAGGGTCCAGGCCCGCGAGCTGTCCACCTACCCCGTCGCGCAGAGCGACGTGGCGCTGGTCGTCGATGAGCAGGTCACAGCGGCCGCTCTGGAGTCGGCTCTTCGCCAAGGCGCCGGCGAGATGCTCGAGTCGGTCTCACTCACGGACATCTACCGCGGTGACCAGGTCGGATCCGGTCGCAAGTCCCTGGCGTACCGTCTGGTCTTCCGGGCACCAGAGCGCACCTTGACCACCAAGGAGGTCAACGGCTTTCGGGATCGGGCGATCGAGTCGGCCGCTGCTGCTGTGAATGCGGTGCTGCGCGGCGCCTGAGCTGCCCCAGGACTGAGTCTGCATACATTTCCATGGCCATGTATAGTAATGCGCATGGTCAGAGTGGCGGTGGCGGGTGCCAGCGGCTACGCCGGCGGAGAGATCCTGCGGCTGCTGCTCGGGCACCCTGACATGGAGGTCGGAGCTGTTGCGGCCGCGTCCAGCGCGGGCATGCGGCTCGGTGCCATCCACCCGCACCTCACGCCGCTCGCTGACCGTCTCCTGCTCGATACGACAGCGGAGACCCTGGCCGGTCATGACATCGTCTTCCTGGCGTTGCCCCACGGTGCATCAGCGGCACTTGTTGCGCAGCTGCCCGCCGACGTCATCGTGATCGACTGCGGCGCGGACTTCCGCCTGGCCGATGCCGGGCAGTGGACGCACTTCTACGGCAGCAAGCATGCGGGCACGTGGCCCTACGGGTTGCCCGAGCTGCCGCTGCCGCTCGGACACAAGGGTCGCGAAGTGTTGTTGGGCGCCCGCCGGATCGCGATCCCGGGCTGCTATCCCACGGCCTGCACGCTGGCTTTGGCACCGGGGTTCGTTGCCGGCGTGCTAGAGGACGTCGACGTGGTCGACGTTGTCATCGTGGCGGCCAGCGGCATCTCTGGTGCGGGCAAGTCCCTCAAACCGCATCTTCTTGGCGCCGAGACCATGGGCTCGATGACACCTTATGGTGTCGGTGGTGTCCATCGGCACACGCCGGAGATCGAGCAGAATCTCAGCGCCGCGGCCGGGCGGTCGGTGACCGTCTCGTTCACCCCGACGCTGGCACCGATGTCGCGTGGGATCCTGGCCACCTGCACCGCCAGGGTGAAGCCGGGGCTCACGGTGGACACGGTGCGGGCTTCCTGGGAAGCGGCTTATGGTGACGAGCCATTTGTTCACCTCTTGCCGGGAGGTCAGTGGCCGCGCACCGCAGATGTGCTGGGAAGCAACAACGTCCACCTTCAGGTGGCGTTGGACGAACGGGCGGGAAGGGTCATTGCCGTGGCCGCTGTGGACAACCTGACCAAGGGCACGGCGGGCGCCGCGGTGCAGTGCGCCAACCTGGCCCTCGGGCTGCCTGAGACCACCGGACTGCCGACCGCAGGAGTGGCCCCGTGAGCATCACCGCCCCAGCCGGGTTCCGCGCAGCAGGCGTGACGGCCGGTCTCAAGGCCAGTGGCAGGCCGGACCTTGCCGTGGTCGTGAACGACGGCCCGGACCATCATGCTGCAGCGGTGTTCACCAGCAACCGGGTCGAGGCTGCGCCGGTGACGTGGAGCCGTCAGGTGCTGGCCGATGGCCGGGTCGACGCAGTGGTGCTCAACTCGGGTGGAGCCAACGCCTGCACCGGCGCCGCCGGGTTGGTCGACACACAACTCAGCGCCGCGCACCTGGCCGCCGCCGTGGGGGTGTCGGCCGGGAACGTGGTCGTGTGCTCCACGGGCCTGATCGGCGAGCTTCTGCCCATGGACAAGATCACGGCCGGGATCGACGCGGCCTCGGCGACCCTGTCTGTCGTGGGTGGTCAGGCCGCGGCCACCGCGATCATGACGACGGACACGGTCGACAAACAGGCCCTGAGCGCTCGCGATGGATGGTCGGTGGGGGGCATGGCCAAGGGCGCGGGCATGCTCGCACCGGCCCTGGCGACCATGCTCGTCCTGATCACCACTGACGCCGTTGCTGATGCCAGCGCCCTGGACGAGGCGCTGCGTACGGCAACGGAGACGACCTTTGACAGGATCGACTCGGACGGCTGCATGTCGACCAACGACACTGTTCTGCTGATGTCCTCAGGTGCGTCGGGCGTGAGACCAACCGCAGCGGAGCTTGCCGATGCGGTCACCTCGCTCTGCGCAGACCTTGCCAGGCAGCTCATCGCGGACGCCGAGGGCGCCAGGCATGATATTGCGATCGAGATCCGTTCTGCGGCAAGTGTTCCCGACGCTCTTGAGGTCGCTCGTGCGATCGCTCGCAACAACCTGTTCAAGTGCGCGGTCTTTGGCGGCGACCCGAACTGGGGCCGCATCCTCGCGGCGGTGGGCACGACACGGGCCATCTTCGACCCGGCGACCCTCGACGTGGCCATCAACGGCATCCAGGTGTGCCGCGCGGGCGGCGTCGGTGAGGACCGAACGCTGATCGACATGGGGCCTCGGGAGGTGCACGTCGTCGTGGATCTGCACGCAGGGGCGCAGACGGCAACCATCTGGTCCAACGACCTGACCCTCGACTACGTCCACGAGAACTCGGCGTACTCGACATGAGAACAGCGAGCGACAACCTGAGGACTCCCGGCGGCCAGAGGGCCCTGGCGGCCGCGGCTGCCAAGGCCCAGACCCTGGTCGAGGCACTTCCGTGGCTCGAGCGGTTCCGGGGCGCGCTTGTCGTCATCAAGTACGGCGGGAACGCCATGGTCGACGACCAGCTCAAGGCGGCCTTCGCCCAGGACATCGTGTTCCTGCGCTATGCCGGGCTGCGTCCGGTCGTTGTTCACGGCGGAGGTCCCCAGATCGGGTCCATGCTCGATCGGCTCGGGATGACCAGTGAGTTCAAGGGCGGCCTTCGGGTAACCACCCCAGAGGTCATGGAGATCGTCCGGATGGTTCTGACCGGTCAGGTGGGGCGCGAGCTGGTCGGGCTGCTCAACCAGCACGGACCACTTGCAGTGGGCCTGTCCGGCGAGGACGCCGGTTTGTTCGGGGCCCGCAGACGAGCATTGGTCATCGACGGTAGTCCGGTGGATCTCGGCCTGGTCGGCGACGTCGAGAGCGTGAATCCCTCTGCGGTCATGGACATCTTGGATGCCGGGCGGATCCCCGTGGTCTCAACCGTGGCCCCGGACCTCGACGTCGAGGGCCAGGTCCTCAACGTCAATGCGGACAGTGCGGCATCGGCGCTGGCGGTCGCCCTCAAGGCCCACAAGCTCGTTGTGCTGACCGATGTCGAAGGGGTCTATGCCAACTGGCCCGACAAGGACTCGCTGCTGTCGGAGCTGTCAGTCAGCTCAGCAACCGATCTGCTGAATCGCGTCCACACTGGAATGGGACCAAAGCTCGAGGCGTGTGTGAGGGCTGTGACGGAGGGGGTGCCACAGGCGCACATCATCGACGGACGTCAGGCCCACTCGCTGTTGCTGGAGGTCTTCACGAGCGAGGGAATCGGAACGATGATCCTCCCGGACGCAGGGTTCGGGGGCGATCAGTGATGCCCTACCCAAACACTGCGACGTACCTCGACCGATACGCGCACTCGTTGATGGGAGTGTTCGGGCGTCCCAAGACGGTCCTGACCCGCGGTGAGGGCTGCTACGTCTGGGATGCCGACGGTAACCGCTATCTCGACCTGCTTGCCGGGATCGCTGTCAACGCACTTGGCCACGGACACCCGGCCCTGGTCGAGGCGCTCAGCAACCAAGCCGCCTCCATGATCCATGTGTCCAACTTCTTCGCCACCCCTCCGCAGATTGAGCTTGCTGAGAAGCTGCTGACCGTTGCGGGCGCTCCAAAGGGCTCGGCTGTCTTCTTTGCCAACTCTGGCAGCGAGGCGGTCGAAGCCGCGATCAAGCTCAGCCGTCGCACCGGACGTACCCGCCTGGTGGCTGCGGAATCGGCCTTCCATGGTCGCACCATGGGCGCCCTGGCACTGACCCACAAGCACGCCTACCGCGAGCCGTTCGCGCCGCTCATACCCTCTGTCTCCCACGTTCCGCTGAACGACGAAGCCGCTCTGCGTGCCGCCGTCACCTCGGATGTGGCCGCACTCTTCCTGGAGCCGATCCAGGGCGAGGCCGGAGTTGTCGCCGCAGACCCGGCATACCTCCAGCTGGCGCGCGAGCTGACCCGGGCGACGGGGACATTGCTCGTCATTGATGAGGTCCAGACCGGGGTGGGCCGCACGGGGACGTGGTTCGCCTTCCAGCAGTCCGGCATCGTCCCCGACGCCATCACGGTGGCCAAGGGTCTTGCCGGGGGAGTGCCCATCGGCGCTCTCGTCACGTTCGGCCCGGACGTCAGCGGGCTGCTCACGGCAGGCCAGCACGGCTCGACGTTCGGGGGCAACCCGCTGGCGGCCGCGGCAGGTCTGGCCGTCCTTGACACGGTCGACAAGGACGGGCTGCTCGCACACGCGACCTCGGTGGGCAACCATCTGGCCGATTCCGTTGCGGCGCTGAGTCACCCGTTGATCCTGGGGGTTCGAGGGACCGGGCTCCTGCGTGCCATCGTGCTCTCGGCGGACGTGTCGGTAGTCGTCGCCGATCGTGCCCTCGCTGCCGGCTTCATCATCAACGCGCCGACACCCGACGCGCTCAGGCTGACGCCCCCGCTCGTGATCACGACCGAGCAGATCGACGCGTTCGTGGCCGCGCTGCCGACCCTTCTGGACGGCTTGGAGCTGACCTCATGACCCGCCGATCTTCGGTCCGAGCTGCCATGACGCCCAACGCCTCGGCCGTGTCCACGTGATACCGCAGACCCGGGCCGGCCGGCATCAGCTCGTCCTCGACATCCTTGGACGACAGAGTGTGCGATCCCAGGGAGAGCTCCTGGAGATCCTCTCGCGCAAGGGCTTCGACGTTGCTCAGGCGACTTTGTCACGCGACCTTGTCGAGCTGGGTGCGGTCAAGGTGCGCGAGGGCAAGACCCTGGTCTATGCCGTGCCGGGGCAGGGTGGTGATCGCACCGCCCGGGTTGCCCCGGGCCCGGACGAGGTGAGCGCACGACTGCGGCGGCAGTGCGAGGAGCTGCTCGTCACGGCGCGGGCAGCCGCCAACCTCGTCGTGGTTCGCACGCCCTCAGGAGCCGCCAACTACCTGGCATCGGCGATCGACCACGCGGACGAGCCGGACATCCTGGGCACCATCGCCGGCGATGACACCATCATGATCATCACCGGTGGGACGCGGCAGAGCCGGGCGCTGGCCAGCCGGCTGGTGGCTCTGGCCGGGTCACGCGATGACGACCCGATCGCTGAGCCCCCACCAACCGGCACCACCGGGCAGACCGAACCAGTCGTCATACAGACGAAGAAACCAACAAGGAGACCCAGTGACTGACCGCGTTGTTCTCGCTTACTCCGGAGGTCTCGACACCTCCGTCGCCATCGGCTGGATCGGTGACGCCATCGGCGCCGAGGTCATTGCCGTCGCGGTCGACCTCGGCCAGGGCGGGGAGGACCTTGGCACCATTCGACAGCGTGCGCTCGACTGCGGCGCCGTCGAGGCCTACGTGGCTGACGCCCGTGACGAGTTTGCCGACGAGTACTGCCTCCCGGCCATCCAGGCGAATGCCCTGTACATGGACCGTTACCCCCTGGTCTCGGCGCTCTCGCGTCCGGTGATCGTCAAGCACCTGGTCCGGGCCGCCGAACAGCACGGCGCCACCGTCGTCGGCCACGGCTGCACCGGCAAGGGCAACGACCAGGTCCGCTTCGAGGTCGGCATCTCCTCCCTCGCGCCTGGGCTTCGTTGCATCGCACCGGTGCGCGACCTCGCCCTGACCCGCGACAAGGCCATCGACTATGCCGAGGCGCACAACCTGCCGATCGAGACGACCAAGAAGAACCCCTACTCGATCGACCAGAACGTCTTCGGCCGCGCCGTCGAGACCGGCTTTCTCGAGGACATCTGGAACGCCCCGATCGAGGACCTCTACACCTATACCAAGGACCCTGCGCGCGCACACGAGGCCGACGAGGTCGTCATCACCTTCGAGTCTGGCGTCCCGGTCGCGATCGACGGTGAGAAGGTCAGCGTGCTGCAGGCCATCCAGGCACTCAACAAGCGCGCCGGCAATGCCGGCATCGGCCGCCTCGACCTGGTCGAGGACCGTCTGGTCGGCATCAAGAGCCGCGAGGTGTACGAGGTCCCAGGCGCGCTTGCCCTCATCACCGCTCACGAGGAGCTGGAGAACGTCACCTTGGAGCGTGAGCTGGGCCGCTACAAGCGTGGTGTCGGGCAGAAGTGGGGCGAGCTCACCTACGACGGGCTGTGGTTCAGCCCGCTCAAGCGAGCGCTTGACGCGTTCGTGACAACCACGCAGGAGCACGTCTCTGGTGACATCAGGATGACGTTGCACGGCGGTCGCGCCGTTGTCACCGGCCGCCGCTCCGACACCAGCCTCTACGACTTCAACCTGGCCACCTACGACGAGCTGGACACCTTCGACCAGACCCAGGCAAAGGGGTTCATCGAGCTCCACGGTCTGTCGAGCAAGATCGCCGCGGGTCGCGACCTGCGGCTGGGCACGTGAGCGAGGACAACCCCGGCGGTATGCCCGGCCCGGATCACGTGGGCAAGGTCAGTCTGTGGGGCGGCCGGTTCGCCGGCGACCCTTCAACGGCCCTGGCGGCCCTGTCCAGGTCCACCGACTTCGACTGGAGGCTCGCACCGTACGACATCGCGGGGTCCCGCGCCCACGCCAGGGCGCTGCACCGCGCAGGTCTGCTCGATGACGCCACCCTGGATGCGATGCTGGCCGGGCTCGGGCAGCTCCTGACCGATCTGGAGTCGGGGGCGTTCGGTCCCCGCGAGGACGACGAGGACGTGCACACAGCGCTCGAGCGAGGCCTCATCGAACGTGTCGGCGCTGATGTCGGCGGCCGGCTGCGGGCCGGTCGTTCGCGCAACGACCAGGTGGCCACGCTCTTCCGGATGTACCTGCGTGATCACGCGCGGATCGTCAGCGCGCTGGTGCTGGACGTCGTGGACGCTCTGGTGGGTCAGTCGCTTCAGCACATCGATGTGGCGATGCCGGGCCGCACGCACATGCAGCATGCGCAGCCCGTGCTGCTGGCGCATCATCTGCTGGCCCACGCCTGGGCTCTGTTGCGCGATGTCGAGCGGTGGCAGGACTGGGATCGTCGGACGGCTCTGTCTCCCTACGGTTCGGGTGCGCTGGCCGGCACCTCCTTGGGGCTGGATCCTGAGATGGTGGCTGCTGACCTCGGCTTCACCGGTGCGGTTGAGAACTCGATCGACGGTACGTCGAGCCGGGACTTCGTCGCGGAGTTCGCCTTTGTCAGCGCCATGGCCGCGGTGGACATCTCCCGGCTCGCTGAGGAGGTCGTCCTCTGGGCCACCAAGGAGTTCTCGTACATCACCTTGGACGACGCCTACTCCACGGGGTCGAGCATCATGCCGCAGAAGAAGAACCCCGACGTGGCCGAGCTGGCACGCGGCAAGGCGGGGCGGCTGGTGGGGGACCTCGCCGGTCTGCTCACCACGCTGAAGGGGCTGCCCCTGGCCTACAACCGCGATCTGCAGGAGGACAAGGAGCCGGTGTTCGACGGCATCGACACCCTCGAGGTCCTGCTGCCCGCTTTCGCAGGGATGGTCGCGACGATGCGTTTCGACACCAACCGGCTCGAGTCCCTTGCGCCGCAAGGGTTCTCGCTCGCTACTGATATCGCCGAGTGGCTGGTCCGCCAAGGCGTGTCGTTCCGTATCGCGCATGAGGTCGCAGGTGCCTGCGTTCGCGAGTGTGAGAGCCGTGGCATCGAGCTCTGGGACCTCTCGGATGACGATCTTGGGGCGATCTCCCCGCACCTCACGCCTGCGGTGCGCGCAGTCCTCAGCGTGCGCGGATCTCTGGAGTCACGTGATGGCAAAGGCGGTACGGCGCCAGTACGGGTTCGCGAGCAGCTTGAGCTCGTACGCCGGCGCGTCATTGGGGCGAGGCCGTTCTCGGCCTCTGGATCGAGCGTGATGATGGCCCAGTGACAGGGTCTCCGCCCTGATCGGGTCCGCGTTGTTGGGTTCAGGCGTCGCGATCGCCAGCGAGAGTGGACTTGGCCAGGTCCTTGCGGCAATCGACACAGAGGTTGACGCGGTTGCGACCCTGAGCCTTGGCCGAGTACAACGCCCTGTCGGCGGCGGCGATCAGCTCGTCGGTGGTCCGGCCGTGAGTGGGGAATGTGGCTACGCCGAACGAGGCGGTGACGGTTATCCGTGATACGCCGTTGCTGACAGGCGTGGCCGCCATCGCCTGTCGCAGTTGTTCGGCGCGCTCGACGGCTCCTTCTGTTGTCATGCCGGGAAGGACCAGCAGGAACTCCTCGCCGCCGTAGCGGCAGACGATGTCGCTTGCGCGTGCGTTGTTGGTCAACAAAGTGCCGAAGACCCGCAGTACCTCGTCGCCGGCAAGGTGCCCGTAACGGTCGTTGACCGCCTTGAAGTGATCAAGATCGCCCATGATCACGCTGACCGGATGCCCCCCGCGCTTTGCCAGGAGTAGTTCGCGTCCGAAGAACTCGTCGAGGAAACGGCGGTTGTAGAGGCCCGTCAGCGCGTCATGGGTCGACTGTTCACGCAGCTCTTCCTGCAGGACCTGGACCGCGCGCTCGGCCCGGGTGCGTTCGCTGATATCCATGATCAGGCTGATGATGAGCGACCTGTTGCCGACGTTCATGACGCTGCTGTGGCACTCGACGTCAATCACGGCGCCGTTCTTGCGCAACCCGTGGAAGGCGTAGGCCAGCTGGTCAGACTCGCCGCTGAGTCGTTTGTCGAGATATTCCGCGACGAGGCCACGATCGCTTTCGACGGCGGTATCGAGCGGTCCCATTCCTCGGACCTCCTCAGCGCTGTAGCCGAAGATCTCATCGAACTTGGCATTGGAGTAGCTGAACCTGCCATCCTCGATCAGGACAATGCCGACCAGGGACTGGCTGACCAGCCCGCGGAACTTCGCCTCGGACTCGCGCAAAGCGCGACTGGTCTTCTCGTTCTCACGCAACGCCGCTTCCAGCTCTGCGGTGCGCCGACGCACCCGCTCCTCAAGCATGATCGTTGCCTGGAACATGCCGAAGTCGGAGACCTGGGAACTGGTGTTGCGTTCGGCGCGATCCATCAGCGCCTGGATGATCTTGTTCAGACGTACGACCTCGGCCGGCAAGTCGGGCTCATCCTGGGCCGAGGGGGGAGCGGTCTCAGTCATTGGGGGAGTTCGCCTATGGCGATGCCGGTCAGGGTCTGGTTGACGTGCACGCCGAGGTACTGCTCGCCGTAGCTGCTGAAACCGATCGTGTTGTTGTCCCGGAACACCTCTTCAACGCGATCCACGAGTCCCTGCGCGGTCATCTCCAGCTTGCGCAGGATGCAGTCGCAGCCCACGACCAGCTGTGGCTGGCCGATTGCTGCCTGTATCCCGGCAAACGTCTCTTCCAGATTCCCTACAAGATCGACCCCGCGGGCCCCCCGCAGGACCACACCCTCCTCGATGGCGCAGAAGAAGGTCAGGCTGCCGTCGGGGTTGGCCTTCTGGATCGAGCGAACGTAGTTCGTACCATCGATCAGGACCACGATCGGCTGCTCCGCAAAGCGCATGGGGTCCAGACTCTGCACGTCGGTCCCAACGAATCGCGCGTAGCTCTCAGCGGCCGGCAGGCCGTCGATCTCCATGACGACTCGATGTTCGGCATCGGCGGCCGTGACCACGATCCGCCCGTCCGTGGGCTCAAAGTGCTGGGTCTTGAATACTGTGAAGGGCACGCGCGTGGTGACCAGTGCCACCACGGCGCTATCGGCATGAAAGGCCCCCTCGGAATACACCTGGGTGCTGCCGAAACGCAGGCCATCACCTGCGGAGCCTCCCACCAGTGGCAGCTTTCCGAAGGCGTTCTGCAAGCTTCTGGTGACCGGTTCTTCGCGTACGGACAAGCCGTCGATCAGCAGGAACCCGAAACTGTTGCTGGTGTCGGCGCCAGGGTCCAGGCTCTCCAGCCGCTGCAACAGATCCTGGGCGAGAACCTGCGCCTGGACAGACTCGAACTGCTGCAATGCATCGATGCGACCGCAGGTGACGGTGAAGCGCTCTGATGGAAAGCTTGCTCCGGAGATGCTGTGGTCCCGGTAGCCTGCCGGACCGATCTCGCCCGCAGTCGTGCAGCCAATGACCTGAACACCGGCAAACAGACGCTGCATCTCCGCGGCCAGGATGTCCAGGTCGTACTCGGCCGAGCAGAAGAACACCACCAGACTCATGTTCGGTTGAGCAACCGCGGCGTGGAACTCACGGGCGGCATCACCAGCGTCAGCGGCGCACGACTGTGCCCTTCGTATGCGATGCCCACCATCCATGCCCGTCAACCTACCTGCACCGATACCAGTTTGAGGCGCTTTTACCGGATCTGAGGGGACGAACGAGACGGCGGGTCGGCTGGATGGAATGACGGCCCGCCCGCCTCGGTGATCAACCCTCAGACGTTGCCATGCATCAGTGCGGCGAGCACCTCGCGGTGGTATCGCGAGATGACGTCCAGACCAATGCCCTTGGGGCAGGCCGCGGTGCACTCGCCGATCTGCGTGCAGCCGCCGAAGCCTTCGGCGTCGTGCTGGTTGATCATGGCGAGGGCGCGCGAGTCACGCTCGGGCTGGCCCTGAGGGAGCAGACCCAGATGGGTGATCTTGGCACCCAGGAACAGCGCCGCCGAGCCGTTGGGGCACGCCGCGACGCAGGCTCCGCACCCGATGCAGGCCGCTGCCTCGAAGGCGGCATCGGCGTCCGCTTTCGGGACGGGGACGGCGTGCGCTTCAGGGGCAGTTCCGGTCGGCACCGTGATGAAGCCCCCGGCCTGGATGATGCGATCGAACGCCTCACGCTCGACGACGAGGTCCTTGACCACCGGGAACGGCTCGGCGCGCCACGGCTCGACGTCGATGTGGTCGCCGTCAGAGAAGCTTCGCATGTGGAGCTGGCAGGTCGTGACCTTCTCCAGCGGCCCGTGCGCAATGCCGTTGATGACCAGACTGCACGCGCCGCAGATGCCCTCACGGCAGTCGCTGTCGAACGCAACCGGATCCTCGCCGCTCAGCGTGAGCCGTTCGTTCAGCACGTCGAGCATCTCGAGGAACGACATGTCTGGCGAGACGTCCTGGACGTCGTAGCTGACCATACGTCCCTGTTCGGCCTTGCTCTTCTGGCGCCACACGCGCAGGCTGATCTTCACTTGTAGCTCCGCTGCTTCATCTCGATGTTGTGGTACTCAAGCTGTTCCTTGTGCAGGACGGGGTTTCCGTCAGCACCGGGGTACTCCCAGGCGGCGACATAGGCGAACTTGGTGTCGTCACGCAGGGCTTCACCGTCCTCGGTCTGGCTCTCGACCCGGAAGTGGCACCCGCAGGACTCCTCGCGGTGCAACGCGTCGATGACGATCAGCTCGCCCAGCTCGAAGAAGTCAGCCACCCGCCCGGCACGCTCCAACGTCTGGTTCAGGTCCTCGTTCTCGCCGGTGACCTTGACGTTTCGCCAGAACTCCCCCTTGAGGTCGCGCACCATCTGCAGGGCCTCCGTGAGGCCTTCCTTGGTGCGCTGCATGCCGGAGTGGTCCCACAGGATGCTTCCGAGCTCCTTGTGGAAGGAGTCCACCGTGCGCTCGCCGTTGATGGAGAGCAGCTTGTCGATCTGTTGGCGCACCGCCGTGGTGGCTTCCTGTGCCGCCGGGTGCGTCTCGTCGACCTTCTCGAACGGCCCGGCAGCCAGGTAGTCGTTGATCGTGCTGGGGAGCACGAAGTAGCCATCAGCGAGCCCCTGCATCAGCGCACTCGCTCCGAGCCGGTTGGCGCCGTGGTCGGAGAAGTTGGCCTCGCCTATGACGAAGAGACCCGGGATGGTGCTCTGGAGGTCGTAGTCGACCCACAGGCCGCCCATCGAGTAGTGCGCCGCGGGGTAGATCCGCATCGGCACCTCATACGGGTTCTCGCCGGTGATCTGCTGGTACATGTCGAACAGGTTTCCGTAGCTGTCCTCCACTGCCTTGCGGCCGAGGCGCCCGATCGCGTCAGCGAAGTCGAGATACACGCCGAGCCCGCCGGGACCCACGCCGCGGCCCTCGTCGCACACGTTCTTGGCCGCCCGGGAGGCGACGTCGCGAGGCACGAGGTTGCCGAACGCGGGATAGCCCCGCTCGAGGTAGTAGTCGCGCTCCTGCTCCGGGATGTCGCGTGCAGCGCGCTCGTCGCCGGGTTTCTTGGGCACCCAGATCCGTCCGTCGTTGCGCAGCGACTCGCTCATGAGCGTCAGCTTGGACTGGTACTCGCCGCTGACCGGGATACAGGTGGGGTGGATCTGGGTGAAGCACGGGTTGGCGAACAAGGCACCCTTGCGGTGCGCACGCCACGTCGCGGTGACGTTGCAGCCCATCGCGTTGGTGGACAGGAAGAAGACGTTGTTGTAGCCACCGGAGGCGAGCACGACCGCGTCTGCGAAGTGGGTCTTGATCTCACCGGTGGTCATGTCGCGAACAACCACACCACGGGCCTTGCCATCCACCTTGATCACGTCGAGCATCTCGTGGCGCGAGTGCGTCACCACGGTGCCGGCCGCGACCTGGCGCTCGAGCGCCTGGTAGGCGCCGAGCAGCAGCTGCTGGCCTGTCTGACCTCGTGCGTAGAAGGTCCGCGAGACCTGCACACCGCCGAAGGATCGGTTGTCCAGCAGTCCGCCGTACTCGCGGGCGAACGGAATCCCTTGGGCGACACAGTGGTCGATGATCTGCCCGCTCACCTGCGCGAGGCGGTAGACGTTGGACTCACGCGACCGGAAGTCGCCGCCCTTGACCGTGTCATAGAACAGCCGCTGGACGCTGTCACCGTCGTTGCGGTAGTTCTTTGCCGCATTGATGCCGCCCTGCGCCGCGATGCTGTGCGCGCGACGGGGACTGTCCTGGTAGGAGAAGCTCGTGACCTGGTAGCCGGCCTCACCGAGAGTGGCGGCCGCCGAAGCACCGGCGAGGCCGGTGCCGACGATGATGATCGACAGCTTGCGACGGTTTGTCGGGTTGACCAGCTTGGCGTTGAACTTGCGGGCGTCCCAACGGCCTTCGAGGGGACCCGCGGGAGCCTTCTCATCCGCGACCGGAGCCCCGAGCGTGTAGAAGTCCGTGGGAGAGGTGTTTGTTTCAGTGCTCACTTCTGACCAACCCATCCGAAGAGAATCGAGACCGGCGGGGCCAGGAACCCGAGTGTGATCACCAGGGCGATCGTGGTGGCGGCAATGTTGAGCTGCCGACGCCGCCGAAGGCTGGTGTTGGTGCCCAGAGTTGCAAACGCGCTCCAGAACCCGTGCCGAATGTGAAATCCGAGTGCGGTGAGGGCGATCAGATAGCTGAGGGTGACCCACCAGATCTGGAAACCGTTGACGACCCGTTCATATGGGCTCGAAGAGGCTCCTCCGGGGCTGATCGTGTTCGTCGTGAGGTGCAGCAGGTGATAGACGATGAACAGTGCCAGAGTCACGCCGCCCCAACGCATCGTGAAGGACGCGTAGGTGCGCTGCGCACCGGTGCGGGCCTGCTTGCTCTCGTATCGCCAGCCACCGCGCCCCCCTGTGGCGGCCCGTGCACGCAACCACAGTGTCACGGCCGAGTACGCGTGCAGTCCCACTGCAGCGAGCAGAAGGACCCGGATGATCCAGAGCGCGCCGGAGAACGGCAGGTAGGGCTGGCCAAGCGTGCGCAGGCTGTGCGCGTACTCGTCGAAGACCGCCTGACCGGCGAATACGTGGAGGTTGCCGTACATGTGGGCCAAGAGGAAGAGAACCATGAACAGTCCGGAGATCGCCATGATCGCCTTCAGCATCACGGTGGACCTCAAAGCGGCCGCTCGACGTTGAACTGGCGTCTGAGAAAGGGATGTCGTCACCCGCGCATGGTAGACGCCCCATGTCCGGAGCCCGGAGGCGCATCCGCGATGTGGTCACGGGCGACTCCCGAAACGACCAGCACGCCTACCAGATCACGGCATTCGCACCTCCAAGTGAGCGCGACATCACACTGAGCCGCGCTCATACCGACGCCGGCAGGCCCAGATTCAGGACCGTTTCCATCAACGCGACTCGTTTCCATCAACGCGACTATGGAACCCGCGGCCGACCACACCTACGATCCATAGGCATGGCTGGGCAACATGATGTGCGACGGGGTCGACTGACTCGTGCCTTCTTCGCCCGGCCGGTTCTGGAGGTGGCACCGGAGCTCTTGGGGTGCACCGTCTCGCATGCCGGTGTGACGGTGCGCCTCACCGAGGTCGAGGCGTATGACGGGTCGAACGACCCGGGGTCGCATGCCTTCAGGGGTCCCACCAGGCGCACCGAGGTGATGTTCGGCCAGCCGGGTGGACTGTATGTCTACTTCACGTACGGGATGCACTGGTGCGCGAACCTGGTCTGCGGCTCGGTGGGCCTGGCCAACGCGGTGCTTCTGCGAGCCGGCGAGGTGGTCGAGGGAGTTGACCTGGCCGGTTCACGCAGACCTGGCGTCATTGAGCGGGATCTGGCCAGAGGGCCTGCACGCCTTGCAAAGACACTTGCGCTCGGGCGCGACCAGAACGGTATCGACACGGTCCCACGGGGCAGTGCCTTCGTGGTGCGCGCGCCGATCGGTGGCCCTGCGGATCGTCCGGCCGGCGCGGTCGTGCGGACCGGCCCGCGCGTGGGGGTGAGCGGTCCCGGTGGGGACGCCGCGGCATACCCCTGGCGCTTCTGGCTCGAGGGGGAGGCGACGGTTTCGGCCTACCGGCCCGGGACGGTCCGCCTGCGGAAACCGGCTGTCCCGTCCACGGGGCCGTAGGGCAGGCTGTCCCGTGACCGTCCGGGCCAGCGAAGGGAAAGAGCCGCAGTGAGCGACATCCTCGAGGATCTGAAGTGGCGCGGGCTGGTGGCGCAGACGACCGACGAGCCCGCGCTGTGCCGGGCGCTCGCGGACGGACCCATCACCTTCTACTGCGGTTTCGACCCCACTGCCCCCAGCCTGCACATGGGCAATCTCGTCCAGCTGATTCTGATGCGTCACCTCCAGCGGGCGGGTCATCACCCTCTGGTTCTCGTGGGTGGTTCCACCGGTCTGATCGGCGACCCCAAGGCATCAGCCGAGCGCACGCTGAACTCACCCGAGACGGTGGCCATGTGGGTGGCGCGGATCCAGGCCCAGGTGCAGCCGTTCCTGGACTTTGCCGGCGACAACCCAGCGATCATGGTCAACAACCTCGACTGGACAGGAACGCTGTCGGCGCTGGACTTCCTGCGCGACGTGGGCAGGCACTTCAGGGTCAACGCCATGATCAAGAAGGACGCGATCGCGACTCGCCTGGCCAGCCAGGACGGGATCTCCTACACGGAGTTCAGCTACCAGCTGCTACAGGGTCTGGACTACCTGCACCTGTACCGCGCCTACGGCTGCACGCTTCAGACAGGCGGCGTCGACCAATGGGGCAACCTGACGGCCGGGTCCGATCTGATCCACCGCACGGAACACCGGTCGGTTCACCTGCTGACAACTCCCTTGGTCACCAAGGCCGACGGCACCAAGTTCGGCAAGACCGAGGGCGGGACGGTCTGGCTCGACGCCGCGATGATGTCGCCATACGCCTTCTACCAGTTCTGGATCAATGCCGAGGATTCTTCGGTGATCGGCTACCTGAAGACCTTCACCGACCGCACCCGGGCGGAGATCGAGGCGCTGGAGACGTCACTGACGCAGACACCCTTCAGACGTGAGGCGCAAAAGGCGCTGGCTGCCGACGTCACAACTCTGGTGCACGGGGCCCACGCCACCTCGTCGGTGCAGGCCGCGAGCGAAGCTCTCTTCGGGAAGGGTGACCCCAAGGTCCTGGACGTTGGCACTCTGCGTGACGCCACGGCGGAGCTGCCGGGGGCAGACGTGGCACCGGGGGGCTCGGTCGTGGATGCCCTGGTCGCCACCGGTCTCGTGGAGAGCCGCAACGCCGCTCGACGAGTCATCGGCGACGGGGGCGTATCGGTCAACAACCTCAAGGTGACCGACCTCGAGGCCGTGCTGACCGGGGACGACTTCCTTCATGGCGAGGTGGCACTCGTACGTCGGGGGCGCAAGTCCCTGGCCGCGGCTCGCAGGTCACCTGGTCGCGATGCCTCCTGATCGCTGCGTCCCGACGCATCGGCGCACGGGCAGCCAACTGACCAGCGAACTTGTGTTGGTCCTTAGGACAACCTAGAGTTCTGTGCGTAGCCCCGAAGGGAGCAACGGACACCACTGCAGCAGATGCGCAAGCATGCTTCGACGTGGCCGGTCCCTCGCGGAGAACCCGCCAGAAGCCTCGCACCGCTCATCGATCCTCGGATCGGCGTGGATTATGCGATCGGCCTTCGGGCAGGTAAGTTTGAACGGTTGCCCCGATGCGTGGCCTGTTGGTTTGCGTGTTGGTGTGCGTGCGATTCTTGAGAACTCAACAGCGTGCCAAAAATCGATG
>Ga0209638_1000463_pt1 | contig 26543 bp, 25 predicted proteins | sample BarGraNGADG00211_FD_184490 | JGI IMG/M metagenome (GOLD analysis project Ga0209638, IMG submission 184490) | Arctic peat soil microbial communities from Barrow, Alaska - Barrow Graham LP Ref core NGADG0002-211 (SPAdes) (version 2) | ecosystem: Environmental > Terrestrial > Soil > Wetlands > Peat...
CCGCTGGTCACGATGTCGCTCTTGCCGTAGATCATCGTGGTCAAGGCGACCTCGCCGGGGGTCGGCTGCTGCCATGAAACGTGCACGACGAGCTTCTTGTACGCGGCGCGCCCGGTGTCGGTCCGCACCCACGTGCACTCGGTGACCACTGTGAAGCTGCCGACCGTTTCGGGAGTGACGATGTCGCCCGCTGGATCGCCGTAGGCGCCGTTGGCGTAGTGCAGGCCGACCTGGTCGTAGGCGATGCTGCGGGCGTATTCGATCTTCGCGTTCGCGAGGTTCGTGGCCTCGTCGCGCGCCCGCGCCGTCCGGCTCGAGTTGACCGACATGCCCAGGACTCCTGCGAGGGACGTGAGGCAGACGAGCAGCACCGACGAGGCGATCATGAGCTCGCCGAGCGTCATGCCCCCGTCCGTGCGGTCTGTCCTGCGAAGCCTCATGATCTCGCTCCCACGCGTGTGCCGGGGCATGGTGCCCCAGCGTCTCAAGAGTGTTTTCGGCATCCTCGAGCCGGGACACAAGCACGGATTCCGTCGAACGGTCCAGCGGGTCGCGGAGAGACGCTACTGCTGCACGCGGTCACTTGCCCCCCAAGATGCGAGACTCCCCACATCCGCACGTTGGGCGTGACCGCGGAATGGGCTCCGACGATGCCTGGGGTCGGTACGCGCGAGCGAACGACTCAGCCGCCGAAGGGGGCCTCAGGCGTGTCTGCGGAGTCTGCGGCCGCTTTCGCCGCAAGGGCCCTGTTTCCAGCTCGCTTGGCCACCGCTGAGCCCACGACACCGACACCCACCGCACCGACGGCGGCGCTCATCGGCATCAGCGCGTTCCGACACTGCGTGCACGTGTTGCACGGCGCCGGGCAGACCGTGGCCATGACCGCGGTCGCCCCGACCGCGCCCGCGGCTGCGGCGAACGACACCAGATTGCGTGTCAGGCCCTTCACGATCACACCCTCCCGTATCGCAGCGCCCGCGATGGGCACGCGACGGTGCAGTCCAGACACTCGTTGCACAGGTTGTGTTTCACCGACAGTATCGGAGCCTCTTCAGGCCCAGTCGAGGGTCGCGCGCCGAGCGCGCAGGTGGGGCACACAGTGACACACACGCCGCAGCCGTTGCACGCCGTGTCGACCCGGACGCGAAGGGTCAGAGGCAACCGCGCCGAGATGGCGGACACGATCCCCATGAGCGTGCCGGCGGGACACAGGAACAGGCACCATCCACGTCCGCCCTTCGTGAACGTACCGAGCGGGACGATCCACACGACCAAGGTCAGGGGAAGGACCCAGAAGTCGGGCCTCAGGATCGCGGCCACATCGAAGCCCGAGAGCCCTGCGGGATTGGCGAACAGTCCGCTCACGATCCGCTGCATGCTGGCGAAGTTGCTGTCAGCCGCGCCGGACGCGAACGGGATGAGCAGGAACCCCAGCAGAAAGCCGAACCGCACCGGCAAGATGTCGATGTTGTGGCGCAGGTCGAACTTGAAGCGGTCGGGGACGAGACGACCGAGGAATTCGGGGAGCGCGCCCGCCGGACACAGCCACCCGCAGAAGACCGGGCCCCCGATGAGCGCGAGAAGCGGCAGCGCGATCATCGGGAGCCACCACCACGAGATCACCCCGTCGGCGAACCACTGCCAAGGATGCGCGAACCACACCGCGGGCAGACCCGCGATCGTGGACGATGAGGGGACCGCCGCGTCCGGCACGAGGACGGTGGTGGAAGGCGCCAAAGCGTTCAGGCCACGCAGCAGCAGCTGGAACGGCGCGTAAAACAGCAGGACCCCTATGAAGAATCCGCCGAGTCTCATGAGCCGATTGGCCTTGAGGGAGCGCTGCGCCACGATGCCCCTGCCCGCGACAGCCGGTGCCGCCGCCCGCCAAGTCTAGCGCAGGCGCGCCCGAAGTCCCGGCCGCTCAGGTGTGACGACAGCCACGCCGCTGCCCGCCCTGCGCTACCGGCTGCTCTCCTCGCTTGGGCGGGTGATCATCGCGCGCGACAGGAGGGACCGCTTCGCTGCGTCGATGGCCGAGTCGGCCGGAACCAGCGCCGGATGCCCGGGCTGCGCCCTGTGGAGCGCCATACGATCGGACTGCGCGCCGGTCAGGTCCCCCGCGGCCGCGCGACAACACGAGCGCGTCCCGAGGCAGATGGCCTGGACGTCGGTGCGCGGACGCTCGTCGAACGGAGCCGCCTCCAGGATCTTCAACCCGCGGGCCGGATCCCCGGACTCGCACACGTACTTGGCCAGCGTCGCGATGATGAGCGCATCGCTCGCGAAGATCCGTGGCCAAAGATCGGGCTGGACGGCTTCCAACACGCCGATCGCCTCGGCGTTGCGTCCACGGTCCCATAGGTTCTGCGCCTCGCGCAGGGCCCGCGCATGCGAGCCATCAAGAAACGCCATGTGTCCCCCTCCGGTTGACGGCTCCCCCGAGCCTGCGACATGATTGCACATCCTGCCGCCGTCGGATATACGCGGCCAACCGCTCCTGACGACCGGCGGGGGCGCGATCGATGCAGGAAGAGGCGTCCGTCCACACGATGGCCGCCTCTTCTGCTTCGCTCCCTACTTCTTCTTCTGCTCGCCCCGGCGGACGTAGGCCGCCTTCTGCGCGGCGAGCTCCTCGCCTTCCAGCAGCGCCATCCGCTCGAAGTCGGGCGCGAACCACTCGTGCGCCTGCTTCTCCGCGAAGTGCCGGTGCGCACTCACGTTCGCGCTCACACGCGACATCACGGCTCGAGCCTCTTCTGGCGTCGCGGCGTAGTCGAGCATGCGCCCGCCGTTGATGCCCATCGCCCGGCCAGCGACGTAGCTGTCCTGGTTCGCGCCCAGGTAGACGAACTCGTAGCCGGCGTCGCGCTGGCGGTCCTCGATGAGCCTGAAGATACTGTCGCGCGTGAACTCGCGGCTCGAGTTCTCCACACCGTCGGTCATGATCACGAACAGCACCTGGTCGGGATGGTTGGCCGCCACGTACTCGTCTGTCAGGCGCAAGGTGTGCCCGACCGCGTCGTACAGCGCGGTCATGCCGCTCGGCGCGTAGGTAGCGGTCGTGAGATCGCGGACATCGCCGATCGGGACCGCCGTCGCGACCGTGTTGAACACCGTGTCGAACAACGTCAGCGTCATCAGCGCCGTACCCGACTCGCGGGCCTGCTCGCTCCTGAACTCGTTGAACCCGGAGATCGTCGCGGCCCTGATCGCTTCCATGGAACCCGACTTGTCGAGCACGAAGTCGATCAGGATGCTGCGCTCACCCGGTGGCTCCGGTGGCATGACGTAGGGGTTCGCCCCCTGCGGGCCTGATTCCGACGAGATCTTCTTTGGATCCTTCTTGCCGGCCATGTTCAGTGGCCCCCTTTCCACGTGCATCGCGGTGATACTACGGAGTATCGTTCGAAGGTCTGACATCGGCCGCCGCGGACGGACAATCACCGCTCTCACCTGCTCCGACGATGACTATACTGCGCTGTATATTATACTGTCAAGTACAACTACGGAGTGGTATACTCCGTGCGGAGGTGGGTCCGTGAACAGGCTCTCTGAGACGATCCGCGCGCGTCGCAAGGAACTGGGGCTCACGCTCGATGACGTCGCAGCGGTCGTCGGCGTGACGCCGGGTGCCCTCAGCCACGTCGAGAGCGGCCGCCGCCTCCCCGACGCGCGCAACGCGATCGGGATCGCCCGCGCCCTGCAGATCGACCCGGACGAACTGCTCACGCTGCTCGATGAGGCGCACGCCGATAGGCGCGCGACCCAGGCGGGCTGGACGATGCCGAGCGAGCGGAGCGCGAGCCGGCCACGGTCCGCGCCCGCCGGCCCCGGCCCGGTCTTCCTCGCGATGCCGATCGACGCGATGTTCGGAACCCCTCTGCCCGCAGTCGACCACGAATGGGACCGGTCCGATCCGGCTCTCCACGAAGAGTCCCGTCCCGATCCTGCTGTCCGCATGTCGCCTCAGCACTCCCAAGCGATGTACTCACCCGCACCCGCGCGCGACCGCGCCCGCTTCTCACCCGACTCGAGGCAGCGGCTGCATGCGGCCGAAGAGCTCGCGGAAGACGCGCTGCGGGCGATCCGCACGTTGCGCGGCATGCTGGACGACGACGATCCGATGATCGCGCGCGAGGCGAGACGCCTGCTGCGCGAGCTGGATGTGCGGGGACCGGACGAGTAGCGCGAGGAGAGACGGAACGATGACTGACAAGAAGGTCGGGTTCGTGGTCACGCACGCGGCGGACGATCCGGAGATGGCGACGCTGCCGTTCATGCTGGCGGTGGGTGCGATGACGATGGAGGTAGCTCCGGTCGTCATCCTTCAGGGCGAAGGCGTCCGGCTCGCGATCCCGGGTGAGGCCGAGGCTGCGGCGGCCGAAGGCCTGGCCAAGGTCGCGGACCTGATGGCGGCCGTCCTCGCGGCGGGCAACCGCATCATGGTGTGCTCGCCCTGCCTGTCCAACCGCGGTCTCAGCCAGGAAGATCTGCTCGAAGGATGCTTCGTGGGCGGCGCTGGCCAGGTCGTCCAGGAGATGCTCGAGTGTGAGAACTTCCTGAAGTACTAGCGCTGGGTCAGGAACCGATGCGTACCGGCCCGCGCCTCGGCGAGGGGCGGGACCCTCGGCTCGCTCAGGCGACCTGCCACGGCACGTACTGGAGGAACCATCCCGTGACGACCGCCAACTTGCCGGTGGCCATCAGCAGCCCCATGACGATCAGCAGCGTCCCCGCGGCCCGGTTCATGACCAGGGAGTGGCGGGACAGGAACCTCATCGCGCCCCTCAACCTCCCGAACAGGGCGGCCGAGAGCACGAACGGGACGCCGAGGCCCACCGAGTAGGCCAGCAACAGCAGGGATCCTGCGCCGACGTCGGAAGAAGTGCTCGCGAGCGCGAGGATGCTCGCCAGTATCGGCCCCACGCACGGGGTCCATCCGAAGGCGAACGCCATCCCCATCACAGGCGCCGCAGCGCGACCGAGCACGCGCGTCCGCGACAGGTCGAACCTCTTCTCGGCGTACAGCCCGGGGATCCGGATCATGCCGAGCATGAGGACGCCCATCGCGATGATGAGCAGAGCGCCGACCATGGCGAGTGTGCTGCGGTACGGCGCCAGGAGCGTGCCGAGCATGGAGGCTGATGCCCCGAGGGCCACGAAGACGAACGTGAACCCCGCAACGAACAGCAGGCTGGGTGTGAGCAAGCGGCTGACGGTGGTCCGCTCGTCCGCGAGCTCCGCAGGTGTGAAGCCCGTGATGAAGGAGATGTATCCCGGGATCAGGGGCAACACGCAGGGCGACAGGAACGAGGCGAAGCCGGCGGCGAACGAGGCGCCCATCGTCAGGGCGAACGCGGTCACAGCGCTTCCCCGAGAATGGAGCCTCCCGCGCTACTTGAGCGCATCGATCCGCTGCCTGAGCGTGGTCTCGTCGGAGCCGCCGACGATCATCTGACCGGACACGCTCCCGTCGGCGTTCACGAACACGAACGACGGGACGTATTGGATGTTGAACTGCTGGGCCAGGCCGTCACCGACCGGGTCCCCGGTGTCCACGTAGACGCGGAACTCGACCTTGCCCTCATACGCGGTCTTGAGCCTCTCGACCAGAGGCTTCATCTCGATGCAGGTGGGTCAAGTGCTGGTCGCGAACTCGATGAACAGCGGCTTGCCGTTCGTCTTCACCGCGCCCGTGCTGCCTGCCGCGGAGGCCCCGGTGCCGCCTGACAGCAACGACTGGTTGGCCACGAGACCTCCGGTCAGGTCGTACACCTTCTTGAAGCCGGTGCCCGCGAGGTACGAAGCCGCCTCCGCAGAGCGCGCGCCGGTCTCGCAGTAGACGACGACAGCCCGGTCCTTGTCCCAGCCTGCGGCCACCTGCTGGAGCGTGTCGAGCGGGACGTTGACCGCCGAAGCGACGTGGCCGCCCTCGAACTCGGAGGGAGTGCGGACGTCGACGACGAGCGCGCCCGAACCCTGCAGCTGCAGAAGCTCGTCACTGCCGACAGCCTTGTTGACCGAGGGAGCCGGCATCGTGACCGCCAGCACCACGCCGCCCACGAACAGCGCGCCCACCACCCAAGCGATGATCTTCTTCTTGTCCATGTGTCTCTCTCGAAGCATGCGGCGCGCCAACACGAGCGCCGGACCGGTGAATGAACTATACCCCGGCGGGTATAGGTGTCAACCGTTCGCGGCGCCTGCGCCCATCGGCTCCCGTTCCGGCCGCGCAGGCACACGTCAGGAGGGCGGCCCACTTGCAAGGCCGCCCTCCCGCACTCCCCCGGGGCACACGAGGCTACTTGACCCTGAACTGCCTGTACCCTGACTTGGCCGATGCGAAGTCGGCGGTCGCCGCGTAGCACGCATAGGCGCGCCAGAGGCCGGAGGTGGGTACGGTCGTCTTCACGGAGTACTTCGTGTAGGAGCTGTAGTTCGCATTCGTCGCCTTGACGGTCTTGTAGTACCTCCACTTGCCGCTGCGGTAGCGGTACAGTTTGATGGTCACGTTGTGCGCGCCGGCCTTGTGCCTCGGCTTCAGATAGCCGGAGATCGTGAACGTCCGCCTGTGCCTGACGGAGACGGGGGTCAGCGGCTTGGCGAGCCCGGGCACGGCCAGCACCTTGACCGCGGGGCTGGCGCTGTCCGGGGTCTCGTCTGCACCGACGACCAGCGAGCGGACCCACGTCCGCGTGGTGGCCTTGTAGGCGAACGTCGCGATGCCGTTGACGCCGGTCGTCAGCGTCGCCAGGTCGGACCACGTCACCTGATCGGACGAGAACTGGAGCGTGACCTGCTGTCCTGAGACCGCGGCGCCTGTGCCGTCGATGACCATGACGTTGACCACGGCCGAGGCGCCGCTGCCAGACACTGTGACGGTCGACGTTGCAACGGTCTCATCGACAGGAGCGACCCGCACCACCGTGACCGACTGGCTCCACGGACCGGCATCACCGTAGGCGTTCAGCGCACGCACCCGCAGGACGTTCTCGCCCTCGGCAAGCCCGCTGACCAGCGCGTTGGCTGTGGCGATCGGTTCGCTCACGGTCCCGTTGAGCTCGTATTCGTAGCTCGCGGCACTGCCAACGGCACCCCAGCTCACACTCACGTCGCCGCCGGCGACCTGATCCGCTTCCGCGATGGGCACGGGTGCGACCGGAACGAGGGCGGTCACCGAGAACGTGACAGTGGATGTGGCGCTGCGGTTGCCGGCCTTGTCGAGCGCCGAGAACGCGAGCGTGTGCTGGCCGGGGGCGTCGCAGGTGGCCATCGCCGGTGACGATGACACCGTCGTCGCGGCCCGGGAGTCCAAGCTGAGGGAGATCGACGCGAGCCCGCTGCCGCCGGCCTCGTCGGTGGCGGTGACGCGCACCGACGCCGAGCCGGTGTAGGTGGATGCGGCATCGGACGTGACCGCGGGGGCCGTGACGTCGCGGACGGTGAAGACCGACACGTTCGGCGTCTCGACGTTGCCGGCTCCGTCGACGGACCAGAACTGGATCGTGTGCGAGCCGACGGTCGTGACGTTGATCGTCGTGCCGGCCGTCTGGACGCCATCGTCGAGGGTGAAGTAGGTAGCGGTCACGCCGACGTTGTCGGTAGCCGAGAGCCTGATGACAGCGGAGTTGACGTAGGTGGCCTTGGCATCCGACGTCGTGACCGGAGCGGTGGTGTCAGGGACGGTGATCGTGAAGGTCGCGGACTTCTTGACCTCGACGTTGCCGGCCACATCGACCGACCAGTAGGTGAGCGTGTGCGCGCCGAGCTTAGACGTCTGCACGGTCAGGCCATTGCCCGCGATCCCGTCAAGCGTCCAGCTGGTCGAGGCGACGCCGGAGCCCGAGTCCGTGGCGGTCAGCGAGATCGTCGCCGCGGTGTCGTAGGTGGCGGCCGCGTCGCTCGTGGTGACCGGCGGCGTGACGTCGAGGTTCACGCGGTCGCGGACCATCAGCGCCGACATCGACGTCGAGCTCGCGCTGATGTTGGAGACCATGACGTCGCCGGTGCCGTCGTAGTACTTGGAGTTCGGGTCGGTCAGGTCGCTGAACGTCTTCTTGGCGCCGGTACCGGGGAAGGTGTCGCCCGCGTCACCGTAGTTGGTCTTCACGGCCAGGTTCTGCGTCCCGCCATGTGCCTCTTCGAGGTCGACCATGTAGTGCGCTTCGTTGTTGTTGTTCGACATGCTCTCGTCGACGTGCCAGATCAGCAGGCCGGAACCGGGCAGGCCCGCGTCGGTCCCTGTCTTCTGCCGGTTCTCGACGAGGAGGTACTGCTTGCCTCCGGTCGCCCCCGACTCTTCGATGCGGTAGATGTCGCCGGTGCTCGACGCGTTCGCGGAACGGATCGTCACGGCGGCGGACGCGGAGGTCACCTGCGAGGCGGTCGCAAAACCGAGCTTGAGCATGCTGTAGGCGTCGGGGCGCGACGGGCTCGCACCGTTCACGCCGTTCCAGCTCCCGTAGCCATGAGGCTCCAGGAGCCGATCCCGGCCGAGCTGTTGTCGGTGTCGTAGAGGTCGGGCAGCCCGAACGTGTGCCCGAGCTCGTGGCAGTAGACGCCGGTGGTCATGTCGCCCGGGGTCGTCCAGTACTCGGGCTCGGTGGTGTAGCCGCTGGTCCGGACTCCGTCATAGATCTTCGAGATCCTGACCGACCACTTCTGCGACCAGATGTCGGCGGCGTTCCCGCTCATCTCCTGGCCTTTGCCCGAGTGCACGATGACGACCCCGTCGACGACGCCGTCGTGGTTGTTGTCGTAATTCGAGAAGTCCACGCCCGCGGCGTCGGCCGCCGCCATCGCGTCCTCCGCCATCTTCTGCGCGTTGTCCGGGTACGCGCCCTGACCCTTGGAACCGACGGGGCAGTAGTAGCTGTATGGTTGCGGCATCCGCAGCCAGCCGCGAGCCGAGGGAAGGTCCTCGGCAACGGGCAGGATGTCGAGCGCGCCCGCGCTGACCTCGCGGTAGTAGCCCCGGACCGACGACGGTCCGACGGTGTCCTTGAAGATGAGGTTGTCGAAGAAGGACGACGACACGACAGCCGGCTTGTCGCTGAAGTCGACGAGCAGGACGAGCTGCCGGAACCCGCCCACGGTGACGTCGTAGATGCCGGCGGACAACTTGCTCGAACTCGGCGACGTGGCGAGCCACGAGGACCGCAGCGTCGTCACGTCCAGGAGGGCGGACGGCTGGTCCAGCCCCGCGGGCTTGGCGCCGTAGATGTACTGATCGATCGACGCCTTCAGCGCCGCATCGGTCTTCGACCGCTGCAGGAGGGCCGGGCTCGGCGGCATCGCGAACGCCGCGACCGGTGCGACCAGCGCCGCGAGCAGCGTGACTGCGACGAAGGCCCCGAAGGCGCGCGCGAGGTTCTTGCTGATGGCACTCGCCGACATCGAGCGGACTCCCAGGTCGAACGGACTCAACGTTCAACTGGGTTATCGGTGCGATGCGACGCGCGCATGAGCGCTGTTCGACCCGTTCGACTCCGGGCGGCGGGCGGTGAGATGGGACCCCGCTGAAGGGCCCGACCGGCGCCAAGTGGCACTTCGATGCTGAACGCTCAGTGGCCCCCGCCGGTCACGGAGTCGCCGGAGCTGATGCAGTCGGCGGCGCCGCGGTCTGGGAGCCAGACCCCGAAGCCGCCGGCGTCGCCACCTCGCTCGGGGCCGGTGGGGCGCCTCGGATGTCGGCACCTGCGTTCCGGGACGCTGCAAACCGAGGCGAAGCTCGCTGTGCCCGTGGCGTCGACCATCGCAGGGCTCGGCGGATACCTGGTGCTTCGTCGCGCGACGATCCCGGACCGGGATCCAGAGTCGGAGCCGACTACATGAACACCTTCGCCACGTACGGTGACGTGAACAGCGCCAGTGTCGCGCCGTAGCCGGGCGTGAACTGCAGCGACTGGCCAATCGCCGGCGGCGCGGGGAGGTCCTCGACGTCCAGCACAAGGTGGTCGCTCGACGCGCCGAGCACCTTCACGCGCGGATCGACCGGCGTGAGCCCTTCGGGCGGAGCGTCCTGCCGACCGACAGCGCAGATGGCGCGCCGGCGCATGCCCCGGTCCGCGAGCGCAGGCACGTTGCCGAAGGCGTCCTGAGAACACGTCCCGATCGGCTTGGACGGCTTGACCGTGCACTCGATCACGGGAGCGGAGAGCGTCAGCGCATCGCGGTGCAGACGCATGCCGGGGATGGGCGCCCGGGTCGCCGGGTCCACGCCGAGAACGATCGCCTCGCCGATGCGCAGATTGTTCACGAAAGCTCGGCCCACTCCCGACATCACCAGCGCGATGGAGGTCGAGCTGCCGGCAGATACCGTGAGGGCGTGGCCGACCTGGTGCTCCGCCTCGGTGGCGAGTCGACCCAGCAGCCCGAGGTTCTCCGCATCGGGAACGATGGCGCCGTAGCACGTCAGGCTCGCACCTATCCCGAGGACGTCGAGGTGCCCCATCGCAGTCACGCGCCCGAGGAACGGAGTCAGAGCGTCAGGCCACATCCCCTCGCGAAGGTCGCCGATGTCGACCATCGCCACTATGCCGTGCCGCACGCCGGCCGACGCCGCGGCGGCGTCGAGGGCCTCAGCGATGGCGATCTCGCTGACGAGGGACACATCGACGAAGCGTATCGTCTCCGCGGCCAAGCCCGGGGTCGGCGCGCGCAGCAGCCAGATCGGGGCAGTGATGCCGGCCGCCCGGAGCCTTCCCGCGTTCTCGAGCCGTGACTCGCCGAGCGCGGCGACCCCACCGGCGAGCATCGCGCGGGCGACCTCGGGCGTCCCGCAGGTGACCTTCGTCACACCCACGATGCGCACACCGGGCAGCGCCCGCACGACGGAGCGCGCGTTCTCCTCGATCTTGCGGAGGTCGATCGTCAGGGTCGCGCGATCGGGCATGTGGTTCCTCTCCTAGAGGCCGGTGCTGGCGCGCATGAGCGCGACGACCCGGTCGGCCGGGAAACTGCCGGACAACGCGCCGCAGCACGCGAAGATGTAGTCGCGATCGAGGGCACACACGGAGTCTGCAGGCGGCAGAAGCCTGTCGCTCCCGGCGGGTGGCGCCAGCGCGGCCCGAAGCATCGACACCCCGCCCGGCAGCCGCGTGAGCGCCCCACCAGTGCCTATCACGAGCCGGCATGCGGTGAGATCGCGGCCCTTTGCGACCGTCTGGCGGCCCTTGGGCGTGTACAGGTGGCTGAGGCGGCCTGCGTGGCGCTCGACGCCCGCGACGGCGGCTGTGCGTGCGAGCAGTACCGCGACCTCGATCTCGGCCGGCGTCATCGGTATCGCCGGCGGGAGCAGCTCGGGTCGGTGCGGCTCCTCGACGAGCTGCGCGACGTGCCGCGCGCTCACGAACGTGCCGAGGTCGCCTTCGACGGTGCGTTTGCTGTGCGGCTGGGGCTCAGTGGCTATCGCGCGCATCTCCGGCGACCCTTCGGTCACCGAGTGCACGTCCGTCGTCGCGCCGCCGACGTCGACCACGACCAGATCGCCGAGCTCGCCCGCCAGGAGCTCAGCCGCGATCAGCACGGCGCCTGGCGTCGGCAGGATGCGGCCGCTCACGAATTCGCTGATGCGCTCCATCCCAGGCGCGTGCACGATGTGCTCCTCGAACGCGTCGTGGATGACGGAGCGGGCGGGCAGTATGTCCAGTTCGTCGACGCCGGGATACACGTTGGCCGTCACCCGGACCCTGAAGCCTGAGTTCTCGAGGAACGTGCGGACCTCCGCCTTGACGTCGGAGTTGCCCGCGTAGACGACGATCGGCCTGATCGACAGTTCCGCGAGGCGCGCGGCGTTGAACAGCACGGTGTCGGTGTCGCCGCCCTCGACCCCTCCGGCGAGCAGGATGAGGCTCGGATCCGCGTCGTCGATGCGCAGCAGGTCCGCTTCGGTAAGACGCCCTGCGGTCTGGTACTCGACGACGCCGCCCGCTCCGAGCGCCGCCTCGCGAGCGGCCATCGCGGTCATCTTGCGCGTTAGCCCGTGCACGGTCATGCGAAGCCCGCCCGCGGCCGACGAGGTCGCGAGCGTGACGCGGGGTGCGAGCGGGCCGGTCGCGGCTTCGAGTTCCGCTCGAGCGGCCTCGACCCCGATGCCGACGTCGCCCTGCAGGACCGAGGTGGGCGCCACACCCTGACCGAGAAGCCGCGGAGGCCCTTCGGAATCCGGCGCGAGCCCTTCGAACGCGCTCACGACGGTCGTCGTCGAGCCGATCTCGGCGACGAGCGCATCGATGGCGCGCGGCTCAGCCATAAGGTGTCACAACGCCCGAGCGCGAAGGGTCTTGACCACGAACGTCGCGACATCGATGCCGTGGGTACGGCGGCCGAATCCGGCGTCCATCCCCCAGGAGCGAGCCAGCTCGTCGTTGACCTGCGTGCCGCCGGCGATGAGCAGGACCTTGTCGCGGACGCCCTTCTCCGCGGCGAGGTCGGCAAGCTTCTCCATCGCTTCTCGGTGCATGTCGCCGTGGGTGATGATCGTGGAGATGAGTACGATCTGGGCGGCGTGCTCGATGGCTGCGTCCAGCACCTTCTCGACCGGCACGGAGGTGCCCAGGTACTGGCAGTGGAACCCCCACTTCTCCAGGCCGCCGTGCTTGATGTCGATGATCTCCTGCATCCCGACCGAATGCTCGTCCGCACCCACTGTCGCCGCGACACATCGCAGGTTATGAGCCGCGACGAACTCGCGGATCTCCTCGTCGGACAGCGGCTCGGGCTTGTCGGGGATCACGAGGGTGGCCGGGTCGATCGCCACGTCGAGGCGGCCCTTGATCTCCACCAGCGTGCCTTCCGCTGGGTGCATGACCTGCCTGTGGATGACCTCGACATCGGTGAGGTTCATCGAACGGCCGAGCTCGAGCGCGGCCGCCTCGGCGACCCTTTCCGCTGCCGGGAGGAACATCGTGACCGCCACGTAGCCGTCGCCCGCCCACTCCACCTCGGGCTTGATCAGTCCGCGGTTACGCATATCGGCGGTCGCGGCGAGGCGGACGTCGACGTTGTCCTCGGGGTCGAGCTCGTCGATGAAGGGCACCTTGGAGTCGTCGCACAGCGTGCAGCCACCGATCGAAGCGCAGGGGCGTGTGTCGGCGCCGCGCGCGGCCTCGCTCGGGATGTGGTTGACGCCGAAGTGGTGGCACACCGGCGCGAAGTAGTCGTCGGCGCGCGGCACGATCGTGCCGACAGCCACGCCGCCCTCCGACTGGCGCGCGATCCCGTCGTCGTTGGTCTCCGGATACTCGCCCGAGTCGACGAAGTACGCCTCCTCGACACCCGCGAAGTACCCGCCGTCGCGCATCATCGCCTCGAGGAACAGCACCGCGCGCTCCTTGAGCTCGCGGACGCGGGCGGCGAACACCGGGTTGGCGCGGTCGATCTTCACGATCTCCCGCAGACCGTCCATGCCTACGAGCGACTGCTTCGCTGTGTCGAGCGCGGCGATGTTGTTGTAGTGCCACGGGACGTTGCGACCCTCGTCGGGCGTGATCGTCGACTGGACATCGGCCGACGTCAGGCGCGAGATCATCAGGTTCATCACGTGCGAGACGGTCGCGTCGCGCGAGTCCGACTCCATGTAGCGGGTGTTCTGCTGGGCGCGCATCTTGTACTCGCCGAAGAGGTCGCGCAGCGCCACGGCGTACGGCAGGTCCATCCGCATGCACGGCGCAGGTGCGGCGTCGGGCGGCGCGGTCGATAGAGCGATCTGCTCCTTCGGCATGCCCACGGCCACCGAGAACGCGCAGTTGATGGCGTGCTGGACCAACAGCTCCGGCATGACCTTCCACGCCTTGACCGCAGTCGCGTTCGCGTTGTGCGCGCCGTCGATCTGCAGGATGCCGGCCGACGCCATGACGTGCTTCGCCACCGCGGCGTCCACGAACGAGCGGTACATGTTGATGTTGCGGTACAGCACGTTGTACTGCGGGTCCTGGTGGGCGCCGTTGACGCCCTCCTCGGCGAACATGACCGCGATCTCGGGTCCCGCCACGCCGCTGACGTAGCTGTGCAAGTTGATCGGCCGGCCGACCTCGTCCTCGATCAGATCGAGCGCGCGGCGCGTGAGCCGGCACTGCTTGCGGGTCACGGCTATGCCGCCGACGCCCTCGGGTGTGCCTTCGAGCAGACCGTCCATGTGGCTCTGGCCGGCGGTGCGGATGACCATCATGTGGTCGGCCCCGTGCCACGCGGCCATCCGCATCCGGCGGATGTCGTCCTCGGGGCGCCCGGAGGCGATCTCGGTGGTGACGACGCAGTCCGGCTGCGGGTCGATGTTGTCGAAGTAGTGCGCCGCAGGGAGCGGGACCGAGTTCGCGAGCCCCTCCGACGTCTCCTCGTACTCGAACTCGTACAGGCGCTGCTTCGGGACCGGTGTGCGCCATGTCCAGCCGTGCCGGCGCGGGCGGTAGTCCGCCAGGCCGTCGAGAAGAGCCTGGACGTCCAACTTGGCGTCGGGCCGGAGCGGCGTGTCGATGGGGCGCGGGCTCACTCGGCGCCTCCCCACTTCGCCTCGGCGAGGTCCCAGCCCTCGTCGCCGGCGAGCCGGGTGGCAGCGGCTGGCGCCGTGCAGTCCCACTCCTGCATGCAGAGCCACACGACGTGCCCGGCGCCGTGGCCGAGCAGGCCGCGCTTCTCGCACTCGGACACGACGGCCATGCAGGTGCGCGAGTCGAGGCCCATGCGCATGAGCACGCTGCGCTCGATCGACGGCGAGGTGTGCGTGTGCGCGAGCTCCACGAGCGGCTCCACGCACTCGTTCGAGAGCTCCCAGAAACGGGCCTCGAGCTGCGCGTCCGTGAGGCCCGCGAGATGAGCGCGGACTTCGGTGAACGTGTCGGGACGGACCATCTAGCCCTCCTTGAGCCCGGCGACGATCTCCTCGACCGCCTCGGGGGTGCTGTTCGTGTCGGCCGCGAGGAACGCGATGTCCTCGGCGGAGGGGACGTAGCCCTCACCCGCATGCGAAAGCGCGTTGCGGACGTAGCTGTGGCGCAGCTTACCGAGGTCCATCTCGACCGCTCGGATCTGCTCCGGACGCTCAGGTATCACGATGCTGCGCCCGGGGACGCTCTCCCTCGGGTCGCCCAGCCGGACCTCCACACCGTTCTCGCGAGCGAAGTTCAGCTGCGCCCAGTGGTGCTTCCCGGCGCCGGTGTACTCGGTCTCCTGCACGACGACGGTGGCGTCGCGCGGCAGGTCGCGGGCGATCGAGATCGCCGCGGCCATCGCGGTGTTGCCGGACGGGCCGCGCTCGAGACCTTCCAGCTTTGCCATCGCCTCGGTAACGTAGAAGACCTCGCCCTGGCTGACGGTCAGGTAGCGGTCCATGTACCGCAATGCGCGCGCGGCGTTGCGCGGCACGTCGGCGCGGTCGGGCCAGGTCGCGAACGGCACGCCGAACCCGGTGTGCCCGGTCGTGAAGCTCTTGCGGTTGAAGTCGGTGTCTGAGGCCATGTGCAGGCCGGACAGGTCGACCGACGCGCTCACCACCTGAGTGGTGTGCGCACCCGCGCGTGCGAGCCCGCGCGCGGTGCCGGTGGTGTTGCCGCCCCCAGCATGCGTGATGACGACCGCGGTGGGCGGCGCGCCGGTAAGAGCGGTGATCTCGTGCGCAACCTCGGCTCCGAGCGTCTCGATGCCGGAGATGCCGTAGGTGGAGTAGAGCGACGCGGCGAAGTAGCCGGTCTCGTCAAGCAGCTCGAGCATGTGGCTGAACAGCTCGGGCCCGACCGTCATCTGGATGACCTCGGCGCCGAACGCCTCGCAGATGCGCGACTTCTCGATGATCTCGGGCTGGCCGACGTGGCGCGAGTCGAAGGCCTCCTGACAGATGATGCAGGTCAGGGACGCTCGGGCCGCCTGGCTCGACACCGCTGCTCCGTAGTTGCCGGAGGTCGCGGCGATAACGCCCGCGTAGCCCTTCGCCTTCGCGGCGTGAATCGACATGCTGGCGCGACGGTCCTTGAAAGAACCCGCCATGTTGGCGCACTCGTCTTTGACGAACAGGCGAGCGCCCTTGCCCGGCTCTGCGTAGGAGCGCACGAGGTCGGTCAGGTTGTGGAGCTCGAGCAGCGGGGTGCTGCCCACTCCGGCCGCCGCCTGGATCGCCGTGATCTGGTCGAGGGAGTAGCCGTGCGCCGCCATCATGCCCTCGTAGTCGAACGCGATCGGGCTGCGCTCGAACTCGGAGTAGTCCATGCCGAGCGCACGCTTCATGATCTCACCCTTGCGCGCCAGTATCGCTTCGGTGCGTGAGGCCACGTCACTCACCGTCCTTGCGCCACGCTGCGAGCCGCGCCCGAAGATCGCGGCCCACGTGAGTCAGCTCGGGCGCGGGGCGGCCGAACGTGTGCGTGTAGCCGGGGTTCACGTCGGTCAGCACGCCTGTGACGGTCCGCCCGGTCGTGGTGTCGATGGCGAGGTCCTCGCCCACGGTCGCCGCGGCGCGCGCGAACCCCTTGATCCATACGAGCAACGGCTGCGCCGCGGTATCCGCAGGCAGATTGGCCGCACGGTCGGCGGGCTCGAGGAGCACATAGCGCACCTCGACCCAGTCGCCGACGGCGCACTTCATCGTCTCGTCCATGTGAGGGCCTTCCCTACGCCGTGGGTGACAGGAACCGCGGCAGTGGCATGTCGACCACTGTGATGATTCCCGGAACCGCACCGCCGATGAGCGGGATGTAGTTGCCGACACTGGCGTAGGTGCCCTTGCCGCCCGGGACCTCGGGACAGTTCGACATGTTGATCTCCGGGTCTCCCACGATGTGGATGTAGTCGCCGGTGTCCACGCCCTCGAGCTCGGGGTGGATCTGCTGCGGGTGCACGAGTTCGATCTTGAGCTCGCCCGCCTTGTCGTAGGCGCGCGCGATGTGGCGGCAGCCGGCCACGTCGCCGGGAGCCACGTGCACGTGCGGCGTCGAGCGCTCCACGGTGCTCACTATCGGCTCGCGGCTCTCCTCGATGCGGTCGATCTCCCACCCGAGCGCGTACGCGATGAGCCCGATCGACTCGTGGAATCCGATGTGGCCGACGATCGAGCCGTCGGCGATGCCCGCCTCGAACTGCTCGACGGTGGTGCCGACACCCTGGCTCGACATGACCGTGGGCCCGAAGGGCGAGAGGTCGTTGATGCGCGAGGCCTCGATGCGGGCGACCCGCAGACAGACCGAGGAGAGCGCGATGGGCAACGCGTCGAGGATGAAGCCCGGGTTGATGCCGGTGCCGAGCACGCTCACTCCGTGCTCGTGCGCGAGCTCGTCGATGTGGTCGGCCCACTCGGCGTCCGTGGCCCACGGATACGAGAGCGTCTCCGCTATGCAGATGACGTCCGCCTCGGCGCGGATGGCCGCCTCGACCTGGTCGGTGATCTCGTGCAGGTTGCTCGCGGTCAGGATGCACACGACGTCGGGCTCTAGCGCGAGGACGGCGTCGATGTCTGCGGTGATGGCCATGTCGTGCTCGTAGTGCTCCCCCAGAAGCCCGCCCAAAGTCATGCCGTGCTTCTCAGGATGACGGTCTATGACTCCGACGAGTTCGAGGTCGCGCGGCCTGTCGAGGATGTAGCGGAGTAGTCCTTGGCCCATCATTCCTGCGCCCCACACGGCGACCTTGATCATTCGGGAGCTCCTTCGGCTCGATACAGAAACTGCTCCTGTGTATGCAGACTGTATACCGTCGAGCCCGTGCGCGTGAACCCGCGAGGGGCGAGCGCGGAACGCTCCCATGCCTGCCTCGAACGCAACCACGCGCGAAAGGGAACATACCGGCTATGGTGTCTGTCCGCGCTCGCCCCGGATCCCTCGGACATCCACTCAAGCGCGCGTCCGGCGAAGGACTCGCCTGACGACCCGGCCGCACCGACCAACCCCATTCCGAGGAGTGTCATGCCATCGATCCCATCGGTTCGGCCTTCGGGCCACCGGACCCCTCAGCTCGAACGGACCCCGACCGGCAGCGTGCCGTCGTCGTGCCTCAGCGATCGGCTACCCCATGCCGCGCCGGTCAGCAGCACGGCGATCGTCTACTGCGAAGCCAACTTCGGAGCAGCCGACGGGAAGACGGCCAACGGGCTGATTCGCCACTCCGAGAAGTACGAGATCATCTCGGTCATCGACAGCCATCTCGCCGGGATGGACACGGGGGAGGTGCTCGACGGAGTCCCGAACGGAGTCCCGATCTGCGCGAATCTGAAAGATGCGATCGAACTAGCCGGCGCTGTCCCGGACTACTTCATCTTCGGGGTAGCGCCCGCGAGCGGCATGCTCTCGCCGACGGAACGTCGCGTGGTGCTCGACGCGATCGGTCGCGGGATGAACGTCGTGAACGGCCTGCATGAGTTCCTGAACGACGACCCGGAGTTCGCGGCGGCGGCTGCCGCGCACAACGTGACGATCGCCGACGTGCGGCGCCCCCGGGACAAGAAGAACCTGCGGATGTTCACCGGTCACATCTCGACCGTCACCTGCCCGCGCATCGCCGTGCTCGGCACCGACGGCGCGATCGGGAAGCGCACGACGGCGGCGATACTCACGCACGCACTCAACGCGCGCGGGATCAAGGCGGTCCTGGTCGGAACGGGGCAGACCAGCTTGATCCAGGGCGCCCGCCACGGCCTGGCCCTGGACGCCATCCCGGCGCAGTTCTGCTCGGGTGAGATGGAGGCGACGGTGGTCGAGGCCTTCGAGGGAGAGCACCCGGACATCATCCTCATCGAGGGGCAGGGCGCCCTGAGCCACCCCGCATACCTGTCCTCGACCTACGTCCTGCGAGGCAGTCGGCCCGATGCCGTCATCCTGCAGCACGCGCCCGCGCGACGCTGGCTCGGCGACTTCCCCGATGTTGCGATGCCGACGCCTGCGAGCGAGATCAACCTCATAGAGACGTTCGCCGACACGAAGGTCATCGGTCTCACCATCAACCACGAACACATGACCGATGCCGAGGTGTCCGCGGCGATCACGCTCTACGAGCTCGAGTTGGGGATCCCCGCGACGGACGCACTCACGCGATCGCCCGACGCGCTGGTGGACATGGTGGTGCACGCGTTCCCCGAACTCGGGCGCAAGCTACACAGCAAGCGGTAGCTGCGCTCTCAGGAAGTCCGAGGCGTTCGCGTATGCGAACTTCTCCGCGAGCTGCTCGCCGTAGTTGAAGGCGACCGCGTCCAGAAGGCCGGGGAGCGAAGTCTGGTCTCCCAGTTCGCCCATGTCCGTCACGCCCCAGTCACTGCCGATCGAGATGGCCTCCTCGCCGGCCAGGGAGACGATGCGGTCGATGTGGCGCAGGACCTCGTCGACCGATCCCCGACCCAGGAAGTCCGGCACGAAGGCGAGTCCCACCAAACCGCCGTGCTCGCCGAGCGCCCGCAACTGCTCATCGGACAGCCCTCTGGGGTGGTCGCCGACCGCTCGCGCGAACGAGTGACTCACAAGCACAGCGGGCGCGTAGAGGTCGAGTGACTGGTAGAAGCCGGCTTCGTTCAGGTGAGCCAGGTCGAGCAGCAGGGGGCTCTCCCCGAGCGCGCGGACCAGCCGCTGACCGGCGTGCTTGAGCGGTGCCGCGACGTCCTGGTAGCAGCTGAAGCCATAGTCGGTCTCGTAGTTCCAGGTCAGCGAGAGGCTGCGCAGCGAACGCTCGGTCCACAGCCAGTCCAAGTCTTGCGTCTCGATCCCGGGCAGATTGAATCCCTCTGAATGCGGCAGGACCCCGGTACGGTGGTCTTCGGCATCGACGTCCGCGACCGTGGTCATCAGGCGCAGGGACGCGGCATTCGCCCTCAGGAACTCGTCGTGCGCGTCGAGCTGGGTGAGCAACGACGCCTCCGCGGCATCCGGGTACAGCGATGACCAGATCGCTGCCGCGCGGGAGGAACCCGAGAGGTAACTCGAGCCATAGACCGGGAACCCGCCATCCAGCCTCGCCACACCGGACAGCATGTCCTGATGCAGGTCGATGAAACCAATGCCATGACGAACGTTGTGATTCGGCAACGTCTCCACCCTCGCCGTTCTCTCGCGCTCCAACCGGGCTGAGACGCCGCGCCCGAATGCCATCACACCCAAGTTCGCATATAGCACGTTCGGCGGTGCAACGGCACGATCTCGTCCATGTCGCCGATGACCGGCCGCCTTGCATCGCCAGATAGCGAAAAGGGTTCCAGCGTGAAACGATTCGGGGAGCGCTGCCACCTGGCACCGCCCGGTCGCGCTTCGTCCGCGGGCTCGGGCGAGAAAGGGACTCGCAACGCCGCACCTGTAGCGGCGGGAATCGCACGCATCGTCCTGCCCCTATACTGGATCGCAGGACACCAGAAGGGGCCGCATGAGACTCAAGTACTTCAGCTTCGGTGCGACGTCCGCGATCCTCACCAGTATGGCGTTGATCGTGGGGCTCGGGACCGGTTCCGAGGGCAAGGTCGCGCTGGTCACCGCTCTCCTTGTGATCGCGATCGCCGACAACATCAGCGACTCTCTCGGCATCCACATCCACGAGGAAGCCAGCCAAGGCGAGGTACCGCCCCGCTACGTCAGCGTGAGCAACTACCTCGCGCGGCTGCTCATCTCCCTGACCTTCATCGGCATCGTATTCGTGTTCTCATCGCTGATCGCCCAGGTCGTCGCGCTGATCTGGGGCACGGCGCTCATCGTGCTGCTGACCTTCCTGATCGCCAGGGAAAGACAGCAGCCCCCGGTCCGCGAAGTGCTCCGCCACCTGGCGATCGCCGCATTGGTCCTCGCGTCGAGCCAGGCGCTCGGATACCTGATCCACCGACTCGTTTAGCGAGGGCCCTATGCCTGACGATGAACGCCACAGCCCCGACGCTGCTGAGAACCCCGAGGACATCGGCGGTCAAGACCGGCTGACCGTCGAGGCGGACACGCTGGTACCCCCCTCAGCGCTGGTGAAGCGAGGATGGGTGGCCAGCACGTTCGAGTCGTTCCGCTATCGGGACTTCGCTCTGTTCTGGTCGGGCGCGCTGGTGAGCAACGTCGGCAGCTGGATGCAGAACGCGGCGCTGGCCATCCTCGTCTGGGAGATCCAGCCCGCACGCGCGTCGTTCAACACCGGCATCGTCCAGGGCCTCGCAGGGCTTCCCGTGCTGTTCCTCGCGATCCCGGCCGGCGCGGTCGCGGACCGGGTGGACCGGCGCAAGCTGCTGGTCTGGATCCAGGTGGTGCTGCTCGTGCAAGCCGCCGCGATCGGCATCCTGTACGACACCAAGGTGCTCAGCTCTGTCCGGCCGGTCCTGTCGCTCGTGCTCGTCTCGGCGCTCGGGTTGATCGGCGGTATCTTCATCGCGTTCCAGGGGCCTGCGTTCCAGTCGATACTGCCGGACCTCGTTCCGCGGAAGTCATTGATGAACGGCATCGCGCTGAACTCGGCCCAGTTGCAGTCATCCCGGATGCTCGGACCTGCGATCGTGGCGAGCATGGTGCTCATCGGCGCGGGCATGGGGCTCGTCTTCTACATCAACGCCCTGAGCTTCCTGTTCGTCATCGCCGCGCTGCTCGCGATCCGGCCCCACGTCGAGTTCCGGGCTGGTCACGGGACTGAAGCGGCGCACAACCCTGGCGAGACGAGCGCGTGGAAGATGCTTACGGCCGGCATCGCATACGCGCGCGAACACAGCGCGATCGGGATGCTCATCCTGACCACGGCGCTGCTCGTGTTCTTCGGCTTCCCGTATACGATCATCCTCACGGCGATCATCCAGGCGCGCTTCCCCGGCGCCGACGTGGCTCAGCTCTACTCGATCGTCTACACCTTCAACGGCATGGGCGCCCTCATCGGGGCGCTGGGTATCGCCGGACTGCCCGCCACGATCAAGCGCAGCCGCATCATCCCGGTCACGCTGGTGGTGTTCTCGGCGCTGGTGATCGCCTTCTCGTTCGCGCAGACGCTGCCAGTCATGATCGTGTGCACGCTGCTCGCCGGCGCGGCGTACATCTCGACCAGCTCGCTCGTGATGACCTCGATACAGGCGGCGGTGCCGGGCTACCTGCGCGGGCGCGTGATGGCCCTGTTCATGATGGCTTTCATGGGCGTCATGCCGCTGTCCGCGTTCGCGTTCGGCCCGCTCGGGCAGGCGATCGGCCCGGACACCGCCGTGCTGGTGGGCGGCGTGATCCTGCTCGGATGGGCGTTGCTGCTGGTCCTGCGGCCGTCGTGGCTCGACACCGAGAGGCCGGCGCGTCAGGGCTGAACTCCGGCCCGATCGGCCCCGGCGCGGCTAGTCCGCCGGGATCGCCTCGAGGAACACGTCGCCGTACCGTTTCAGCTTCGCCTCACCGACCCCGAACACCTCCAGGAACTCGTCCGCGGTCTGGGGCCTGCGGGCCGCCATGTCCGCGAGAGTCTTGTCGCTGAAGACGACGTACGCGGGCACGCCCTGCTCGGCGGCGATCTCACGGCGCAACTCGCGCAGCCGCTCGAAGATCTCCTCGTCGACGTCCGACCCGGACAGCGCCACGGACCGTGGGACCTTGCGCTTCTTGTCGGCCTTCACGTGCACGCGCGGGCGCGCGAACCGCAGCTCGGTCTCGCCGCGCAGGACGCCCCGGGCGCTCGGTCGGAACTTCAGCGCTGAGTACTCGGCGATGTCCTGGTACAGGTAGCCGTGGTGGATCAGCTGGCGGATGATGCTCGTCCACTCGTCGCGGCTGCGGTCGGCGCCGACACCGAAGACGCTGAGCTGGTCGTGCCCCCACTTCGCAATCTTCTCGGTGTTCGCGCCCACCAGCACGTCGATGACCTGACCCGCGCCGAAGCGCTCGCCCATGCGGTAGACCGCCGACAGCGCCTTCTGGGCGTCCACCGTCGCGTCGTAGAGCTCGGGCGGGTCGAGGCAGACGTCGCAGTTGCCGCAGTCGTGATCGAGCATCTCTCCGAAGTAGCCCAGCAGCACGCGCCGCCGGCACGTCGTCGCCTCAGCAAAAGCCGTCATCGCGGCGAGCTTGTGCATCTCGATCCGCACCTGCTCGGGGTTGCTGCCGCGCTCGATCAGCCCGCGCGCGGTCACGACGTCCTGCATGCCGAACAGCAGGAGCGCCTCGGCGGGCAGCCCGTCACGACCCGCGCGGCCGGTCTCCTGGTAGTAGCCCTCGATGTTCTTCGGCATGTCGTAGTGCACGACGAAGCGCACGTCCGGCTTGTCGATCCCCATCCCGAACGCGACGGTGGCCACGACGACGTGCACCTTGTCCGCCGCGAACGCGTCCTGGACCTTGCCCCGCTTCAGCGGGGTCATGCCCGCGTGATAGGCAGCCGCCTTGACGCCCTTCTTCACGAGCGCCGCCGCCACCTGCTCGACGCGCTTGCGGCTCAGGCAGTAGACGATGCCGGAGTCGGTGGGGTGCTGTGCGATGAACCGTTCGAGCTGCTGCGGGGCGCTGCGCTTGTCCTCGACGGTGTAGCGGATGTTGGGGCGGTCGAAGCCGGCGGTGAACACCGGCGCGCCGGTGAGATGCAGCCGCTGGCGGACGTCCTCCCGCGTCTGGTCGTCTGCAGTGGCTGTGAGGGCGAGAAGGGGCACCTCCGGGAAGAGGTCCCGCAGCTCGCCGAGCTTCACGTACTCGGGACGGAAGTCGTGCCCCCACTGGCTGACGCAGTGTGCCTCGTCGATCGCGAACAGCGCGATCGGCATGGTGCGCAGCATCTCGAGAAAGCCTGAGAGCATGAGGCGCTCAGGCGCGACGTAGAGCAGGTCGAGCCGGCCGGCGCGCAGTTCGCGCAGCGTGTCGGAGGCGTCCTCGGCGGATAGCGACGAGTTCAGGCAGGCCGCGGCGACGCCGTTGGCCTGTAGCGCGTCGACCTGGTCCTTCATCAGCGAGATCAGCGGGCTCACGACGATCGCCGTGCCGGCGCGGTGCAGCGCGGGCAGCTGGTAGCACAGCGACTTGCCGCCGCCGGTGGGCATGAGCACGAACGCGTCGCCGCCTGCCACGACGTGCTCGATGATCTCGAGCTGCTGCGGCCGGAACTCATGGATACCGAAGACGGTGCGGGAGGTGTGTTGAAGCTGCTCGGTCGTGACTTCGGGCACGGTTCCCCTGACGTGGACGATGACGGGTGCGCAGGCGACTATACGGGACGGGTGTGACGCGCGCCTCACCGGACCCTGTCGGGGTATCGTCTCTTCGGCAGCTCTGACCCGACGGATTGGTGCCGCGATGCAGAAGACGATGAAGGCCCTGGTCAAGCCGACCGCGGCTCCCGGAGTGTCGCTCGAAGAGGTCCCCGTGCCGCGGATCGGGGCCGGCGACCTGCTCATCCGCATCGAGAAGGTCGCGATCTGCGGGACCGACGTGCACATCTACGAGTGGAACCCCTGGGCGCAGAAGACGATCCGCCCGCCTCAGATCCTCGGGCACGAGTTCGTGGGGAACATCGCCGAGATCGGCGCGGGCGTGAGCGGCTTCAGCGTGGGCGAGCGGGTCTCCGGCGAAGGCCACATCGTGTGCGGCGTCTGCCGCAGCTGCCGAGCGGGTCGGCGCCACCTGTGCACGAACACCGTCGGCGTGGGCGTCAACCGCGACGGCTGCTTCGCGGAGTACCTGTCGCTGCCGGCCACCAACGCTTGGCATGTCGCGGACTCGATCCCCTCGCGGGTCGCGGCGATCTTCGACCCGTTCGGGAACGCCACGCACGCGACGCTCTCGTTCGACCTCGTCGGCGAGGACGTGCTCATCACCGGGGCGGGCCCGATCGGGATCATGGCGGCGGCGATTGCGAAGCACGTCGGCGCCCGCAACGTCGTCATCACCGACGTCAACGACTACCGCCTCGATCTCGCTATGCGCATGGGCGCGACGCGGGCGGTCAACGTCCGTAACTCCACCGTCGCGGACGTCATGAAGGAACTCGGCATGATCGGCTTCGACATCGGGCTCGAGATGAGCGGCAACGCGAGCGCCTTCAAGACGATGCTCGAGAGCATGCATAACGGGGGCCGCATCGCGCTGCTGGGCATCGCCCCCGGCCCGGTCGCGATCGACTGGGACGAGGTCGTGTTCCGGGGGCTGACGATCAAGGGGATCTACGGCCGCGAGATCTGGGAGACCTGGTACAAGATGCAGACGATGCTCCAGAGCGGCCTCGACATCGCTCCGGTGATCACGCACGAGCTGCCGTTCGCGGACTACGAAGCCGGCTTCGCCGCGATGATCAGCGGGAACAGCGGCAAGGTCGTTCTCGACATGGGAGGTCTGTGATGTTCGGGAACATGAAGGACGCGCTGCGCTCCGAGATAGAGGCCCTGCGCGCTGCGAGCCTGTACAAGACCGAGCGTGTCATCGTCTCACCCCAGGGCTCAACGATACGGGTCGCGAACCCGGGCGCGGGAGAGCCGCGCGAGGTCGTCAACTTCTGCGCGAACAACTACCTCGGGCTGGCCGACGACCCGCGGGTCGTCGCGGCCGCGCACGCTGCGCTCGACCGTTGGGGGTTCGGCACCTCATCGGTGCGGTTCATCTGCGGGACGTTCGACGTCCACAAGGAGCTGGAGGCGCGCCTGTCCGAGTTCCTCGGGACCGAGGACACGATCCTGTTCTCCTCGGCGTTCGACGCCAACGGCGGGTTCTTCGAGCCGTTCTTCGGGCCTGACGACGCCATCATCGCGGACGCGCTGAACCACGCGTCGGTGATCGACGGCGTGCGGCTGACCAAGGCGAAGCGGCTCATCTACGCGCACTCGGACATGGCCGACCTCCGCGCCAAGCTCGAGGCAGCAAGCGACGCGCGCTACCGCGTGATCGCCACCGACGGCGTCTTCTCCATGGACGGCGACATCGCCGACCTGTCCGGGATCTGCGACCTGGCCGACGAGTTCGACGCGCTCGTGATGGTGGACGACTCGCACGCGACCGGGTTCGTGGGTGCGACCGGCCGCGGGACGCCCGAGCTGTGCCGTGTGACCGACCGCATCGACATCGTGACCACCACGTTCGGCAAGGCGCTCGGCGGCGCGTCGGGAGGCTGCGCGAGCGGGCGGGCCGAGATCGTGGAGTGGCTCCGCCAGAAGTCGCGGCCGTACCTGTTCTCGAACACGGTGGCGCCGGTGGTCGCGGCCACGACCGTGGCCGTGCTGAGCATGCTGAGCGACACCACCGAGTTGCGCGACCGGCTCGAGGCCAGCGCCCTGTCGTTCCGGCAGCGCATGTCCGCACTCGGCTTCGACATCCGTCCGGGCACGCACCCGATCGTCCCGGTGATGCTGTACGAGGAGGCCCTGGCGCACCGTATGGCCGACGCCCTACTCGATGAGGGCGTCTACGTGATCGGCTTCAGCTACCCGGTCGTACCGAAGGGCGCCGCGCGCATCCGCGTCCAGATCTCCGCGGCCCACACCGACGAGCAGCTCGACCTCGCGGTCGACGCGTTCGCGCGCGTGGGCAGACGACTAGGCGTGATCTCGTAGGGCACCGATCGTGCGCCAGCGATTGCGCACGAGGAAGACCGCGCGGCTGCGCTATTCCGGGAGGCTGCCCACCTCGCGGAGGACGGCGTCCCAGATCCCTGCGATATCGTCAGCGAGCTGCGGC
>Ga0209638_1000465_pt1 | contig 26497 bp, 28 predicted proteins | sample BarGraNGADG00211_FD_184490 | JGI IMG/M metagenome (GOLD analysis project Ga0209638, IMG submission 184490) | Arctic peat soil microbial communities from Barrow, Alaska - Barrow Graham LP Ref core NGADG0002-211 (SPAdes) (version 2) | ecosystem: Environmental > Terrestrial > Soil > Wetlands > Peat...
TCAGCGATTATCCCTGCATATCGGCCGGTTTTGCGTGTCCGGTCGCTCAGCGTCGATGAGGGCCAGGCGGCTCGACTCCGGTTGTGCGATAGCTTGTTGGACTCGAGCTGGCTACGGCTCCTACGTATCCGGACGTCCGCGAGATCGAGCGCTTCTCCGCTCGCCGGCTCTTCCCGACCAGCGATCACTCGGAACGTTGAACGCGATCAAACCCCGACGACTTTGCACCGCTCAGGCGAGCCCGCATCGATTGTCTGGCCTCGCTCATGAAGGACGGGATGCTCGAAGCCGAGCGCCAGTTTCGCCGTGTCATCGGCTAGCAGGCCTGGCTTGAAGGCGCCGGTGGTCACGCCGTCACGCCACGAGTACGACGTGCAAGCAGCGCGACCAAGCCGAGGTCACGCAGACCCTGGGAGGATGGATAGCAGCTAGCAAAGACAGCGACCTTGAGTTTTCAAGCGCTACGGGATCCAGGCCGGCGGCAGGTGAAAACCCGGTGCTAATTATCTAGAACGAGTATTCGACGAAATATAAAACTACACCGGAAATAACAGATAGCGACCAAAAGAGCAGAAACACAAACGTCGGGCGCTTATGGACGAGAAAATAATTGACGTTTCTTCGGTAATTCTTGATGGCAAGCACAAAAAAGGTGATAAGGCTAACGAACATTAATAAAGAAAGCGTGCCGTGGAATATACCCAGGCCCGTAAGAAGGGACTTGTTAGCGCCGCTCTCGCGGGCGGGCAAACGGTAGATCATGTAGCTGATGTTAAAAAGTATTTCGTAAACAAGGGCGCCGATGGCAACTTTCTCTGGTAGCTTATTGCGTTTGTATCCTTGGTAGAAAGTATAAAAGATCGCCGATGACACAAGAATCTCGGCCAGTAGCGCTATGGTGCTGTAAAGGGGAGCATGCATACGACCAGCTTATATGTTCCGCAACCAAAGCATTGGCGGCCTCGGCCCAGGTAGTGCGTCGACACTTAGGTGGCTGTGATCGATCGGGCATGATCGGGATCGAACTGACGCCTTCGAAGGGCCGACATGAAACCGGTGCCGGACACGAAATGTTCATGATCCCTGCCGGGATGCGCTAACGACAGCCTGCCGGCGACGTGCAGCCTAGCCTGTTTCCATCGTATAAGTCCCGTGGGAGCATTTCACCGAGATCCCTAATCTCGGGAGCAGGGTTGGAAAGCTGTCTCATGAGGTGCACTCGTTGTAGGAAACACAACGATGTTGCTGCTCAGGGGCGCTTTTCCACTGAGAGTCCCAGCCGGTGTCAGATAGCTCTTATTCAAACCCGAGTCTGCTCCATCACACGCTTGTTTCTCATCCCATCTCGGCCTCGGAGCGTTCCGCGGCCATAATGGCGGCTGGCTAATGTCTCGTTTGAACTCGCAGTCCGAGGACGATGCACATGAAGCGCTAGACCGGCAGCGCGATCAGTGGCAGCGAGCACTCTCCGAAAAGGCCGATCGCTACGGGCTCGAGCCCAGCGCGCCCGCGCTCGCGGCCTGCGAAAGCTTCGAGCAGATAGGGGCTCGACGTCTACTCGAACTCGGCGGCGGCCAGGGACGGGATAGCCTTCTTTTCGCCGAACGCGGCTTCGATCTGACCGTGCTCGATTATGCGCCGAGCGCTGTCGAGGCAATCGCCGAGAAGATCGACAGAACAGGTCTCGCGGCACGCGTCTCGGTGGGTGAGCACGACGTGCGCCAGCCGCTCCCATTCCCGGACGGGAGCTTCGACGCTTGCTACTCGCACATGCTCTTCTGCATGGCGCTCACCGAGGATGAACTGCGGAGCCTCTCCGCCGAGATCCGCCGCGTGCTCCGACCGGGCGGCCTCTGTGTCTACACCGCGCGTACCGTCCAGGACGCCGACTACGGGCGAGGCGTCTACCGGGCTGGGGACATCTACGAGCTCGACGGCTTCGCCGTTCACTTCTTCAGTCGCGACCTGGTCGAGCGCCTTGCCGACGGTTTCGACCTGGTCGAGGTAGAGGAGTTCGAAGAGGGAGCGCTACCGCGACGGCTCTTTCGCGTAACGCTCCGCAAGCCGTGATCGGGCCCTCTTCGGTTCAAGAGAAGCGCGGCGTTGCCAAATTTGGCATCACAAGTGTAGACTAGAAACGGCTATTTCCAGCTATTTTGACTCGTGTGAGTCGCTCGTTAGCGATTCGCCGAGACTTCGCACCTCCGGACTAGGGTTGGAAAGCTGTCTCATGAGGTGCAATCGTTGTATCGTTCGACGGCCGCGGCGACGGCTGCGGCCAGGTAACACTCCGCTGCTCGCATTCGAGCGCGAGGCGATGGCAGCTTGACGCCGCGCCGTCCGAGCGCGGTCGACCTCTCCGTATTCCGGATATCTCAGGAGAGGATGCGAAGCTTCGCGCGAGCGGTCTCGACCCGCCGCGGGCCCGTTTCGAACTTATGTTCGTGGTAGGCTGTCGCTAGCAAGAGCGAGTACCGATTGCGCTCCCCGGCGCCTTCTCTATCCGTTCAACGAGCAGAGGAGAAGTGTCCTTAAGTGCCGCACGGTACCGTTAAATGGGCCACGCGTCGAAGCAGGCCGAGACCGATCGAGACCGAGTCGAAGCGTCGTCGGATTCGCGCCGCTCTCAAATCCCGCCTTCACGTTGCGCTCGGCGATGAATCAGGCCAAGCCGGTTCTGAGCGCGCGAAGCAACGGCCGCGGTTTCGCTGCGCCGATTGCGGCTACGGGATAGTCGCCGACGGTGCCTTGCCGAGCTGCCCGATGTGCAAGACCAGCGACTGGGTGCCGAGCGAGAGCCGCTAACCGTCTCGCTGGCGCTGAGAGTCAAAGCCGCGACAGCTACTGCGCCCGCGAGCCCTGGAGGAACACGTCGGTAACCGCAGTCGCCGCGTCCTCGAGCCCGATTCTCCGTTGCCCAATGAGCTTGATCGTGCTGGCGAGGAGCCCGCCGAAAAGCTCGAGTAGAATCTCGAGCGGGACGTCCGAGCGAAGGACTTCCGTCTCGACGCCGCGCGCGAACACGGCGCGGATCGGCGCCCCGAGCACGCGCTCGGCCTCGGCACGGTCAGGCAGGATCTCCTCGCGCACAATGACCGCGTAGCGATCGCCGACGGCGACCATGGCGCGGACGATCCGCTCGATCGCCAGCTCAACGGTGACGCCGTCGAGACCGGCATCGGCGAGCCGGGCACCGGCTTCCGCGACAGCATCGGCGGCGAGAGCTTCGAGCAGCGCCTCGCGGGTCTCGAAGTAGCGATAGAGGGTTGCCCGGCCGACACCGGCGGCGCTCGCGACGTCGGCCATGTTCGCGGCGGCGCCGTCGGCGGCCAACACGTGCGCGGCGGCATCGAGGATGGCAGCCGCCGTGCGGTCGTGACGCGGCGAGTGAGCAAGCGAAGAATCCATTGGACATTATGATACCGTACTGAGACGCTAGTGTCTCGGACGAGGAGGAAACGCTCGATGTTCAGTCGACTGGGAAAGCTCGTCACCGCGCATCCGTGGCGCGTGATCGGAATCTGGATCGCCGCCGCTGTCGTGATCGTCGCCTTTGCGCCGGGCCTGCCCACGTCGACCAACGAGAGCGACTTCCTGCCGCGCCACTACGAGTCGATCAAGGCCCAGAACGTCCGCACCGAGAGCTTCCCGGCCGCCTTCTCGCCCTCGGTCGTCGCCGTCTTCCACCGCTCCGACTGGAAGAAGCTGAGCAAGGCCAACTCGGCGAGCGTGCAGCGAATCGCGAGCAAGCTGCGCGGGCAGAAGCTGCCGCAGGTCGAGCGCATCGTCGTCGGCGCGCCGTCTCCAAACGGGCTCGTGCAGACCGTGAGCGTGCAGATGCCCCAGATGACGATGGGAAACCAGCTCGTGCTGTTCGACGCGGTCAAGGCGCTGCGCACCAGCCTCCGCGCAGACAATGCCGGAAGTGGACTGGTCGAAGGGACGACGGGAATGGTCGCCCAGGGCTACGACCAGCAACAGGCGTCGGGGAACGCGAACGCGATCGTCGGGTTCGGAACCGTCGTGGTGATCCTGTTGCTACTGCTCGTCATCTTCCGCAGCCCGCTGGTGGCGGTGATGCCGATCGTGCTGGTCGGGCTGGTGGCCGTGGTCGCGAACGGGTTGATCGCGCTCTGCGTGAAAGCGATCGGCCTCAAGGCCGACTCGTCGATCAGCACGATGCTGATCGTGGTCCTGTTCGGAATCGGCACCGACTACATCCTCTTCCTGCTCTTCCGCTACCGCGAACGGCTGCGCCTCGGCGAGGATCGCCGCGAGGCGATGGTCAGCGCCGTCACCCGCGTCGGCCAGGTGATCTCGTCGGCGGCGGGCGTCGTGATCGTCGCCTTCCTGGCGATGACGCTCTCCTCGCTCAGCTTCCTCCGCTCGATGGGCCCGTCGCTGGCGATCGCGGTCGCGACGACGCTTGCCGCCGGGCTCACGCTGGTGCCCGCGGTCGTCTCGCTGCTCGGGCCGCGCATCTTCTGGCCCGCGAAGAACTGGCACGCCGAGCCCAAGGCGGCGCGAGCGGGCAGGATCGGCCTGGCGATGGCGCGGCGACCGGCCGTGTTCGCCGGCGTCTCGGGCCTCGTGCTCGTCGCGCTCGCGCTCGGGGCGCTCCGCTTCCATCCGACCTTCGATCTCGCCTCCGGCTCGATTCCGAAGACCGCCGAGTCGAGGGTCGCGCTGCAGGCGCTGCAACGCGGGCTGCCGCCCGGAGCCACCGACCCGACCGACGTCTTTCTCTCCAGCAACAGCGGCAAGCCGCTCGACAGCGCGGCACTTGCCGCCTACGGCGCCCGGCTGCGCTCGGTCGACGGCGTCGGCGCGGTCGCCAAGCCGCAGCTCAACGCCAACCACCGCGTCGCCGACTACGCGGTCACGCTCAGCTCGGCGCCGGAGTCGGACCGTGCGCTCGCGGTCGTCAAGGGGCCGCTCCGCACCGTGGCTCACAGCGCGGTGCCCGCCGGCTCGACCGCGCTCGTCGGCGGCATCACCTCGGTCTACGTAGACATCAACGCGGCGATGAACCGCGACTACTCGGTCGTCTTCCCGGTAGCGGCGGTGCTGATCATGCTGATCCTCGGGTTGTTGCTGCGAAGCCTCGTCGCGCCCTTCTACCTGATGATCTCCGTCAGTCTCGGCTTCGCCGCGACGCTCGGCGCGACGACGCTGATCTTTCAGGACGCGGCCGGAAACTCCGGCCTGATCTTCATGCTGCCGCTGATCATGTACATGTTCGTGGTGGCGCTCGGCACCGACTACAACATCCTGATCATGGCGCGCCTGCGCGAGGAGGCGAAGGAGGGGCGCGACCCGCGCACGGCGCTTGCCACCGCAATCCGCCACACCGCCCCGACGATCGCCGCGGCCGGCGTGATCCTCGCCGGCTCGTTCGCCGTGCTGATGCTGGCCGGAAACTCGCTGCTGGCCGAGATGGGCTTCGCGATCGCCTTCGGCATCGCAATCGCAGCCTTCGGCATGGCCACGTTCTTCACGCCCGCGCTGACGGGCCTGATCGGGCACGCGGCCTGGTGGCCCGGGCACGGCGACCAGCCCGACTCCGCCGCGGCGGCCGAGAAGACGGCCGAGCGAGCCCCGAGCCCGCTAGTCGAGGGCAGCGAAGCCTGAGCCTTTCGCAAGCAGAGAAGAGGCGCCGGAAAATCCGGCGCCTCTTCCTAGTGCTCAAACCGCGATCAACCAATAACGCGAACGTTGGTTGCCTGCGGGCCCTTCTGTCCTTCACTCGACTCGAACTCGACCTTCGCGCCTTCGGGAAGACTCTTGAAGCCCTCGCCTGCGATGCCGTTGTGGTGGACGAACAGATCCTTGCCGCCATCCTCGGGCGTAATGAACCCGTAGCCCTTGTCATTGTTAAACCACTTGACGGTTCCGGTTGCCATAAAACTCACCTCCCTGCTGTCTCACGAACAAGCAAGGAGCGCTGGCAGCGCAACGGTACTCGTCCTATTGATGTAAACCCTAGCGCGCGGTGAGAGGTATTACCGCTCGGATTTTCAAGCGATAGAGCCTCAGATTGCGCACGAAATTGTCTAGTACCCACGAGAGTCGTTTTCTACCAGCGTGAGTTGCGACCGCGGCGACTCGTGTAGACGCGGCGCGGCGCGGCAACGCGCATGCCCTCGCGCTCGAACTGCTCGCGGTGGCCGAGCCGTGCCGCCAGGCGGCTGACGTCGGCCTGCTGCTCGGGCAAGACGAAGGTGATGCCGTTTCCGCTCTTGCCCGCGCGACCCGTGCGCCCTACCCGGTGCACGTAGTCCTTGTCGTCCTCGGGCGGGTCGTAGTTGATCACGTGCGTGATCGCCTCGAGGTCGAGCCCTCTCGCGGCGACGTCGGTTGCGACGAGCGTCTGCACCTCGCCGGCGCGGAAGCGGTTGAGCGTGCGCTGACGCGCGTTCTGCGGCATGTCGCCGTGCAGCGCCAGAGCGTTCACCTGGAGACGGGCCAGCCTGAGCGCCAGCCTGTCGGCGCCGCGCTTGGTGCGGACGAAGACGAGCGCGAGTCCGCGCTCTCCGGCCAGTTCCTCGACCAGTTTCTCGACCTTGGCATCCGCGGTGACCGAGACGAAGCGGTGGTCGATGTTGCCGGTCTCGTGATCGGCCAGCGGCGCCGTCTCAAAGCGGGACGGGTCACGCGTGTAGGAATCCGCGAGCTGACCCACCGCACCGTCGAGAGTGGCCGAGAAGAGCATCGTCTGGCGCTCGCGCGGTAGCCGCTTCATCAGCCGCTCGACCTGAGGCTTGAAGCCCATGTCGAGCATCCGGTCGGCCTCGTCCAGCACGAGCAGGCCAACCTGCTCGAGCGAGACCATCTTTCGCTCGACCAGATCCTGCAGGCGGCCGGGCGTGGCGACCAGAATCTGCGCGTTACGCGCCTTCTTGGCCTGCGCACCGATCGGCGCACCGCCGAACACGGCGGCGACCCTCAAGCCGCACACGTCCGCCAGAGGCCTGATCTCGTCGGCGACCTGTCCGGCCAGCTCGCGCGTCGGTGTGAGCACCAGCGCCGCCGGCTGTGACTTGTCGCGGCTGATCCGCTGGACGATCGGCACGGCGAAGGCGAGCGTCTTGCCCGAGCCCGTCGGCGACTTCGCGAGCACGTCGCGACCGGCCAGGGCGTCGGGGAGCACAAGCTCCTGAATCGGGAAGGGCTGGGTGATGTCGTGCGAGGCGAGCACTTGCTCGACCCGCAGGCTGACGCCCAGCGCGCGAAAAGACTGCATATACATATGTTCAAACTCCTTGATAAATCGGGTTCGAGATCATCGACTCGAAACCACGCAAGGAGGAACGAGAAGCTAAATCTCCCGGACGACGAACCGCCATCCGTGCAGGGACCGTAGCACAAGGGTGCGCGGGCGGCGGCGAAACGCCCGCTCGCGGAACTGCTACCGTGGACTTTGACTTTGTGCGAGTGCGGTTTGCGCCCAGGCGCCATCTCCCACTCCAGACAGAAAAAGAGGTGCACTCTCGATGAAAGGCATGACCCTGAAGTTGCAGCTTCGCGGGCACAGCCTCCTCGCCCCTGAGGGCGAAGACGTCGAGAGCGGCGCCACAACCGGAGCGTGGTGATCGGATGGCGAAGGAAGAGAAGGTCGAGTTCGAAGGCGAGGTCGTCGAGGCCCTGTCGAACGGCAAGTACCGGGTCGCGCTCGACAACGGATACGAGACTCAGGCCTATACGGCCGGCAAGATGCGCCGCTACCGGATTCGCGTTCTGCCGGGCGATCGGGTCAAGGTCGAGCTCTCGGCCTACGACTTGCAGCGCGGGCGCATCGTCTTCCGCTTCAGGTAGCGGCGACGGACGAATAGTCCCGAGACGTCTCCCGAGGCGTATCTTCATACGGCCATGAAGGCTCGGCTTCCGAGATCTGCGCAAGTGGTGTGCCTGCCCGCGCTGGTACTTGTAGCTCTACTCCTGATCGCCGGCTGCGGCAGCGCGCGGCGCCATAGCGCGAAAGCGACTTCGACGGCCACGATCGGGAAACCGGTGCCGGGCACACGCCCGGCCGGGACGGCGGCCTTTCTGGGACCGGTGCGCCGCGTGCGGGCCGGCGGCATCACGATCGGCTATCGCCAGTTCGGGAAAGGACCGCCGCTACTCCTGATTGCCGGTCAAAGCTCGTCGATGGTCGAATGGGGGCCGTTCCTGCCGCGAAGCCTGAGCCGTCACTTCCGCGTGACAGAGTTCGACAACCGCGGCGTCGGCTACTCGAGCGACCAGCCCGCGCGCCCGCTCACGATCGAGCTGATGGCCGACGACAGCGCGCACCTGCTCGACGCGCTGGGTATTCGCAAGGCCGTGGTCGTCGGCTGGTCGACCGGCGGCGAGATCGCCCTCACCATGGCTGTGCGCCATCCCGACAAGTTGAGCGCGCTGGTCACCTCCGGCGGCACCGCCGGCGGACCGACCACCGTCCAGCCCTCGGCAAAGGCCGAAGCCGCTTTCCGCTCGCGCTCCTCCTCCGGGCTCGGAGGGCTGCTCGGATCGCTCTTCCCGGCTTCGGCGCGCCCGGCGATGCTCGCTTACTTCGCCGGCCTGCTGGCGATGCCGCCCGAGACGGTGAGTAGCCAGATCTCGCGCCGGCAGGAGCAGGCCGAGGTCCGCTACGCCCGCACCAACGCCACCTATAACGGATTGCCCCGGATCAGAGTTCCGGCGCTCATCACGGGCGGCGCTCTCGACGGGATGGTTCCGCCCGGGAACGCGCGGCTGATCGCCCGGCGCATACCGCATGCCCGGCTGGTGATCTTCGCCGGCGCGGCGCACATGATGATGTTCCAGGACATGGACCGCTTCGTCAGGCTGGTTGAGAAGCTCGCTGCCACGACGACAAGCTGACGTCTTCGCCACCGATTGCCTCGGACTATCTTGCACTACAAGGCAATTGCCACTATCATGCACCGCATGAGTCCCGTCTCGGAGCGCTCGAGTCAGCTGCTACGCGGAGTGCTCGATGTCTGCCTGCTCGCCGTGCTGGTGGACGAGCCCGCCTACGGCTACGAGATGACGCGGCGTCTGGCCGCGCGCGGTCTCGACGTGGTCGGCGAGGGCTCGATCTACCCGGCGCTCGGCCGGCTCGAGCGAGGCGGTCTGGTCGAGCCGTTCGAGCAACCCAGCGACGGCGGACCGCCGCGTAAGTACTACCGGGTGACGCCGCGTGGACTCACGGCGCTTGAGCGTTGGACACGAGAGTGGAGCGAGATGCGAAGCGCGATCGATGCCGTACTGAGCCCGAAGGAGGTCTAACCATGAAAGAAATGCTCGCGGCCTGCCGCCGCATCTGGAGACGGCTCGGGGTACGGCGCGCAGACGCCAACTCGATGGCCGCCGAGCTCGAGGCCGACCTGAAGGCGGCGGAAGAGGACGGCGCAAGCGTCGGCGCGTACGTCGGAGGCGACCTGCGCGCCTTTGCGCTGGAGTGGGCCGGCGCCCGCGGCCTCGTTCGCACCCGGCTGGCGTTCGTCTCGACACCGATCGCGAGCATCCTCGGCGCCATCCCGGGAGCTTTCTTCGCGCTGTTCGCCGCCTACGGCATGTCCAGCGCGGCCTTCGCCGAGATCTTCGGAAAGCCCGCAGGAAGCGGAGATGCGACCGTGATGGTGTACAACCCGTCGCGTTGGTTGCTTGGAAGCCTCTATCTGCTCGGAGCGGTATTCGCCTATGTCGGCGCGCTCGCCGCGGTCTCGGCCTGGCTCTCCTGGCGCCTGGATCCGGCCAGGAGAAGGACGCTTCGCTACCTCGCCATCGGGCTGCCCTTCGGAACGGCTGCCGCCGTGTTCAGCACGATCGCGTTCGCTTCCACTCGGGACTTCTCGACGCAACGCTCCGTCGTACTCGCCGACGCCGCGGTCGCCCTGACGGTGTTCGGTGCCAGCGCTGCCGTGCTCAGGCTCGCCGCGGTGCGCCAGGAGCGACTTGCGCTCTCGCTCGCAGAGAGTCTCTAGGTCGGTAGCACGTAAAACGCGATCGCCGCATACTGAAGCGCCACCGCCACCACGATCATCAAGTGGAAGATCTCGTGGTAGCCGAAGGTGGCGGGGAACGGATCGGGTCGCCTCGTGGCGTAGATGACGGCGCCGACGCTGTAGAGGATCCCGCCCGCGACTATCAGGAGCAGGGCCGCGAGCCCGAGCTTGAAATAGATCTCGGGCATGGCGACGACGCCGACCCAGCCGAGCGCGATGCCGACAGCCGCGGAAAGCCATTTCGGCGCGCCGATCCAGAAGAGCCTGATGAAGATCGCGGCCGCGCATCCGCTCCAGACGATCGCCAGCACAACGGTTTCCCAGGCGCCGTGCAGGGCTAGCAGCCCGACCGGCGTGTAGGTGCCGGCAATCAGGCAGTAGATGCCGGCGTGGTCGAGCCGGCGTAGCCAGGCACGCCGCGCGGGCGACCAGTTCGGCCGGTGGTAGAGCGCGCTCGCCCCGAACATCAAGACGACGCTGGCCGCGAAGACGCCGGCCGCGACGCGCCCGCGGGTCGTCTCGGTCACGAGCACCAGCGCGACTCCGAGCGGAATCGCCGCCACAAACGCCCACTGGTGAAAAACACCACGCAGGCGCGGCTTGACTTTCACTTCCACTGACACGCTCCAGTATCCCGGCCGAGCGTAACCCGGCCCATAAACCTAGAAGGCGCCGCCTCGCTCGCCGCTAATACGCGGTTTCGCTACGACGGCGCCTTCTCGTTTCTTCAAGCCTTATCAGCCAACAACGCGAACGTTCGTGGCCTGGGGGCCCTTCTGACCCTCCGTAGCCTCAAACTCGACGCGAGCGCCCTCGGGCAGGCTCTTGAAGCCTTCGCCCTCGATGCCCGTGTGGTGGACGAACAGGTCCTTGCCGCCGTCTTCGGGCGTGATGAACCCGTATCCCTTGTCGTTGTTGAACCACTTGACGGTTCCGGTTGCCATAACTCACCTCCTTGCGAATTGCGAACAAGCAAGGAACGCGAGGAAAGCGGTCCCGGTACTCGTCCTTCGATCGCCTCCAAGATTACCGCGCCGAGGCCTGTTGTGCAGTAGTCTGTTTGAGGAGACGGCGTCCGGGCGCCCGAAAGCCAGAGTCATGATGCAGCGTTCGGACATGCCAACCAGGCAATCGACACAGGATCAGCACCCGCCGGCGAGCGGCCGAACGCGCGCGGAAAGTCGCGCTCCGCTGCTCGCGCTGGGCGTCGGCTTGCTCGTCTTCCTCGTCGCGCTGGGCAGCAGCCGCTCGCTCGACCGCGTCGGTGGGCCGAGCGGTCTGGCCGGTGCGAGGCTCTTCGCCGCGAACCTGATCGTTCTCGTTGCCGCTATTGCCGTTATACCGGCCAGCGTCTTCGTGATCTGGCATACGCGACGCGAGCTGCGCGGGGACGGCATGCTCGCAGTGAACAGCCCCGGCGAGAGGCAGATAATCAAGCTCGTTTTGATCATTGCTCTGATCGGCGGAGCGCTCGCGATCGGCGGAGCGCTCGCTGTTGCCGCCCTCGGTCAGCACGGGCACACCTCGATCCGGCCCCCGTCGGGCGGAGCAGGAGGCATCCCGCCCAACTCGGACACGCGCCCCTTGCTCGCCCAGACGCTCGCCCCCTGGGTCGTCGGTGCGTTCGGAGCATGCCTCGTCGTGCTGCTCGTTGCGACCCTGATTAAGCGACGACATCGCGGCCACGCATCCCTGGAGTTCCCCGAGGATCAGCTGGAGTCGCCTCGCCGCGAGCTGCTTATGCAGCTCGGGATCTCGATCGCGGAGATCGAGCGGGAGTCCGATCCGCGCCGAGCAGTGATCCGCGCCTACGCCGGCATGGAGAGCACGCTTGCCAGGCACAAGCTGGGCCGCCGCCCGTTCGAAGCCCCCGGCGAATATCTGGGCCGCGCCTTCAGCGCCCTTCACGTGAGCCGGCGCCCGGGCGAGCGATTGACCGGGCTGTTCGAGCAGGCCCGCTTCAGCACTCATGCGATCGATCCCGAGATGAAGCGCGAGGCGATCGCCGCGCTCAGCGAGCTGAGAAGCGAGCTGGAGGCGAAGCCGAGATGAAAGCGCTCGCCCTGATAGCGGGGCTGATAGTCGTTGTTCTCACTCCCGCGCTCGCGCTTGCCAGCCGGGGGCACGGGCTCGCTCTCCTCGTCTACACGCTGGTCGCGGCCGGGCTCGGGCTCGCTCTTCTGGTTGATCTTCTGAGCCGAGCGCTGCCGGGGAAAACGTTTGCCTGGTCGCCGCCGCGGCGCGCGCGGCAAGAGGAGCATTCGATAGCGCAGTTCGAGAAGATCGAGCGGGCGCTCGTGGCGGCCTCCTGGAACGAGTCGCACCTGCACGAGACGATGCGGCCGCTCGTGCGCGAGATCGTTATCGCCCGCCTGCGGCGCCACCACCGTGTCGATCTCGACCGCGCTCCCGAGCGGGCCCATGCCGTCACCGGAGACGGTTACGCTTGGAGCCTCGTCCGTCCTGAGCGCAAGCCGCCGCTCGGCCCAGGCGGCCGCGGCTGGTCGCGGCGCGAGCTGGAAGGTCTTCTCAACGAGCTGGAGGGACTGTGACCGAACAACTGGGACTCAACGAAGTTGGCTCGCTCAGCGAGCAGATGCTCGAGCAGATCGAGCGGGCGGTCGTCGGTAAGCGCGACGCGCTGGAGCTCGTCTTGCTGGGGCTTCTCGCCGACGGCCACGTGCTGATCGAGGATTATCCTGGGCTGGCCAAGACGTTGATCGCGCGCTCCTTCGCCCAGGTCAGCTCGATGACCTTCGCGCGCATCCAGTTCACGCCCGATCTGATGCCTTCGGACGTGACCGGCGGCTCGATCTACAACCAGCGCGACGGCGCCTTCCAGTTCCAGCCCGGTCCGATCTTCACCAATCTGCTGCTCGGCGACGAGATCAACCGCGCGCCGCCGAAGACCCAGGCGGCGATGCTCGAGGCGATGCAGGAGCGCCAGGTGTCGATCGATGGAGAGACACACCGGCTAGCGCCTCCCTTCCTGGTGCTCGCGACCCAGAACCCGATCGAGTACGAGGGCACCTACCCGCTGCCCGAGGCTCAGCTCGATCGCTTCCTGCTCAGGATCTCGGTCGGCTATCCCGAGCGCGCCGACGAGGCGACGATGCTCGAGCGCCGCGGCGAGCGCAGGCAGGAGCAGATAACGCTCGAGCCGATCGTCGACGGGCCCACGCTCCTGGCGATGCAACGCGCGATCGAAGAGGTGCACGTCTCGGAGAGCATCAGGCTCTATATCGTCGATCTCGTGCGGGCAACGCGTGACAGCTCGCGCGCTCAGGTCGGCGCCAGCCCGCGCGGCTCGCTCGCCCTCTTTACGCTCTCGCGCGCGCGAGCGGCGCTCGAGGGTCGCGACTTCGTAACGCCCGACGACGTCAAGCGAATCGCCGTCCCGGCGCTCTCGCACCGCCTGACCCTGCCTCCGGAGCTGTGGGTGCAGCGCGTGCGCCCCGAAGAGGTCATCGAAGACGTGCTGCGGACGGTCCCGACCCCGGAACCCGAAGAGGCCGGGCCGGCGAGCGCTTGAGCCGCTCGCCGAAGCTGGCGCTCTACGCGGCCTTCGCGGCCGCCTCGTTCATCGCGGCGCTCGCGCTCGGGCGGCCGGAGCTCGCCGGTCTTGGAGCTCCGTTCGCACTGATCCTGGCGGTCGGCCTCTCGCTTCCGCCGCCACAGGTTAAGGCTTCCGTGCGCCTCAGCCGCGAGCGCGTGCTTGAAGGCGACGAGATCGAGGCCGAGCTCTACCTCTCGTCGTCAGAAGGTTGCGAGGTGCACGTGGCACACGTTCTGCCCGCCGGAATCGAGCTCGCGAAGGACGAGCCGCCTTCTTACGTGCTCGCGCTGACGCGCGCGCGCCCGCGCGTGGTCACGGTCAAGCTCGCCTGCGAGCGCTGGGGCGCCTATCGGCTGGGCGAGCTCGCCGTGCGCTCGGGCGACCGCGCTCGCCTGCGCCTCGCCGACCAGCGTGTCCGCGGCAGCGCCGTGCTTCGCGTCTATCCGAGCCGCGAGCGACTGCAATCGCTGATAACGCCGCACGAGACCCAGCCGTTCGCCGGCAACCGTGTCTCGCGCGCCAAGGCCGAGGGAATCGAGTTCGCCGACGTCCGTCCCTACGTTCGCGGCGACCGCGTTCGCCATCTCAACTGGCGCGCCAGCTCACGCGGCCAGGCGCTCTACGTCAACCAGCAGCACCCCGAGCGAAACGCCGACGTGATTCTCTTCCTGGACAACTTCGCCGAAGCCGAGCGCCAGGGTGAGGGCACGCTCGATCTGGCCGTCCGGGCGGCCGCCACGCTCGCCGATCACTATCTCGCCGCTCAAGATCGCGTCGGCGTGGTCGGCTTCGGCGGGATCGTCAGGTGGCTGACGCCCGCCTCGGGCACGCTCCAGTCCTACCGCATCGCCGAGGCCCTGCTCGAGACCGAGGTCAACTTCTCCTACGTCTGGAAGCGGATCGACGTGCTGCCGCCACGCAGTCTGACGCCGCAGGCGCTGGTGATCGCGCTCAGTCCGCTGCTCGACGAGCGCGGTATGTACGCGCTGGTGGATCTACGCCGGCGCGGCTTCGACCTGGCCGTCGTCGACGTGTCACCCATCCCCTTCGCCAGCTCCTCCGCAGGCGGCGCCCCCGACCCGCAGGCGCTCCGCCTCTGGCGCCTCTGGCGTGAGACGTTGCATCTGCGCTACCAGGAGCTCGGAGTCGCCGTCGCCGAATGGACGAGCGGCGAATCCCTGGCCAAGGTCGTTGAGGAGGTGAGCGCATTCCGCCGCTTCGCACGATGAGCTCGGCCTACCTGCGCCTGACGCTCGCCGCATTCGCGATCGCCGCCGCAACCGCGCTCGCCGTCTATCCGATGCTCGACGCGGGCAGGCTGCGGCAACTGATCGACGCTCTCGGCGCAGCGGCGCTCCTGCTGCTGCTGGTTCCTCTCCTGTGGCGCGGACGGGCCGTGTGGCTCCCGCTTTTCCTGCTCGGCGCCGAGTACGTGATCGCCGAGTCGTTCGGGCACGCGGGCGCCGTCTCGATCGTCGCCTACTCGGCGGGGCTGATCGTGCTCTGCGAGCTTCTCTTCTGGCTGGCGGAGCTTCCGCCGGCGGCGGCTATCGACACGACCGCGATCGGCAGGCGCCTGTTCCTCCTGGCGCTGACCGGCGTAGCCGCGGCGTCACTGGCGCTGATCGGGCTTCTCACCACCTCGCTGCGACTGAGCTCGACGCTCGCCGCGCTGGCGCTCGGAACGCTCGCGGCCGCGGCATTGCTCACGATCCCGCTACTACTCATTCGCCAGCGCCAGCGAAGCTGAGACCGGCCAAGCTGGCGCCTAGCGCAGCTCGCCCGCCGTCTCCGGCTCGGCCACGCCGCCGGCCTCCACCTGCATGCCCATATCCTCGGCGACGCCGGTTCCGACCGACTGCTGGCGCTCGCGCAGCGGTATCTCGCGCAGAAACAGCGTGATCAAAAAGCCGGCGACGGCGAATGGGATCGCCCACAGAAAGACGGAGTGGATCGAGTTGGAGAAGGAGTCGATCAGCCCTTGATGCACCTGCGGCGAGAGTTTGTTCAGCTGAGCCGGAGTCATGTGAAGGAGATCCTTCCCGGCGACCTGCGAGAGTTGTTGCTTCGAGATCAAACGCGGCATCCAGTACGCCAGCTTGGCGGCGAAGATGGCGCCGAAGATCGCCAGCCCGAAGACGCTGCCCATCGAGCGGAAGAAGGTGGACGACGAGGTCGCGACGCCGAGGTCGCGGTACTCGACCGCGTTCTGCACCGCCAGCACGAGCACCTGCATGACCATTCCCATTCCGGCCCCGAGCACGACCATGTCGAGCGACAGGCGCAACGAGCTGGTCGAGGGACCGAGCTGCGAGAGCAGGACGATGCCTATCGTCGTTACCGCCATGCCCACGACCGGGAAAGCCTTGTAGCGCCCGACCCGGCTGATCGTCCGGCCCGAGACGATCGAGGTGACGAGCATGCTCGCCATCATCGGCAGCAGGCGCAGGCCCGAGCTCGTCGGCGAGACGCCGTGCACGATCTGCAGGAAGAGCGGCAGGTAGACGATCGAGCCGAACATCGCCAGGCCGACGATGAAGCCGGCGCCACTGGAGGCGTCGAAGATCACGTTTCGGAACAGGTGCAGCGGGATGATCGGCTCGGCGGCGTAATGCTCCTGGAGCACGAACAGGGCGAGCAGGATCGGGCCCGCGACGAACAGGCCGATGCTCGGCGTCGAGCCCCAGGCCCACTCGGTGCCACCCAGAGTCAGCGCCAGAGTCAGCGCGATGGCGCCGGCCGAGAGAAGCGACGCGCCGAGGATGTCGATCCTGTGAGCGACCCGGTGTCTCGGCAGGTGCAGCACGGCCCCGACCACGAAGAAGGCCAGTGCTCCGACCGGCAGGTTGACGTAGAAGACCCAGCGCCAGGAGAGGTTGTCGACGAAGAAGCCGCCGAGCAGCGGTCCGGCGATGCTCGAGACCGCGAACACGCCGCCGATATAGCCCTGGTAGCGGCCGCGCTCGCGCGGCGGCACGATGTCGCCGATGATCGCCATCGCTCCAACCATCAGGCCACCGGCGCCGAGCCCCTGCAGCCCGCGGAAGCTGATCAGCTCGAGCATGTTCTGCGACAGCCCGCAGAGCGCGGAGCCGATCAGAAAGATGACGATCGCAAACTGAAACAGGCGCTTGCGTCCGTACAGATCGCCCAGCTTCCCGTACAACGGCATCGAGATGGTCGAGGTGAGGATGTAGGCGATGACCACCCAGGTGTAGTGGTTGAGACCGCCGAGGTCGCCGACGATCGTCGGCAACGCCGTCGAGACGATCGTCTGGTCGAGCGAGGCCAGGAGCATGCCGAGCATCAGCCCGCTATAGACGACCATGATCTGACGATGGGTGAAATGGATTTGCTCGTTCACAGGCTCAGTCCTTAGGGGACGCGCAGTCTCATCGCCTCGGCCGCCTTCGCGGTCAGGCGAATGAACTCGGTTCGCTCATCGGGATCGAGCGCACCCAGCACCTCGGCCAGAAGTACGCGCTGGTGCTCACGTGCGCAGGTCACGATCTTGCGCCCCTCGGCAGTGATGACGACGCTCGTGGAGCGTCGGTCGCTGGTAGAGCGGCGGCGTTCGGCTAGGCCGGCGGCTTCCAGCTTGTCGACGAGCCGCGTCACGGTGCTCTCGTCGAGGCTGAGCACGGCGGCCAGCTCGCTGATCTTCGGCTCTCCGGCCTCGGCAAGCAGCACGAGCGCGTGCACCTGGCCGCGCGAATACTTGTCCTTCAACTCCGGATACAGCGACGAGGCGAGCTTTCTGCTCATGATCCGGCGACCGAGCTCGAGCCAGTAGCCCACAAGCTCATCGGCCTGGCCGTCGATTATGCGCGAGTCGTTCTTGGCAGCGCCCATATAGCTGCATTATACAAATACTGCAACGTACAGGCACTTGCTAGCGGCGCCGGCCGCCGATCGGCTGAGCCGGGTGAGCGCTGACCCAGCGGATAGGCTTTTCGAATGCCCGACCGCAGCGCGCGTCAAAGCTCGGATGCGCTATCACCGGGGCGACCGGAGAGCGACGGCGCCAACCCGAGCCCACCGCCTCGTCCCGCGAGTCGAAGGCCGGCCTCGGCGCTCGCGACTCGCCGCGCCTGGCTGATCGACCTGTTCGCGGTGATGGCGCTGAGCGTGCTCGTCCGCTTGCCGTGGGTGCTGATCGTTCACCCGGTGCCGACCGGGGACACGCGTTTTTATTACCTGAGCGCCCGCTCGATAGCAGAGGGTCACGGCTACCGGATCCTCGGTCATCCGACCGCCTTCTTCCCGGTTGGCTGGCCCGCGTTCCTTGCCGGCCTGTTCACCTTCACCGGCCCCTCGATGCTCGCGATCGAAATCCTCAATCTCGTTCTCTGGGCCGTGACGACGGCGCTCGTGTACGCGCTCGGACGGCGTCTGGGCGGTCGCGCCGTGGGCGTCGTGGCGGGCATCCTCGTCGCACTGGCGCCCACGATGGCGGTCTTCGTGATGCGAGCGTACTCCGAGGCGCTCTTCATCCCGCTTCTACTCGCCGTGTGCCTCCTACTGACCGCGCGACGCGAGACGCCCAGGCTTCGGAATGCCGCGCTCGCGGGCGTGTTTCTGGGCGCTTCCATCCTGGTGCGCTCGACAGCCGAGGCGCTGATCCTGATCCTGCCTCTCTGGCTGCTCTGGCGCTATCCGCGCCGCGAGTCCTGGCGAGCCGCGCTGGTGCTCGGTGTCAGCTCCTGCCTGGTACTGGCGCCTTGGGTGGTGCGAAACGAGCTGGTCATGCACACCTCCTCGCTCTCCACCAACGGCGGCGTCACTCTCTGGCTCGGCGCCAACCCGAAGGCGACCGGGGGCTGGATCCCCTACGGCAAGAACGAGTGGGCGATCGGCAGCGCGGCCGCCGAGGTGAAGCAGAACTCGACCCTGACCAGGGACGCGCTCGACTATTACGTCGATCATCCCGGTCGCTGGTTGGAGCTCATACCCCCCAAGTTCACGCGGCTGATGGGCTGGACGACCTATCCGGTTCTGAGCGCCGAGCTGGAGCAGACGGGGCTCGATCCACGCGTCCCCCACCCCGCCAGCACATCCACCCGAAAGCTCGACTCGGCCGAGCGAACCCTTCTCGGCGGAGCTCTGAAGAGAACGTGGGCGTTCGAGCTCTGGCACTACCTCTACTGGGTGCTCGGCGCCGTGGCCCTGCTGCTGGCCACCTGGCGCCGCCGCCCGACCGCGGAGATAGCCTCGCTTCTGATCGCCTTCTGGATTCTCTTCCACGTCCTCCTGATACACGGCGAGCCGCGCTACATGCTCAGCGTCACGCCGCTCGTCGCGCCTGCGCTGGCCTGGCTTCTGGTCGAGGGAGCGCGCCGCACAGCGGCCCTCGCACCCGGGAGATCCAGCCGAACGAGGTAGGAATCGGCGGGATCGGTTAACACCAGTTCATCCGACGCTCCTGGCTAACAGACATCGCCCTCCTCGCAGCTCTCAGCCTGGTGGCCAGGTTGCCCTGGGTCTTGCTTACTCATGCGGGCCCCTCGAGCGACTCGTTCTTCTATTACCTCGGCGCCAAGTCGATCGCCGCGGGACATGGATACTCGATCTTAGGTCATCCGACCGCCTTCTTCCCGGTGGGCTGGCCGGCCTTTCTCGGTGCCATCTTTTTAGTTACCGGACCGTCGTTCGTGGTCGTCAAGGTCACCAACCTCGTGCTCTGGGTGCTGACGACGGCGCTCGTCTACGCGCTCGGCCGCCGTCTCGGCGGGCGCCGCGTCGGCGTCGTGGCCGGTGTGCTCGTCGCCTTCGCACCGACCATGGCCCTGTACGCGATGCGCGGCGCCTCCGAGAACCTGTTCATCCCGCTGCTGCTCGGCGTCTGCCTGCTCCTCTCGACCCGCGACGGCCGCTCGCCGTCGCTGCGTCGAGCCGCTCTTGCGGGATTGCTGCTCGGCTTCGCCATCCTCGTTCGCTCGACCGCGCTCTTCCTGCCGCTGGTCTTGCCGCTCTGGCTGCTGCTGCGCCGGCCGCGCCGCGAGTCCTGGCGAGGCGCGCTCGCGCTCGGCGTCACCTCCTGCTTGGTGCTGGCGCCTTGGCTGGTGCGAAACGAAGTCGTCATGCACACCACCGCGCTTTCGACAAACGGCGGCTACACGATCTGGATGGGCGCCAACCCGAAAGCGAACGGCGGATTCGCCCCCGGAGACCACAAGTGGGCCATCGGCAGCATTTCCTCAGAGACACATCAGAACTCCGTCCTGACCGACGAGTCGATCTCCTACGTGACCGGCCATCCGCTCCAGTGGCTGGCGCTGATACCGACCAAGGCCAAGCACTTGATGCTCTGGAATCCAGGCCCGATCAAGAGCGATCTCACCGCGCAGCGCGGAGACAACCCGCGCACGGGCTGGTACGTCCGCCACGTATCGGGCGCCGAGTCGACGCTGATCAACGGTTCGATGCATCACCTCTGGCTGTACAAGCTCTGGTACTACTCGTACTGGATCCTGGGCGGGATCGCACTGCTGGCCGCCGTGAGAAAGCGCCTTCCCGGCGCCGCCCTGGCGGCGCTTCTGGTCGGCTTCTGGATCGCCTTTCACTCGCTGCTCGTGATCGGCGAGCCGCGCTACATGCTCAGCGTGACGCCACTCGTTGCACCTGCGCTGGCCTGGCTCCTGGTGGCCGTTCCGCAACAAGTCAGCGTGCTGGCTTCGCACGGAGCTCGACCCGGCCGTCCGGGCTCGCTGCGACCGATGGGCCACTAGCCGCGCCGGGGAGTACCAGGCCCGCCGGGTTCCGCTCCGTCCGGTGAGGGAAACACTTCAGTGAGCAAACGGTACGGAGGAGTGAGCGCGCATGAAGATCGATGGAAAGGTGATCATCGTCACCGGCGCCAGCGGCGGAATCGGCCTGGCGACGGCACGGCTGCTCGGGTCGAGGGGCGCACGGGTAGTTCTGGCGGCGCGGAATGAGAGCGCGTTGCGCTCCGCTGCGGCGGAGATCCCCGGCTCTCTCGCGGTCAAGACCGACCTGCGCGAGGCGCAGAGCATCCGCGCGTTGGTCGAGCGCACGGTCGAGCAGCTCGGCCGCGTCGACTGCCTGATCAACAACGCCGGACAGGACTTCAACGCCCCCGTCGAAGCGATCGACTCCGCCGACTTCCGGTCGATTCTCGAGCTCAACCTGATCGGGGCGCTGCAGGCCATGCAAGCCGTGATCCCGATCATGCGCCGGCAGGGCTCGGGCTCGATAGTCAACGTCAGCTCGGGAACGACCAAGATGATTCTCACCGGCTCGGCCGGCTACTCCTCGAGCAAGGCTGCTCTGAACCACCTTTCTCTGGTCGCGCGCGAGGAGCTCGCCCCCGACGGCATCGCCGTCTCGCTGATCTACCCGTACATCACGGAAACCGACTTGGAGAAAAACGCCATCGGCGCCGACGAGCACTCCACGGCCGGCCCGCCGCCCGGCATCCCGCCCGCCGATCCGCCCGAGAAGGTCGCCGAGGCGATCCTCAGGCTGATCGAATCGGGCGATGCGGAGCTGAGCCTGGTTCCCGGGCGCGGCTAGCCGCCAGTCGGTTGAGGTTCGGCGCGGGCGGGAAAATGCACCAGGCGGTCGGACATCGGCCGGTTCAGAGCTCTGAGATCGCGTTATCGTCAAACAGGTTTCAGTCACCGAGGAAGCGCAAATGAGAAGCGCCCTAATCGAAGATCATCCGGATGCGAGAGCCAACGGCGCGGCCTTCCTCACCAAGCTCGACCGCTTCGGCACCGAGCCGCTCTCCTTCCTGCTGCGCTACGACGCACCGTGGCGAATCTTTTCGCTTGGCGAGGGAGTTGTTTGCTACCTCGAGTCGCGGCGAGCAGCCGTCGTCTGGACGGACCCGCTCTGCTCGGATTCGGAGCTGCCCGGGCTGCTCGGCGCCTTCGCGCAGGCCATGCGCGCCGAGCACCGTTCCGTCTGCCTGCTGGCCGTCTCCGAGCGGACGGCGCGAACGGCAATCGAGATCGGCTTTTCGGCTCTGAAAATCGGGGAGGAGCCCTGGTTCGACTTCGCCAGCTGGCACACGCCTCGCGGTAACCGCGGCAAGAAGTACCGCTGGGCGGCAAATCACGCCCAGCGGATGGGCGTCGAGATCGCGGAGTACCGGCCGGGCGAGACGAGAGACATCCGCTTCGAGAGCGAGGTGCTGGACGTGCTCTCGCGCTGGCGCGCAGCCCTGAAGAAGCCCGAGTCGAACTCCTTCCTACGCACCTCGCCGTTCGAGCAGGCGCGTCTCAAGCGTGTCTTCCTCGCCCGTCGCAACGGAAGAGCCGAAGCCGCTCTCGCCTGCGCCTACCTTCCTGCGGCCGGCGGCTGGTATCTGGAGGATTCTTTCCGGGCGCCGAATGCCGTCAACGGAGCGACCGAGTTGTTGATCTCCACCGCGCTGGCGCGGCTGCAGGCCGACGGCGCCCAGGGAGCCGCGTTCGCCATGGCCCCGATGCGAGGGTTCGAAGAGCAACTCGACCGGCGTGCGCGATGGATCGGCCGCGTGGTGGCGCGCGCGATACACCGAGTCGATCATCACTACGGGTTCGGCGCGATGGCGCGCTACCAGGCGCGCTTCGAGCCCAGCGAGTGGCGTCCGCGCTACATCGCATTCCTACCGGCGCTCCCGCGCCCGGCCGCCATTCGAGCGGCGCTGCGAGTCCTATCCGCCTGACGCCGTTTTCTCGCAGCCCGAACCATCCGAGCCGTCGCCCCGGTCCGAGGCGCTTCCGGCTCCTTCGGCGGCGAGCGTGAAATAGAAGGTCGCGCCCTTCCCGGGCTCCGACTCGGCCCAAACGCGACCTCCGTGCCGTTCGACGATTCGTGCAACGAGCGCCAGGCCCACGCCGGTCCCCTCGAAGTCGGCGCCGCCGTGCAAGCGCTGGAATGCCTTGAACAGCCGCCCGGACTGACCCATGTCGAATCCGACTCCGTTGTCTCGAACAAACAGAACCTGCCCCTTGCTCCGCCGGGAGGAACCGATCTCGACCCGAGCCTGCGGCTCCGCCCCACGCGAGAACTTGATCGCATTTGAGATGAGATTCACGAGCACCCGCTTGAGCAGGCCGCGATCGGCGGCGACAACGGGAAGCTCGCCGATCGTCAAATCGACGTCGGAGTCCGTGAGCTGCTGCTCCAGCTCGCCGATAGCTTCGCGGGCCAGTAGGTCGAGATCAACCGATTCGAGATCGAGCGGTAGACGATTCGCCTGGGCCAGCGCGAGTAGATCGTTGACCAGCTCGTTCATCCCCCGCGCGCCCTTGATGATCATCTCGATGTGGTGCTGAGCCTCGGGCGGAAGATCCTGTGAGTAGCGGGCGGTAAGCGTCTGCGCGAACCCCAACACGGCCTGCAGCGAGGTTCGCAGGTCGTGCGAAATCGAGTAGCTGAAGGTCTCGAGCTCGCCATTGGCGATCTCGAGATCTCTGGTGTGTTCGATCAGCGCGTCGTTCATCTCGCCCAACTCCAGATTCATCTGCTCGAGCCGGTGCCGAGCGTTCGAGAAGGGCCGCAGCGCCTCGATGAGAAAGCGGGGGGCGCGATCGCTCACGAGCTCGCGGCGGACGTCCGCCGGCGATTCGCCGTCTCGTAGCGCCTCGAAGTGCGCGGCGGCGATGTCCGACGAGTCGAGGCCGGCCTCCAGGCTGATCTTTCCAAATTCGCGAGCGCGTGCGAGCGCTTCCTCGCTCGCTTCGGCGATATACGTCCACAAGGCGTCGCTGTACGCCGACCGTAGATCAGGCTCGTTCATGGTCTCGTTCTTCTGCCTTATCGGCAAGCCGGCTTACCGACACGAGACGCGACTCTTCGCGTCGATAGACAAACCCGCGTCGATTGCAGATCGCAGCCAAACCCGCCTCAATATTCATCCGCTATTGCTCGAGATACCACTTCGCTCCGCCAGCTCGATCCCCTCGCCGCTCTCCGGTGCAAGCACACGGATGCCGGCGTCACGCTCCTTCAGCTTGCGCGCGAACTCGGCCGGATCGGCCTCCAGTCGCGTGTGCATCGGAATAGCCAGCTCGGGGCCAATAACCAATGCCGCCTCGACTGCCTCGTCGATGTCCATCGTGTACGTCCCTCCGATGGGAAGGAAGGCGACGTCTGGTTTCTCGAGCCCGCTCATCTCGGGAATCAGATCGGTGTCGCCGGCATGGTAAATGCGCCTGCCGCCGATATCGATCACGTAACCGACGCTTTCGCCACGAACGTGATGCTTGCTGGTCGAACGCCCCTCGGGCGTGTTGTAGGCGGGCACGACTTCGACACCGATGTCACCGAGGCTCAACTCGTCGCCTTCGCTGACCGGGCTCGCGAAGGATCCGAGCGCGCGAGCGCAAGCGGGCGGAGCGAACACCTGCGTTCGCTCGTCTCGTAGGCGCTCGATCGTGAGTGGGTTCATGTGGTCGGCGTCCCCGTGTGTGATCAGGATCAGATTCCCCTTCTCGAGCGGCTCGGGCAACCCGTCCACGCCGGCCGGGCCACGCGAGTACTCGATCCGGCGAGCGTCACCCGCGAAGAAATGCTCCAGGTAGGCGGGATCGACATAGACCCGCTGCTGCCCTCGCTCGATCAGCAGCCATGAATGGGGATAGAGCTTGAGAAGCATGACGAGTCTTCGCCTCCGGCCTACCTCGGTCCAGCCTATTAGTGGGCCAGTTGTTCCCGCTTCGGCTCAGGACCACACCACTGAAAGGCTCCGCCCTCCTGGCAACCTCGTCCTGGCCCGTTCCATTACGCGATCAATCCCGACGAGAGTCGCCTCCCGCGCTACGCGCGGGGAGCGGATTCGGGATGACCCGTCGCGTTGACTGACATGTCACGAAAACGCAGCGTTCGAAGCGCGTAGACGAGATGTGAAACACTTTGAGCGCGGGCGGTTAGCTCAGCTGGGAGAGCGCCTGCCTTACAAGCAGGAGGTCGCTGGTTCGAGACCGGCACCGCCCACTTCTCCGCGAAAAGTCCGCCGGCAAGGCCAGCGAAGACTTTTCGCGGTATTACCGCTGTATACGAGTCTGCGCGACTTCGTCGCGGGTGCCTCGTCTGCTCCTAGATGCGCACTCGGTTGGCCGTGGTTGTGGTCAGTGTTCGAGGCGGACGGGTCGGGGGATGGCGTTTGGTGAGCCGCAGCCGCGCAGGTCGGCTGCGGCGGCCGGTTCAATCGATCGACTGTCCTCTCCGGGCGGCGATAATTAAGCAGCGCCGCTCGGTCGCGGCTACTCCGAAACTCGCGCACGGCTCTGCTTGGCAGCCTGCACGAGTCTTAATGCGAGCACTGGGCACGCATCGACTGCGCGACGGGCGTGCTCCTTCAGCTCGCGTGGGACTGGGCCCGGTCGCACGATCGGGTAGCCCCAATCGTCGAGCGAGATCCACTCTGGGAACAGCTCGGCGCAGAGCCCGTGAGCGTCGCAGGCAATCGGGTTGACGCGGACGGTCTCGCTCATCGCGCCCTCCCGAGCGGGAGCGGAGCGCGGCGCGTACCCTGGCAGCGGCCGCGCGCGTGGAGCTCTACCTCGGCGCCGAAGACGCGCAGCGCGCTCTCGACCAGGCGCGCGGCGCCGTCGGGATGGCGGCAGGCGCCGCGACCCTTCACCTGTCCTAGCCAGCGCTTCAGTTGGGCAGGCGCGCCGGCGGCATCCCGGCCGCCGCGAGCGAGGCGTTCGAAGGCGCCCGCTATTGCGTCGAGTCCGTGCACGCATGGGCCACACTGGCCTGCGCTCTCGTCAGCCAGATAGCGGATGACGTGCGCACTCTCGACGAGGCCGCAGGCGCTCCGCGGCAGCGCGAAGATGGCGCGCGCGCCGAGCGAGGCGCCCGCCGAAGCGAGGTCGGCGTCGATCAGCCTCAGGCGAAGCGCCTGCTCCGCCGCGACCCAGGTGCCGAAGTAGCCACCAACCAGAAGCGCCGTGAGCGACTCGGGGGGCCCGACGGCCCAAGCGAGTAGATCGGCGACCGGCAGGCCGAGCGGCACCTCGTACACACCGGGGCGAGCGACGGCACCGCCGACTGTGACGAGCGCGCTGCCCGGCTCCGCAGCGGTCCCGATCGAGCGGAACCAGCGCGGGCCGAAGCGGGAGATGAGCGCCAAATGGGCGAGCGTCTCGATGTTCTGGACTAGCGTCGGCGCGCCCCCGACGCCGCGTTCGAACGGTCGTGGCGGCGTGAGGGTGGGCGTGGCCGGGCCGCCGTTGAGCGAGTGGATGATCGCCGTCTCCTCGCCGGCAACGAACCCGTCCGGCACGCGGGCCACCCGGATCTGGATCCGGTCGATGCCGTGGCGCTCGCGCTCGGCCAGCGCCGCCCTCATGACCGCGATCTCGTGGGTGGCGCCCGCCGCAAGCGCGACGATCGCCGTGCGTGCGCCGACCGCGCCGGCTGCGAGCGCGACTCCATCGAGGACGAGGTGGGGCGTATGGCGCAGAAGCGCCTTGTCCTTGTCGCTCACCGGCTCGCCCTCGACGCCGTTCCCGACGACGACCGGGCGCGCGTGCGCATCGGCGACCGCGCGCAGCTTGCGAGCCGTGGCGAAACCGGCGCCGCCACGGCCGGTGAGCCCCGCCGCAGCCACGAGCTCGATCAACTCTCCGGAACGAGAACGGCCGGCGGTCTGGCGGTCGGCCCCGTAGCGGTCGAAGTGCTCCTCAAGTGACAGCGGGCGATCGGCGAGCGCGCCGGCGAGGAGCCGCGGCAGCTCGGCGGCAGCCGCGGTGGGCGGGGCGAGCTCGGTTGAGCTGCTCATTCGCTCTATCCTCGACCCGCGACGCCGTGGATCGTTCCGCTGACTGTTCCGGCATTGGGGTCGATCTGGAGGTCGAGTAGGAAGCGGCGCGTCGCTCCGTTCCCGGTTTTAACCTGCGTCAGGATGCGCTGGCCTTGCAGTCCGACGACGCTGCCCGAGTACCACGAGCCCGAGCCGGCCGGAAGGAGACCGACCACGTCGTCGGCCATATTT
>Ga0209638_1000466_pt1 | contig 26470 bp, 24 predicted proteins | sample BarGraNGADG00211_FD_184490 | JGI IMG/M metagenome (GOLD analysis project Ga0209638, IMG submission 184490) | Arctic peat soil microbial communities from Barrow, Alaska - Barrow Graham LP Ref core NGADG0002-211 (SPAdes) (version 2) | ecosystem: Environmental > Terrestrial > Soil > Wetlands > Peat...
CCCGGCCGCCACTGATCCGCGTCGACCCGCAGGCCTGCCGGGGCTGCTGGCGCTGCGTGCACCTGTGTCCGACGCGCGCGATCAGGACGACCGATGGGTCCGCCCAGGTCATCTACGAGAAGTGCATCGGGTGTGGCCTGTGCGTGTCGGGTTGCCGCAACGGCGCGTTCGTGGTGCGCAACGACGGCGCGATGGTCGACTCCCTGCTCGCGAGCGGCCGCCCCGTCGTGGCACTGCTCGCGACCGAGTTCGTGGCCGCGATGCACCCTGTGGCGCCCGAGGCGGTCGAAGGAGCGCTTCTGGAGTCGGGCTTCTACGCCGTCGAGTCGACTCTGCTCGGGGCGGAGGTCGTCGCCATGGAGTACGAGGTGCGGCACGCGGCGAACACCGGCGTCCCGGTCATCCGCTCCACGTGCCCGGTGGTCAACGAGTGGGTGCGCCGCCACCATCCCTCGCTCGTGGGCGCGCTCGCTGCGGTCGTCCCGCCCTACGTCGCACAGGCCGCGATCATCAAGGCGCTGTACCCTCCCGGCACCGCGGTCGTCTATGTCTCGCCTTGCTACGCCCGCAAGGACGAGGCGCTCTCTCCCGAGTTCGCGGGCGTCGTGGACGTCGCGATCGGGTTCGACGAGTTGAAGCGCGCGCTCGGGAGGATGGACCGGGCGGCCCACCCCTACGCCGCCCGTGGCCCGTACCAGGAGCGACGCCCCGAGCCCCTGCAGGAGGTCTCGCTCACCGACGGCTACCCGCGATCGACGCTCGCCGCGCACCCTCTGCTCGACCCGGCGGTCAAGGTGGTCCGCGGGCTTGCGGAGCTCGACGCGCTGCTCACCGCGATCGCCGCGGGCGAGACGGCGCCCGCGATCATCGACGCGCTCAACTGTGAGGGGTGCATCGACGGTCCGATGGTCGATCCGGGGATGTCGCTGTTCGCCAAGCGCAACCTGGAGTCTGCGGACAGCCACCGGCGCGCGCGTACCGCCGTCTCCAGCCGCGAGATCGCCCGGATCCTGCCTCCGATCGAGTTGCGCCGCTCGTTCGAGCCGGGCCCCGTGGATGTGCCCGAGCCCCCCGAGGCCACCCTGCGCGAGATGCTGTCCGAGGCCGGTCTCGTCAGCGATGCAGACCTGCTCGACTGCCGCGCGTGCGGCTACGAGACCTGCCTCGAGCAGGCCGCGGCCGTCTTCCGCGGCGACTCGACGTGGGAGGTCTGCTTCCCGGTGCAGCGCCGGCGACTCACCCAGGAAGTGGCTCAGCTGCAGGAGTCGGCGACGCTCGACGCGCTGACCGGGCTGTGGAACCGCCGCATGTTCTCGGACCGGCTCAGGGACGAGTGCGCACGTCACGACCGCTATGGCGGCTCGCTGTGCCTGCTGATGCTCGACCTCGATGGTTTCAAGTCCGTGAACGACGACCACGGGCATCTGTGCGGTGACGCCGTGCTCACGGCGGTGGCCGATCTTCTGCGCCTCACGTTGCGCGCCACCGACCTCCCGTGCCGCTACGGAGGCGACGAGTTCGCGGTCATCCTGCCCGCGACTGCGAAGACGGACGCTTTCGCGGTCGCCGAGAAGGTGCGCAGCGAGGTCGCACACCTGCTCGTCGACGCGCAGCGAGGGAGCTGCCCGCGCGAGGTTGCGATCCGCGTCTCCATCGGGGTCGCGGCGGCCGCGGTGGGCACGCAGCCGCTCGATCTGCTCGAGGCGGCGGACCGGGCCCTGTACAAAGCGAAGGCGATGGGGCGCAACCAAGTACGGTTGGCGCCCGGCTAGGGGAGGTGGTCGTCGTGGAGTCCCATACGGCAGACCTGTGGAAGCCCGAGGGCGATGCGATCCGCTGCGGGCTGTGCCCGCACGCGTGCAGGATCCGTCCCGGCGCCTCCGGCGTGTGCGGGGTGCGCCGCAACGTCGACGGCACGCTCGTCGCGCTCACCTACGGGCGCGTCTCTTCGGTCGCCGTCGACCCCATCGAGAAGAAGCCCGTCTTCAACTACCGGCCCGGGACGCTCGCGCTCTCGATCGGCTCGGTGGGCTGCACGATGAAGTGCGGGCACTGCCAGAACTGGCAGATCAGCCGCGCGCACGTCGAGGACGGCGCTCTGAGCGATCTCGCGCCCGAGGACGTCGTCACGCTCGCCCGCGACCACGGGTGCGCGGGCGTCGCGTTCACCTACAACGAGCCCGTGATCCAGGCCGAGTACGTGCGCGACTGCGGCCGGCTCGCCCACGAGGCGGGGCTGTACACGGTCATGGTCACCAACGGCTACATCACGCCGGAGGGTCTCGACTACCTGGCCGACGCAGTCGACGTGTGGCGGGTCGACGTGAAGGGGATGACCGACGAGGCCTACCGGACGTTGTGCAAGGTGCCGTCGGTCGCGCCCGTGCTGCGGGCGGCCGAGCGGGCGAAGCACGTGCACGGGATGCACGTGGAGGTGGTGACCAACGTCGTGCCGGGCATCAACGACGATGAGGGCCAACTTCGCGACCTGGCCGAGTGGGTCGCCGGCAACCTCGGCCTGGACACGCCGTGGCACATCACGCGGTTCTTCCCATACCTGGAGTTCGCGGACAAGGAGCCGACACCTCTGGCGACCCTGCGCCGCGCGCGCGATATCGGCGTCGAGGCCGGGCTCCACTACGTCTATCTCGGCAACGTGTCGGAGCCCGGATCCGACGACACCACGTGCCCCGGCTGCGGTGCGGTGCTGGTGCGCCGCGACGGATACGCGGTGCTGGAGAAGGCCATGGTGGACGGAACGTGCGCGGCGTGCGGTCGTCCCTCCGACGTGGTCGGCTGATCCGGCACGTCCGGGCGGCCGCGACCTGCTCAGGGCGGGTGTCGCCGCGTCGAAGCGGTACACTATGCGTCGGATCGCGCACGCGCGCGGTCCTGCCTGACACCGCGTGAGCCGGTCGGGCGGCACCCCACACAAACGTGAGAGACACGATGACAACCAGCATCGTCATCCCGACCTTCTGGACCCGCCGGGGCGGCAGGTCGAGCGATCATCTCGTCAACGTCTACGACCATCCCACACCGATCGACGGCGAGAGCCCGCTTCCGGCGTGCCTGCGCTCCCTCGAGGGCGTGCGTGACGTCGGCAAGATCGTCGTGCTCGTCGCGGCGACCGACTCGTCGATCGCGCACGAAGCCGAGGACCGTGTCCGCGGCATGATGGATGACTTCCCCAGGCTGGACACCATGGTGTTCGGCCCGGCCGCACTCGGGTCGCTGCACCGCAGGCTCGAACAGCTCGAGTTCTCCGACATGGTGTCCGGCGTGAGCCTGACGGGCTACGGCGCCGTCCGCAACACCGGACTCATCGTCTCGGCCACGCTGGGCGCGGACGTGTGCGTGTTCATCGACGACGACGAGGTCATTGCCGACCCCGACTTCCTGCACACGGGCGTCGAGGGCCTCGGTATGAAGACACCCGAGGGCAAGGTGCTGTTCGCGAAGACCGGCTACTACGTGGGCGCCATGGGCGGGCACCACCTCAAGGACGACGCTCACTGGTCCGACGCCTTCTGGCGCCAGACCGACTACTACAACCAGGCCATGGGAGCGGTCGACGCGCCTCCGCGGGTGAAACCTTCGAACCTCGCGTTCGGCGGCTGCATGGCGCTGCACCGGGACATGTACGCCAACGTCTCGTTCGACCCGTGGGTGCTGCGCGGCGAGGACGTCGACTACGTGATCAACGCGCGCATGCACGGCGGCGACATGTTCCTCGACGGCGACTGGCAGATCGTGCACCGGCCCCCCGAGCCTGCCAGCCCCGCGCTGGAGTTCCGTCAGGACGTCTACCGCTTCGTCTACGAGCACCGGAAGCTGGAGTTCGCGAAGTCGCAGATCGACCTTCGCCGTGTGACCGCCGCGTCGCTGCGCCCCTATCCGGGCGACTTCGTCGGCGGCTCGGTATCGTGGCGCGCCTTCGCGACGGCGATCCTGCGTGCACTGGCGGGCAGGGAGCCCGGCGCCAACCTGAAGATCGCGCGGGCCGTCTTCGGCGACGCAGCCCGCTATGCGCGGCGCAACTGCGACAACTACTTCACCTTCCAGCGCCGCTGGCCGCTCATGATGGAGCGGCTCTGGGAGGACGTGGCGCTCGGCTCGCTCTTCAGCGGTGAGCGCCAGATCGACCGCACCGGCATCACCGGGCGGTTCCCGGTCATCCCGGAGCGGTAGGCCGCGGCCGTGATGGTCGTCGCCACCATCGTGGTGGGCCTCGCCTCCGGAGTGCTGTCCGGCGCCTTCGGGATCGGCGGCGGCCTCCTCACCACGCCGGCTATCACGCTGCTGCTCGGCTACCCCGCCCTCATCGCCGTAGGGACCCCGCTTCCCGTGATCGTCCCCGGAGCGCTGACCGGCGCCATCTCCTACTACCGCCGCGACCTTGCGGACGTGAGGGCCGGGCTCGTCATGGCGCTCGCGGGCACAGTCGGCTCGGTCGCCGGCGCCTTCATCACACGTTTCGTGGGCGGGACCGGCGTGCTCCTGGTGACCGCGGTGGTCATCGCCGGGGCCTCGATCGACATGCTCCTGCAGCACCGCGCGACAGCCGGTCGTGCCGTGCCGGGAGAGGCCGAGAGCGACGAGAGCCTCGCGACGATCGCGATGCCCGCGCCCGCGCCCGTGCGCGTGCCCGCACACACGTTGGCCTTCGTGGCGATCGGCGCGGTCGCCGGGCTCTACTCCGGATTCCTCGGGCTGGGCGGCGGCTTCGTCGTCGTGCCGGCGCTGACGCGGTGGTGCGGGATGTCGGTCAAGCGCGCGATCGGCACGAGCTTGGTCACCGTCGCGGCCTTGGCCATACCGGGCACGCTCACGCACTGGTACCTCGGTCACGTCGACTGGACGCTCGCAGTGCTGCTCGCGATCGGCGTCGTCCCCGGTGCGGTCATCGGCGCCCGGCTGACCGGCCGCGCCTCCGACCGGTCCGTCAGGCTCGCCTTCGCCATCCTGCTCGCCGTGGTCGGCGTGTGGCTGGCCGGCAGCCAACTGTGGGCGATGCGCGGATGAGCGGGATCACGCGCGAGGCCACGGCGGCCGACCTTCCGTGGGTCGCGCCGGCGGCCCTGCACGCGCACCTCGTGGCCGACACCGGCGAGCTCGTGGTGATAGCGGAGTCCGAGCCGTGGCGCGTGCGCGTCACCGGGCGGGGAGAGGCCGCATTCCTCGGACGCTGGCGCGAGCATCTCGATGACCTCGCCGTGCTCGGGCTGTGGTGCGCGCCTGCGCGCGTCCCGCTGCTCGTGGCAGACCTCATCGAAGTTGCCCGCGCGCAGGGATTCGGACGCCTGCTGGGGCCGCTCGTGCCCGAATCGCAGGCTGGTCCGTATCTGCACGCCGGCCTGCGCGTGGTGGAGCGGGTGGACGTCCTGCGGCTGGAGCACCCCGCGCGCGTCGCGGTCACGCCTCCGCCCGCCGGCGTCACGATACGCGATGCCGGACCCGCCGACCTCGACGCCATCGCGCGCATCGACCGCGCCTCGTTCCCCGCCTTCTGGCACTACGACGACACCCAGATCGCTCGCCTTCTGAGCACGGGCCGGGGCGCGGTCGCCGAGGGAGAAGGCCACGTCATCGGCTATACTCTGGCGACCGTTTCGGGCGGCGAGTCGAGTCTCGGAAGGCTGGCCGTCACGCCCCGGGACCGGCGTCACGGTGTTGGAACGGCGCTCGCTTCAGAGGCTGTTGCGTGGCTCGCCGGACACGGAGCACGGGCGGTGACCTTGAGCACGCAGTCGGACAACGAGGCGTCACGGCGCCTGTACGGCAGGCTCGGATTCCGTCGCCTTCCCGACACACTGGTCGCGTGCGCGTCGGGCGTGCTGGCCGCACCTCACTGAAGGAGCGTATGTGCCCCACCGCAGGGTGCTGATCGACTGGATCACCATGGCGGTCGTGCTCGCTCTCGGCGCCCTCGCCGTGGCGGGCCACGCCGCCGGGCTCCCCGGCTGGCTGGTATCGACCTCCGCCGCTCTCCTCGCGGTGCTCGCGGCCACGGCGATCTACAGCCGGCTGCCCTCCCGCCCCGACCACCTGCGGGCCGTTCAGTCCCAGCAGATCCTCGAGATAGCGAACGAGTCGCTCGCCTACATGCGCCGGGGCCTGAGCCCCGCGACCGCGCAGGAGGTCTGCCGGCTCGCCCTGCGCGAGACCGAGGCCGCCGCGGTGGCCATCACCAATCGCGACACCGTGCTCGGCTTCGCCGGGCTGGGTGAGGACCACCACACCGCGGGCGGGCCGATCATCACGCGCGCGACCACCGAAGCGATCGAGACGGGCGAGCACCGCGTCTTGGCCAGCAAGGAGGAGATCGGCTGCCCCAAGCGCGACTGCGTGCTGAAGGCCGCCATCGTCGTCCCGCTCGAGATGCGGGGCGTGCCCGTCGGGACGCTGAAGTTCTACTACACGACCCCGCGGCTGCTCAACGAGACCCAGGTCGCGATGGTCGAAGGTCTGGCGAAGCTGCTCTCGACGCAGCTCGAGCTCTCGGAACTCGAGCGTCAGACGGAACTCGCGTGCCGCATGGAGCTCAAGGCCCTGCAGAGTCAGATCAACCCGCACTTCCTGTTCAACACGATCAATACCATCGCGAGCCTGATCCGGACCGACCCGCCCCGCGCGCGGGAGCTGCTGCGGGAGTTCGCGATCTTCTACCGCCGCACGCTCGAGAACAGCGATGAGCTCATCCCGCTCTCGCAGGAGCTCGACTACCTGCGGCGCTACCTCGCCTTCGAGCGGGCGCGCTTCGGCGAGGACAGGATCCGCTTCTCCGAGGACGTCCCCGCGGACCTGCAGGCCTTGCTGCTCCCTGCGTTCGTGATCCAGCCGCTGGTCGAGAACGCGGTCCAGCACGGCATCCGACCCACGGGGCCGCTGCACATCACCCTCGTGGCGACCCGCGAGGACGGCGACCGCGTCTGCCTGACGGTGGCCGATGACGGGCGCGGCATCCACGCCTCCGACCTCCCGCACGTGCTGGACGCCGGCTTCGGGCGCGGTCTTGGCATCGCGTTGAAGAACGTGGACGATAGGCTCAAGGGGCACTTCGGCCTCGACAGCGGCATCTCGGTCGCGAGCGTCGAAGGACAGGGCACCACCGTGACGCTCACTCTGGGATCGGCCATCAGGACGGGAGCGGAGCAGTGACCGTCAAGGCGCTGGTCGTCGACGACGAGGCTCCCGCGCGCAGCGAGCTCAGGTTCCTGCTCTCGGAAGCCGGCGGCGTCGAGGTGATCGGAGAGGCGAGCAATGCCACGGAGGCGCTGCAGTTGATCCGCGCGATCCCCTACGACGTCGTGTTCCTCGATGTGGAGATGCCCGGCTTCTCGGGGCTCCGCCTTGCCGAGGTGCTGGGCGAGCTCGAGCATCCGCCGGCGATCGTCTTCGTCACCGCCTACTCCGAGCACGCCGTGAAGGCCTTCGAGGTCGAAGCGGCCGACTACCTGGTGAAGCCCGTCGAGGTCGCCCGCCTGCGGCGCGCCATCGAGCGGCTGTCGCCCGCGCTGCCCGCGCCGGGCACCGCGCGCGTCGAGCGCGTCCCCGTCGAGAAGGCCGGCAAGAAGCTGCTCCTGTCGGTGGAGGAGCTCTTCTACGTGATGGCCAAGGACGACTACAGCTACCTCTTCACGGACGGCGAGCGCTATCTCTCGACCATGTCCCTGGCCGACTTGGAACGTAGGCTCGAGCCGCGCGGGTTCTTCCGCGTGCATCGCCGGTTCGTGGTCAATCTGGCGCAGGTCAAGGAGGTCGTGCCGATGTACGGCGGGACACTCCTGCTCACCATGAAGGATCGCGCCGCGTCCCAGGTCCCGGTCTCGCGCCGCCGCGTCCCCTCGCTCAAGAAGGCGCTGGGTCTGTGACCCGGCCGCTGCGAGAGAAGCCGTTCGTCATCGGCGTGGTCTCGGACACGCATGGCGCGCTGCCGGACGCCGCGTTCGAGGCGCTCTCCGGTTCCGATGCCATCGTGCACGCCGGCGATGTGGGCGTCGGCCACATCCTGGCGACGCTCGAGGCCATCGCCCCCGTCACGCTCGTCCGCGGCAGCAACTCCTGTGTGGCCGAAGGTCAGGCTCCGGTCGTTGTGAACGTCAGGCTCGGGGGAGTGCGGGTGATGATCGCCCACGTGGAGTCGGACCTCACCGGCGCCTTCGATCCCGCGCTGGTCGGCGCCCGCGTCGCGGTCTTCGGGCACACCCACCTCGCGGAGATCACGGAGTGCGACGGCGTGCTGTGGGTGAACCCGGGAAGCCCGTCGGATCCGCGACAAGGGACTCCCGGGTCGGTCGCCCTCGTCACCGTCGCTGTCGACGGATCGGTCACCGCACGGATCGTGCCGCTCGACTAGAGGGCGAGCTTCGCCAGCACGTCGGCCGGGAAGTACGCTGCGTCGGCGCCTTCGGTGCTGAAGTCTGCGATCTCCCCGATCCACTTCCCTGCGGAGTAGTGCGCCCAGATCCCGATCGGCTCCAGCCCCGACTCGGCCGGTTCCGCGACGGCGTTGCCCCACCAAGAGCCGTTGGACGACTTGGCGATCTTGGCCTGGACCGTGAAGGTGCCGGTGTAGGTGGAGCCGGCGAAGGTCTTGGCGGACTTCAGGGCGAACGCCTCGAAGGAGGCAAGCGTCGGGGCGGCGGTCGTGACGACAGGCTTGGAGGCCTTCTTCTTGAAGTCGAGGGCCTTCGCCAGATCGGCGAAGATCCCCGGTCCCGCGGCGGTGAGCCCGTCGGCGGTGGCCCGCGATGAGCCGAACGGAGCGCTCCATGCGAGGCGCCACGCGTTCGGCCCGCCCTGCAGCGCGAAGAGGATGCGAGGCCCGCTGGCGGGCCACAGGTCTCCGACGGCCGCGCCGTCCTGCGCGAAGAGCTGGTTCACGGTGACCGTGCCGCTCAGACCGAGTTCGGACTTCGCCGCCTTCAGGATCGCGGCCCGAACGGAGCCCCCGCTCGCCGGCTTCGTGACCGGGCCGCGGGCGGGCGCGGTGGGTGTCGCGACCGGGGTCGATGTCGGGACGACGGTGGAGGTCGTCGGTGCCGTGGGCGCAGGTGCCGGCGTGTTGCCCGAACTGCACCCGGTCGCGGCAGCGAGAAGCGCTGCGAGCAGGGCGACAGTGACCGGACGGGCTGTTGCGGCGTTCATGGTCTCCTCCGTGGTGGGTCCGTTCAAGGCGTCCTGGCACTCGTGCGGTCAGGCGATCAGCGCTCCGCGAGAGCTCGCAGCGCGTGTGCCACGGCCTCGACGTGTGCGACGCCCGGGTCGGGCAACGAGACGTGGATGACCGGCCGCCCGTGCGAGCGGAGCGCCGCGATGTCGCCCGACGCCTGCGCCCGGTTGAGCACACCGAGAGTGTACGGCTTTCCCGGGACGGCGACGTCATGCGGGCTTCCGGTGGTGATCACGACGAACAGCCCGGTGCAGGGGCCGCCCTTGTGGTACTGGCCGGTGGAGTGGAGGTAGCGCGGGCCGAGTTCCGGGGTCACCGCCATCTTCTTCGCGGCCGCCAGGGCCGCGCAGGCTTCGCGCAAGGGCATGGAGAGCGCGGGGTCGTCGGGGAGGTACGACAGCACCGCCAGATAGGACCCGTCGCCGGCATGAGACAGCACGCCGGCGAGCGCGGATCCCAGCGCGTCAAGCCCGGCGGCCCGGCCTTCGGAGGTGGTCACCTCGATACGGTCGAGCGCGGGCTCGGGCATGCCGCCGGCGAGGATCGACTCGGTGGCCGCTTTCGCCTCTGCGACATCGGGCTGGTCGAACGGCTCGATCCCGTTCAGCGAGGAGAACAGCGCCACGGCCCATTCCCACGACACGAACTCGGCGCCGAGGAGCGACGCGTCGCCCATGACGGACTCGAACACCGGCTCATCGGCCGGCAGGCGTGAGGCCAGCGAAGCGAGCGCAGCATCGTCCGGGGTGCGCAGCACGAAGGTCATGCGGTCGGGGCCATGGCCGGCGGGGTCGCCCGGCGCGTCCTCGAGCACCGGCAGGACGCCCGCGCCCCCTTTGCCGGTCGATTCGGCGACCAGCTGCTCGACCCACAGGCCGAACGCCGCGTACGGCTCCGAGACGACGAGCGTGAGCTTGTCACGCCCCGACGCGTAGGCGTCCGAGATCCAGGCCGCCAGGGCCGCTCCGGGGTTGTCGGGCGACTCCACGCGGCACAGGTCCTCCGCCCCGGCCGCTGCGGCCACGAGTCCCGAGACGTCGATCCCCGTCAGCGCGGCAGGGACCATGGCGAACGGGGTGAGCGCCGCATAGCGGCCGCCGACGTCGGAGGGGGAGAGGAAGACGTTCGAGTACCCGTGCGCCCGTGCATGCTTCTCCAGCTGCGATCCCGGGTCCGTCACCGCGACGAAGTGTGCGCCGGTCGCGTCGCCCAGCGCCGGTTCCATCCAGTCCCGGAACACAGCGGCGAGAGAGAGGGGCTCAACGGTGGTGCCCGACTTGCTCGAGACGACCACGAGGGTCGCCCCGGGTGTGAGCGAGGAGAGCAGCACCGCGACCTGCTGGGGTGAACTCGTGTCGAGCACGTGCAGAGCGGGCCGGCCCTCCGCGTGACCGAACACGCGCGACAGAACGAGGGGAGCAAGCGAGCTGCCGCCCATGCCGAGCAGCACCACGTCGGTGATGCCCGAAGAGGCGACGTCTTCGCCGAAGGCAGCGAGCGATGCGGCCTGGTCCGCGGCACGTGTCGGCAGGCCTATCCACCCCAGCCGGTCCGCGGCCACGGCCGGGTCCGCGAAGAGCGACGTGTCGCGAGCGGCGAGTCGCTCGACGGCGCGCATCTGGGTCAGTCGGGTTCGGGCGTCCACGGCAGAGTCCTCCCTGAGAAGTCCTCGATATGGTACCCGAGCTTCGGGAGCGGGAACTGTGCGGGCGGCCATCTCCCGCACGGCGTTTCAGGCTGTGTCGCTCGCGTCGTCGGTCTCGCCCGAGTCCGCGGCCTCGATGCCGTGGCCGACCTCGCGAGCGTCGAGCCGGGCGACGAGCGCCCCGCCCGCGACGACCATCGCGCCTCCTGCCACGGTCGCGACCGTGAGCGGCTCGCTGAGGAACAAGGCGGCGAACAGGACCGCGGAGGCGGGTTCCGCGTAGGTGAGGATCGCGGCGTGGTCGGTGCGCACGCGGCGCAAGCCGGTCAGGAACAACATGCCGGCGAACGCCGTCTGCACGACGCCCAGCACCGCGAGCGCGCCGTAGAAGGCCACCGTCGTCGGTCCCTGTCCGCTCAGGTAGAGCCACGCGACGACCGGCAGGAGCAGCACGGAGGCCACCGCGTACTCGACGAGCATCAGGGCCATGCCCGAGACCCCCAGCAGGATGCGCTTCGAGCGGAGCAGGAGCCAGGCGTAGGTGAGCGCCGACGCGAAGGCCAGCGACGCCCCGAGCAGCTGCCTGCCACCCGACACGCTGATCCCCTGCGGTGCGAGGATCACGACGATCCCACCGAGGGCGAGCAGCATCGGGAGCACGATCCTGCGGTCGAAGCGCTCGCCGGTCACGAACGGCGCGAGAGCGGCGACGAAGACCGGTCCCATGTAGCCCAGCAACTCGGCGGTGGCCACGTTCGCCAGCCCCAGCGCGGAGAAGAACAGGATCCAGTTGAGGGTGAGTATCGCGCCCTGCCCGGTGAGCTGGACGAGCTTCTGACGGGAGAGGCTGCGGAACTCGGAGAGGCCGCCGCTCAGGGCCATCCACACGAAGATGACCACGCCGGCGAACAGGACCCGGTAGAAGACCTTGAGGAAAGGAGACGCCTGGAAGGCCGAGCCCGCGTCGGCGGCGTGCAGCACGAGCGGTATGGTCCCCCAGATCAGGCCCGCCGCGGCGATCAGCAGCAGCCCGATGAGCGAGTGGCGCCGGTCGGATGCCGGCACGTCAGCAGATCCGGGGCAGCTGCTCGCCAACGAGCATATCCATGATCCGGCGTGCGCCGAAGGTCGTCTGGACGTAGACGCGGCCCGCGGGACCCTCCGTGACCTGCCCGATGATGGCGGCCTCCTCGCCGTAGCGGGAGGCGCGCATCGCGGCGAGCGCCGCGTCGGCCTGCTCCGGCGGGACGATGGCGACCATCTTGCCCTCGTTGGCGACCTGGTAGACGTCGTAGCCCAGCATCTCGCACGCGCCGCGGACCTGCTCGCGGACGGGCACGGCGTTCTCGTCGACGGTCATCGAGACGCCCGAAGCGCCGGCGAGTTCGTTGAGGCAGCTGGCCAGCCCTCCGCGCGTCGGGTCGCGGAAGCAGCGCACGTCGGGGGCGGCGTCGAGCACGGCACCGACCAGATGGTTCAGCGGCGCCGCGTCGGAGAGGATGTCGGTGCCGAAGGAGAGGCCCTCGCGCACGGACATGACCGCGATGCCGTGGTCGCCCAGCGTGCCGGAGAGCAGCACGACGTCGCCGGGCTTGCAGTGCGAGCTCGACAGGTCGACGCCCTCGCGGACCACGCCCACGCCGGCCGTGTTGATGTAGATACCGTCGCCATGGCCCCGCTCGACGACCTTGGTGTCGCCGGTGACGATGCGGACGCCCGCTTCGGCGGCCACGCTCACCATGGAATCGAGGATGCGGATGAGCTCCTCGACCATCAGGCCCTCTTCGAGCACGAAACCGACCGTGAGGAACATCGGGACGGCGCCGGCGGTGGCCACGTCGTTCACCGTGCCCGCCACGGCGAGCTTGCCGATATCGCCGCCGGGGAAGAAGCGCGGCGTCACGACGTAGGTGTCGGTGGTCAACGCGATGCGGCCGGCCGGGACTTCGAGCGACGCCGCGTCGTCCATGCGCAGCAGCGCCTCGTCGTTGAAGCGGGCGATGAAGACGTCCTCGATGAGCTCGCGCATCATCGTGCCGCCGCTTCCGTGGGAGAGCAGGATGCGGTCAGAGCGCATAGGGCCGACCTTCCGGTTGAGCGGGACGGGGGGCTTGCAGGCCTCTAGCGGCCGTAGTCGGTGTAGCGGTAGTACGCGGCGCAGGAGCCCTCGGAGGAGACCATGCACGGCCCGATCGGGTGCTCCGGCGTGCAGCCCTTGCCGAAGATGCGGCACTGGAAGGGCAGGATCGCTCCCCGCAGGACCTCGCCGCACTGGCAGCCGGGGATCGCGCGGGGCTCCGGAGGCGTGACGTCGAAGCGCTTGGCGGCGTCCCACGTGGAGAACGCCTCTCGGATGCCGAGCCCGGTGCCCGGGATGACGCCGATGCCGCGCCACTCTGCGTCGATGGGCTCGAAGACCTCTTCGATCAGCGCCTTCGCCGTCGGGTTGCCATCGGCGTTGACGCCGCGCTGGTAGGCGATCTCGACCTCGGCGCGGCCCTCCTGCAGCTGCTTGGCGAGCATCCACACGCCCTGCAGGACGTCGACGGGCTCGAAGCCGGTGACGACGCCGGGAACGTGGTACCTCTCGGCGATGAACCGGTAGGGCTCGGGGCCGATGATCGTCGACACATGGCCCGGCAGGATGAACCCGTCGATGTGGACATCGGGGTCGTTGACGAGGGCCTCGAGCGCTCCCGGAACGGTCTTGTGGACGCACTGCACCGAGAAGTTCTCGATGCCAAGCGCGGCGGCCTGCTTGATGGTCGCGGCGATGATCGGGACGGTGGTCTCGAAGCCGACGCCGAGGAAGACGACCTGCTTGTCCGGCTCGTTCTGCGCCATCTTGATCGCGTCGAGCGGGGAGTAGACGATGCGGACGTCGCGCCCTTCGGACTTCTCGCGGGCGAGCGACGAGTAGGAGCCCGGGACCTTCATCATGTCGCCGAACGTGGTGATGACGACGCCGGGCACGCGGGAGAACTCGATCGCGAGGTCGATGTCGCGGTTGGCGGTGACGCACACCGGGCAGCCCGGACCGGAGAGCAGCGTGATGTTCTCGGGCATCACGGCGCGCAGCCCGAAGCGGGCGATCGCGACCGTGTGGGTGCCGCAGACCTCCATGAGCTTCATGGGACGGTCGGCGGCCTTGCCGATCAACTCGACGAGATGCTTGGCCAGTTCGGGATCGCGCCACGCGGCCTGCACATCGGCCATGCTAGGCGCTCGCGGCTTCGAGCGTTCCGTCGGAGTCGTCCCACTCGATCTGCTTGATGAGCTCCCACGACTCGTTGGCGAACTCCTCGTCGACCATCTGGATGGAGAATCCGGCGTGGATGAGGACCCACGAGCCGATCTCGGCATCAGGCGTGAGCGACAGGGACACCGTGCGGGTGACGCCGTGGATGTCGACCTCCGCCATGCCGCCCTCGTTCATCAGGACGACCTTTGCGGGGATTGCGAGACACATGGATGCTCCTGCCTGTTCTTCGCGCGTTCTCGGCTCGAGATACCGGCCTGTTATACCGCATCGTGGCGGGCCCACGCCACGACCGCCTGTCCGTACGAGACCGCCCCGTCGTTCATCGGCAGATCGCGGTGCGTCAGCGCGGTCAGACCCGCTGCCTCGACCCCTGCGACGACCCCGGCGAAGACGTTCCTGTTCATGAAAACACCACCACAGCACGCGACGTGCCGAGCGCCCGTGCGCGCGCAGGCGGCCGTCGCGACGGCCACGCTGGAGTTGACGACGGCGCGGTGGAAGCGGGCCGAGACAGTGGGGGCCGTCACCCCTGCGGCGAGGTCGTCGAGGATCGCACGCACGACCGGCTCGGGGTCGATCACGACCGGATCGGATCCCACGAGGTCGAAGCGGTAGGCGCCGCGTTCGGTCGGGTCGGCGAGCGCCTCGAGCTCGATGGCGGCCTGGCCCTCGTACATGGCGTCGGAGCGGACGCCCGTCAGCGCAGCCACCGCGTCGAACAACCTGCCCATGGACGACGTGAGAGGGCTGTTCAAGCCCCGGCCCACCATCGCGGAAAGCGTGGTGTGCTCCTCGTTGGTCAGTGAGTCTCGCAGGAGAGAAGCACCGGGGTGATCGAACAGCCCTCTGTCAATTCCTGAGAGCAAGCCGAATGCCATCCTTGCGGGACGGCGGATCGCGGCGGCCCCGCCCGGCATCGGGACGGGCCGGAGGTGCGCGATGCGCTCGAACCCGGCCCAGTCCGCAAGCAGGACCTCGCCGCCCCAGATGGTGCCGTCGCTGCCGTAGCCTGTACCGTCGTAGGCGAGTCCGACCACCGGGTCGGACACCCCGTGCTCGGCGGTGACGCTCGCGACGTGCGCATGGTGGTGCTGCACGCCGATCGCGGGGAGCCCCAGCCTCAGCGCGTGCTTGGTTGTGAGGTACTCGGGGTGGAGGTCGTAGGCCACCAGCGCCGGCTTCACGCGGAACATCGCCTCGTAGAGGGCCAGGGTGTGCTCCCAGGCCTCGAGCGTCTCCGCGTTCTCCATGTCGCCGATGTGTTGGCTGACGAAGGCGTAGCCCTCGCGAGCCAGGCAGAACGTGTTCTTCTGCTCGGGCCCGACCGCCAGTATGTGCACGTCCGTGGAGAACGGCAGGTGCAGCGGGAACGGGGCGTACCCGCGCGAGCGGCGCACCAGCTCCGTGCGGCCCGCGACCACGCGCACGACGGAGTCGTCGTAGCGCTGGAGGATGGCGCGGTCGTGCAGCAGGAAGGCGTCGGCGACCTCCGAGAGGCGGGAGAGGGCCTCCGCGTTGTCCGTGGCGATGGGCTCGTCGCTCAGGTTGCCGGAGGTCATGACGAGGGGACGGCCGCCGGCGGCCGCCAGCAGCAGGTGATGCAGCGGGGTGTACGGGAGCATGACGCCGAGCTCCGTGAGACCTGGGGCCACTGACGGGGCCAATGCGAAGGTCACCTCGCTGACGAGGCTCGCGCTTCGGGCGAGCCCCTTCGGGTCTCGTCCGGCGCTCGCAATCGTCATCGACGCGACCTTCGCATCGGCCCCTCGCAGGCGCAGCAGGACGACGGGACGCTTCGCTCCCGTCAAGAGCGCGGTCTCCTCAGCGTTCACCAGACAGAGGGCCTCGGCGGCCTCCAGGGTCGGGACCATGATCGCCAGGGGCTTGCCCCAGCGGCGCTTCCTCGATCTCAACGTGGCGACGGCTTCCTCGTTGGTGGCGTCGCAGGCGAGGTGGAATCCGCCGAGGCCCTTCACGGCGAGGACGTCGCCGCCGACGAGGATCATCGCGGCGGCCTGGAGGATGTCGGCGGTGCGGCGCTTCTCCAGCGGGGCGTCGCGATGCGGGCGGGGGACGACCTCCTGAGGGCGGTCCCACTCCCAGCCGGAGGGCGCGCGGCCCTTGATGTTGAGGAAGAGGCGCGGGCCGCACACGGGGCACGCGTTCGGCTGTGCGTGGAAGCGGCGGTCACCGGGGTCGGCGTATTCGGCTCCGCACTCAGGGCACATCGGGAATGCCTTCATCGAGGTGCCCGGCCGATCGTAGGGGAGTGACTCGATGATGGTGAACCGCGGCCCGCAGTTCGTGCAGTTCGTGAACGGGTAGCCGTGGCGCCGGTCGCCGGGGTCGCGCATCTCGGCGAGGCATTCGGGGCAGGTCGCGATGTCGGGGGAGACGAGCGTCAGGTCCCCGCGCGACTCGGACTCGCGGATCTCGAAGGTGGTGAAGCCCTCGACCGGCGCGGAGGTCCACGAGATCGACTCGATGACCGCCATCGGGGGAGCGAAGACGCGGACGTCCTCGGGGAAGCGCTCGACGACCTCCTCATCGCCCTCGACGACGATGGTCACGCCCTGAGCGGTGTTGTTGACCCAGCCGGTCAGGCCGCGCTCGCGCGCGAGCGAGTAGACGAAGGGGCGGAACCCGACCCCCTGCACGACGCCGGCGACCTCGACCCGGGCGGTCGCGGTCACGGAGCGACGGCTCCCTGCGGATCCTCGTCCGCGACGCCCATGTGGGGGGTGGGCGTCAGGTCGCTGCTGCGCCTATGCCCCTTGATCGCGTCGGCGACGAACCGGTTGTTGAGCGACACGAACAGCTCGTAGGCCTGATCGAGCAGCGCGAGGGCCTCTCCGGCGATGTCCTTGTCCAAGCCATCCTGGATGTCGCGATACGGGGTGTCGTGGATGAACGCGTTGCGCTGGCTTCTCAACTCGCGCCAACGCTTCGGGAAGTCGCGGTAGCCCAGCTTGTCCGCCGCGTCTTCGAACTCGGTGCCCGTGAGCTGGGGAAAGAGGCGACCGATGCGGGTGCCGATCGCACGCACGTTGTCGAGCACGGTCCCGCGCACCGCGATGTCGGCGCCGTGGGCCGCCATGATCCGGTCCAGTATGTCTTCGAGCAGGGCCTCCAGCAGGGCCGCGCCCAAGATGACGACGATCTCCCATTCGCCCTGGGCGTTGTATGCGCGGATGCGCTCGTCGAGACGCCGCTGCCGGTCGGGCGGGAACGCGCGGCGCTCGCCGTCGGTACGGTGGCAGAGCGGGCACGCCGTGGTGGGGTCGGCGAAACCGGGGTCGCTGGACAGATAGCCGCACTCGGAGCACTCCCGGAAGAGGGGCGCTGATGCAGCGGGCGTGTGTACGGGGGCGTCCATGGGCAGAAGTGTAGCGCTTCGGGTTGGGCGGTCGGAGGCGCGTTCGGAAACGATTGCGAGCGCCGGACGAGACCGGAACGGGCTCGCCCGAAGCGCGAGCCTCGTTTCCGAACGCGCCTCCGACCGCCGTGCTCAGGCGTGCTCGTGCTCGTGGGCGTGCGGGTGCACGTGGCGATCAGCGCCGTGCCGGTGCGAGTGCTGATGGATCAGGTTCACCCCGAGCAGCAGGTCGCGCTGCGCCAGGACCTCTTCGGGGGTGCCGTCGGCGACGACCCGGTGCTCCTCCGACAGGACGATCATGCGGTCGCAGGACTCGGCGGCCGCGGAGAGGTCGTGCGTGGCGATGACGACCGTGCGCCCCGCGCGCTTCCACTCGTCCAGCACGTCGAGGAGCCAGACCTGGCTGCGGGGGTCGAGCGCGTTGGTCGGCTCGTCCATGAGCAGGACCTGGGGGCGCATGGTGAGCACGCTCGCGATCGCGACGCGCTTCTTCTCGCCGCCCGAGAGCGTGTAGGGAGCTCGGTCGAGCAGTCTCTCGATCCGCAGCGAGGCAGCGACCTCGGCGACACGCGAGCGGACGTCCTCATGGTCCAGACCGAGCTGCAGTGGTCCGAAGGCGAGCTCGTCGAAGACCGTGTTGCAGAAGAGCTGGACGTCGGCGTCTTGGAAGACGAACCCGACGCGCGACCGGAACTCGCGGCGGAACGCCGGGTCCTCGAGCGCCTCCTCCGTCAGCGGGCGGCCAGCCGCAGTGATCGTCCCGGAGGTGCAGAACGCGAGACCGTCGAGCATCTTGAGCAGGGTGGACTTGCCGCTGCCGTTGGCACCGACCACGGCCACGTGCTCGCCCGCCTCCACAGTGAGGTCGATCCCGTCCAGCGCGCGGATCGCGGGCCCGTACGAGTGGCCGGCGCCGCTGAGCACGAATTCCGCGGTCATGTGGGGAACACCGTCCTGTCGATCCCGAGGACGAGCACGCTCGTGGCGACACCCGCGGCCATCCAGGCCCAGTCCCGCGCCGTCGCGCGCAGGTCGACCAGCGACGGCATGGAGCCCGAGAAGCCGCGGGCCAGCATCGCATCGTAGACGTCGTCCGCGGTCTTCATCGAACGCCGGGCGACGAACGCCATGCGGTCGACGACCCATCCGCGGTTCTCCCTTGCCGAGCCGGTCGACAGCATGCGGCTCTCACGCGCGAGATGCATGTTCTCCACCGTCCTCAGCAGCGACATGATCTGCTTCTGGGTCATGGCGAGCGTGGCGACCACGAGGTCGGGCACCCCGAGGGCCGACAGGGCGCGCAGCAGGTCGGTCCAGCGCGTCGTCCAGATCACGAGCAATCCGAATCCGGCGCCCGCGATGACCCTGGCGACGAGGCGGGCGGCGATCAGCAGACCGGGTGCGGTGATCGACAGGGGACCGAGCGGTATCAGCACCGGACCCGGGGTGATCCACGCGGTGGCCGACGGTGCGCACGCGAGCAGCGCGAACAGGCCGGCCGAGCTCCAGACCTTGACCGAGAAGGAGACGACGGACACTCCGGAGGCCGCAGCCAGCCCCATCGTGGCGAGTACGAGGACGACGAGCACGGGCAGTGAATGGACGAAGCTCGCGGTCACCGCGAAGACGAGGATGCTGGCGAGCTTGACGCGCGGGTCGAGCGCCTGCATGAGTCCCGGGCCGCCGGCGAGCTCGTCGTTCTCCAGCACCTCCGCCACGGCGTGTCCGATGGCGTCGGCGGTCCGCCGGGCGAGCGAGCGGACGCCGCCCCGTCCGCGCGGGGATGCGTCGGCGATGTGCGCGAGTGCGGGTATCACGCCGCGTCCGAGGGAGGGCCGGTCGGTGCGGGCGTGTCGTCCTTGCGGGAGAGCAGCTTGCCGACGACCCACGTCACGCCGACGACCAGCGCGGACCCGAGAACGGCGGCGACGAGGTAGCCGACGAGCGGGTTCGCGATGAAGGGCGGCGCATAGGCGGGCACGGAGGCGGTCCAGAGGCTGCCGACCTTCCCGAGACCGGTCGGGACGTAGCCGAGCACCGACTTCAGCTGAGCGGCGCTCCACTCCCCCCAGGCAGTGCCGGGGGAGAGCACCCCGATCGGCGTCAGCAGGATCAGACCGGCGAGCGCGCCCCACAGCCAGCGCAGCGGCTTCGCGGCTGGCTTCATCTCGAGCAGGGCGGAGTCCTGCCGGGCGAGGACCGCGACGATGCCCATGGTCACGACGGCCTCGAGCGGCCCGAAGAACAGCATGTGTTCGAGCGCCATCGCGGGTACCGCCACGGCGAGCGGGTAGGGCGCGTACAGGGGCTGCCCCGACGCCGTGTGTGCGAGGAGCGGCTGCAGCCCGAACTCCACCCCCGCCGCGATCGAGGCGGCCACGATCCCGACGTAGGCGCCGATGCCCGCCGCGACGATCCGCCTGCCATGGCCGGGCCGGTCTCCCGCGACGAGCCGGTAGAGGTAGAAGCCCGTGAACGGCATGATGACGGCCATGTTGACGACGTTCGCCCCGATCGCGGTGATGCCGCCGTCGGCGAAGACGAGCGCCTGGACGACCAGCGCGATCGAGACGGCGACGACCGCCGCCCACGGCCCGAGCAGGATCGCGATGAGCACCGCTCCGACGGCGTGGCCCGTCGAACCCCCGAGGACCGGCACATTGAACATCATCGTGACGAAGGAGAATGCCGCGGCCAGCGCCATCAGCGGCACCTGCCTGGCCTTCAGCGCCTTCTTGATCCGCGCTCCCGCGATCATCCAGATGGGGACGATCGCGGCGTCGAGGACGGCGTAGGTCTGCGGACCGAGGTAGCCGTCGGGGATGTGCATCGTCTTCCCCGGGCCTAGAGGTGCCGGCCGGCGGTGGTCGACACGAGCTTGCCGTGCTTGACGCCCTTGGTCCCGAGCAGGCCGTCGGCGATCGCACGGACCTGCGCGCTCGTGCCCTTGACGACGATGACCTCCAGGCAGTTGTGAGCGTCGAGGTGCACGTGCATCGAGGAGATGATGCGCTCGTGGTGCGCGTGCTGGAGCGAGTCGAGCTTGTCGGAGAGGTCGGAGGCATGGTGGTCGAAGACCATCGTCACGGTGCCGACGATCTCCTCCGAGGAGTCCTCCCACTCGGCGTCGACAAGGGCGTCACGCACGAGGTCGCGTACGGCCTCGGAGCGGTTCACGGCGGAGCCGCGGCGCGCGACCAGATCGTCGAAGCGGGCGAGCAGGTCCTCGTCCATCGCTACGCTGAACCGCGCGAGACTCCCCATCCGTCGACTCCCTCGCCATCGCCAGTAACACGAATGGGGAGAATGTAACACGCCCGGCACTTCCGTCAAGGAAGGCCGGGCGTGAGATGTGCGGGTCGGGGCGAGGTGGTGGGTGCTAGACCAGTTCGACCGTGATGCCCGAGTCGTCGGGGCGTTCTTCGAGGGCGTTGATCGCGCTCTCGATGCGGCCGCGGGCTTCTCCCAGAAGGACGTTGGCCTGAGCGAGGTCGGTGCTCGTCTCGACCTTCTTGCCGTGGTCCGCGAGATGGTGCAGTTGCTCGAGCCACTGCTGTGCGAGCGCGACGGCGTCGTCGACCTGCGCGATGGAGACCTTCAGTTGCGGGACGTTGACGCTGTTCTCACACACGGCGGTTCCTCTCGATGGCAGCGGACGGGCGGTGGAGTGAGGACTAGGCGATCCAGGCGGAGAGCTCGTCGAGGAGCTTCTTCTTCGGCATCGCGCCGACGAGCTTCTTGGCGACCGCGCCGTTGACGAACACCAGAAGGGTCGGGATCGACATCACGTCGTAGCGCATGGCGGTCTCGGGGTTGTCGTCGACGTTGAGCTTGCCGACGGTGATCTTGGCGCCGTGATCGGCGGCAAGCTCCTCGAGCAGCGGCTCCATCATCCGGCACGGACCGCACCAGGGTGCCCAGAAGTCCAGCACGTACGGCTTGGGACTGGCAATGACTTCGGCCTCGAACGTGCCGTCGGTCATGGTGACGATGTTCTCGCTCATCTCGGATAACCCCTTTCGTCGCCGCGCGGGTGCGCGGACACGCGGTCGATACTACTACTACAGAGGGCAGACGCCGGAGTCCAGATACCGCAGAGCCTCGAATGCCGCCGTCGCGCCCTGCCCCGCGGCGGTAACCACCTGCTTGAGCGGCGTGTTGGTGACGTCGCCCGCAGCGTAGAGACCCGTATACGACGTACCCATCGAGCTGTCGACCATCACCCACCCGCCCTCGGCCAGGTCGGCGAGGCCCTTGACCAGGTCGCTGTTGGGATGCACTCCCACGAACTCGAACACGCCCTGCACTTCGAGCGTCTCCGCGGGCTCGCCCGTCCGTGTCTCGAGCACGAGGCCCGAGACCTTGCCCATGTGGCCGACGACCTCGATCGGCACGCGCCCCAGGTGCAGCTCGATCTTCCCGTTCGCGAAGCAGCGCTCCTGGATGCACTTGGTCGCGCGGAACTCCTCGCGCCGGTGCACCAGGTGGACCCGCTCCGCGAACTTCGTCAGGAACATGGCCTCCTCGAGCGCCGCGTCGCCGCCTCCTACGACCGCGACGACCTTGCCGCGGTAGAGGGCGCCGTCGCACGTCGCACACCACGAGACACCGCGCCCGGTGTATTCGGCCTCTCCCGCGATGCCGAGCTTGCGCGGCACGGCGCCGGTGGCGAGGATCACCGTTCGTGCCAGGGACGACTCGTCGTCCGCTTCGATACGGAACCCGCCGCTGTCGCTCGTCAGTTCCTCGACCTGAGCGAAGGTGCGGAACTGCGCACCGAACTTCTCCGCGTGGGCGTGCATCAACTCACCGATGCGGGCACCGTTGAGGCCTTCGGGCATGCCGGGGTAGTTCTCGATCCAGTCTGTGGTGATGATCTGTCCGCCGGGCAGAGCGGTCTCGAAGACGACCGTGTTCGCCCGGGCGCGGGCGCCGTACAGGGCGGCGGTCAGGCCTGCGGGGCCGCCGCCGATTATCGCGATGTCGATGATGTCGCTCACAGTGCCGCTCCTTCCAGACGCAGCGTGACGCCGGCTGCGGTCGCGTCCTTCTTCACCTGGTCGAGCAGGGTCTTGGCCCGGGCGAGCGTGGCCGAGGCGTTGGCATCGCCGGTGGTCAGTCTGATGACGAGTTGCAGCTGGTTGGCGGCGCCCTGGTAGTCCTTCGGGGTCGAATTCATGAGGAACACCGCCAGGTTGAAGTTGGCGTTGACGTGTTCCGGATAGGCGGCGAGCACCTGCTTCACTTCCTTGATGGCCAGGTCGATGCGGCCGGACCGGAAGTAGTCGGTCGCGAGGTCGGTCCGCGCGTCCGCGTCGTTCGGCGTCTGCTGCACGACGACTTCCCAGTGCTTGATCGCGAACGGCAGGTAGGCGACGTTCTGCTGTGAGAGCGAATCGTAGACCGTTGCGAGCGCGGAGCGCGCTTCGACGTCCTTCGGATCAGCCTGCAGCCGGTACAGGTAGTTGAGCTCCTGCTGCTGTTCGACGGACAGTTGCTCGACGAATTCCGACGGCACCGCGGCGAGACCGGTGGCTTGGTGACCGGTCGCGAACGGGCTGAACAGCGTCAGGTAGATGGCGGCGGCGAAGACGGCCACAGCCACCGCCAAGATCCCGAGGGCGGCGCGGTAGCGTTCGAACGGGCGCACGACGAACCTGCGCATGAACCCGTCGTCGGTCTCGACGCGCTCGACGTCGAGGCCGAACCGCTGTGCCTTGAGCAACATGTTGAGATCGTTCGTCACGAGCGTGACCGACCCGCCGGTCTCCTTCTGAAGGCGGATCGCGACGGCCAGGATGCGGTCGTCGGTGTTACGGGCGGACAGCCCGGCCGGCATCTCGCTGTCGCTGCGGAGTCCCGCGATCCGAAGGGTGCTGCCGCCTGCCACCTCGACACCGTCGTGGAGACTGCCGACCTCGGAGAGCTCGAAGAGGATCCGGCTGATCTGGCGTCCCTTGTAGCGAAGCTCCGGATCGACTCGCGCGGTCTTCAGCTTGTCGATCTCGGACAGCACCATCTCGGGGATGACGATGTCGGCCTCGTGAAAGGTGTTCACGACGTCGGGCTGCGACAGCAGCACGTTCGTATCGATGACGACGGTGCGCACGGTGCGCCCCTTCCGGGTGGCTCATCTGCGTTGGTGGTGTCACTCCGGCGCAGCCCTTGGGACCCGAAGCCGGCGCGACGTCACAGAAGTATATAGCCACCGGTCCGCGTGCACCCGCTCGCCGGCGAGGTCGCATGGGGCGGGGCAGGGAAAACGGGTACTGTGTCGAACGAAGAACCGATGGAGCGAACCGCATCCCCAGACAAGTGAAGAGGCATCGATGTCCACGGTCGACGACACGAAGGATCCCATCCCCGAGGTCATGCCTCTGATACCGCTGCGCGACCTCGTGCTGTTCCCAAACCTGGTCGTGCCGCTGTTCGTGGGCCGCGAGAAGTCGATCCTCGCCCTCGAGGAGGCGATGCGCGGAGACCACCACGTCGCCTTGGTCGCGCAGTTGCTGCCGGACACGCAGGAGCCGGGAGCCGCCGACCTCCACGTCGTGGGCTGCGTAGGCACAGTGCTCCAGGAGCTCAAGCTGCCCGACGGCACCGCCAAGGCGCTCGTCGAGGGTGTCGCCCGCATACGGATCGTCGAGTACGTGACGACCGAGCCGTATCTCCAAGTGAGGGTGGAGACGGTCGAGGAGGAGGCCTCATCCGATCTCGAGACGACGGCGCTGATGCGCGCGCTGGTCGGCGACTTCGAGAAGGCTGCGGAGCTGGGCAAGCCGATCCCCCAGGAGGTCCTGATGGCCGCCGGGACGATCGAGGAGCCCGGCCGTCTCGCGGACTTCGTAGCCTTCCACCTCAACCTGAGGTCTGAGGAGAAGCAGGTGGTGCTCGAGGCCATCGAGCCCCGCGACCGCCTCGACAAGGCCTCGATGTTTCTCCACAAGGAGCTGCAGATCCTCGAGCTCGGCTCCAAGATCCAGAACCGCGTCAAGGAGTCGATGAGCGCATCGCAACGTGAGTACTTCCTGCGCGAGCAGCTCAAGGCGATCCAGCAGGAGCTCGGCGCCTACGACGAGGTCCAGGCGGAGATGGACGAGTACCGCTCCAAGATCGCAGCCGCCGGCATGACCGAGGCGGTCGAGGAGAAGGCGCTCAAGGAGGTGGGACGGCTCGAGAAGATGCCGTCGGCGGCCGCCGAGACCGGCGTCATCCGCACGTACCTCGACTGGCTCGTAGGGCTCCCATGGGCGATCGAGGACGACGAGAAGCTCGACCTGATCGAGGCCCGGCGGATCCTCGACGAGGACCACTACGGCCTCGACAAGGTCAAAGAGCGCATCCTCGAATACCTCGCGGTCCACAAGCTCACCAACGCGCAGCGCGGTCCGATCCTGTGCTTCGTCGGGCCTCCGGGCGTGGGCAAGACATCGATCGGCAAGTCGATCGCCCGCTCGCTGGGCCGCAAGTTCATCCGGATATCGCTCGGCGGCGTCCGCGACGAGGCGGAGATCCGCGGACACCGGCGCACCTACGTGGGGGCGTTGCCCGGCCGTATCATCCAGTCGATCAACACGGTGCAGACCCGCAACCCCGTGTTCATGATGGATGAGATCGACAAGGTGGGCGTGGACTTCCGAGGCGACCCGACGTCGGCGCTGCTCGAGGTGCTCGATCCCGAGCAGAACTTCGCCTTCCAGGACCACTACCTCGAGGCGCCGTTCGATCTCTCCGACATCATGTTCATCACGACGGCGAACCTGCTGGACACTGTCCCGCCGGCGCTGCAGGACCGCATGGAGGTCATCCACTTCCCGGGCTACACGGAGGATGAGAAGCTGCACATCGCCGTGCAGTACCTCGTGCCGAAGCAGCTCAAGGAGCACGGGCTCACGCCGGGGCGACTTGAGATCACCGACGAGGCGATCAGCGAGATCGTGCGCCGCTACACCCGAGAGGCGGGTGTGCGCGGGCTGGAGCGCCAGGTGGCGTCGATCTGCCGGCAGATCGCGCGCAAGGTCGTCGAGGGGCATAAGGGCAAGAACCGTGTGACCCAGCGCACTCTTCACCGCTACCTCGGACCGCCGCGGTTCAGCTTCGGCATCGCCGAGGATTCCGACGAGGTCGGCACCGCGACCGGGCTCGTATGGACCGAGGCGGGCGGCGACGTCGTCTTCATCGAGGCGACGACGATGCCCGGCAAGGGGGAGCTCATCCTGACCGGCCAGTTGGGCGACGTCATGCGCGAGTCGGCGCAAGCCGCTGTCTCCTACATACGCGCTCACGCGGCCGAGTGGTCGATCGCACCCGACTTCAACGAGAAGCTGGATCTGCACATCCACGTTCCGGCGGCGGCGACCCCGAAGGACGGACCGTCGGCCGGCATCACGATGGCGACGGCACTGGCCTCTGCCCTGATGGGGTGTGCGGTCCGGCGGGATGTCGCCATGACCGGCGAGATCACCCTGCGCGGACACGTCCTTCCCATCGGCGGCCTCAAGGAGAAGTTGCTCGCCGCCCATCGGGCCGGGATCAAGACCGTGTTGATCCCGAAGGACAACGTCCGCGACCTCGACCTGCTGCCTCCGCACGTCCGCGACGAGATCGAGATCGTTCCGGTCTCAGGGATGCGCGAGGTGCTCGAGCGTGCCCTCGTCAGCCCGTGCCGGCCGAAACGCGGTACACACGGCCGATAGACAGGTCGTCCGTTGGTATGAGTCGAGTCATCCGACCGGTCCTGAAATACCTGCGGGGGTGTTTCTCCAGCCGCGCGGTTCCGGCATCGACGACATCGCGGTCAAAGGCGCCGGAACCGACCAGCTCGCCGTCGCCCCCGGCTGGATCGTCCAGACCGACATGCCCGGGCCGGAGGGCAACTGCGCGATCTCGGGGCATCGCGTCACGCACGGTCACCCGTTCCGCAATCTGGACCGCGCGGGGATCGGCGACACCATCTACCTGTATTCGCCGTACCGGCGCTATCGCTACGTGATCGACCGGATCCTGCGTGTG
>Ga0209638_1000467_pt1 | contig 26464 bp, 12 predicted proteins | sample BarGraNGADG00211_FD_184490 | JGI IMG/M metagenome (GOLD analysis project Ga0209638, IMG submission 184490) | Arctic peat soil microbial communities from Barrow, Alaska - Barrow Graham LP Ref core NGADG0002-211 (SPAdes) (version 2) | ecosystem: Environmental > Terrestrial > Soil > Wetlands > Peat...
CGCCGGCGGCGCCGGGGAGATCGGGTTCATCAGCCCGGTCAGCCGCCACTTCTGCGGCACGTGCAACCGCCTCCGCCTGACGGCGGACGGCCACCTCCGGGCCTGCTTACTGTCGGATGACGAAATGGACCTCAAGGGCCCCCTCCGGGCGGGATGCGCCGACGGGGAGTTGGAGAAACTCATCCGGGGGGCGATCGCCCGGAAACCAAAAGAGCACCAAATCGCCTGTACGGATCACCTTATCAAGAAATGCATGAAAGAGATGCCGGCGATCGGCGGGTGAATGGTTCTCCCAGCACCGGCGAACGGAAACGGGTTTTCACAAGGCGTCGGAAAAACGATGCGGCAACAGGAAAGAAGATGGGGACGCAGGTAGAGACGGTTCATGACGACTGGCGGGTGACGCCCGCCGGCCGCTATCTCGACGGGAGGATCAAGAGCCTTATCCTTGATCTGACGGCGCCCCGTGCAGGGGAACGTCTCCTCGACATCGGGTGCGGCAGCGGCGAAAACCTTGGCCTCTTCCGGCAGAAGGGGTGCGACGTGACGGGGATCGATCCGTCATCCTTCCTGCTCGACCAGGCATGCCAGCGACTCCACAGCCGTGCCGAGCTCCGCATCGGCCGGGCCGAGGACCTCCCCTTCTCCGACAACGAATTTGACATCGTCACGCTGATCACCTCCCTCGAATTCACCAGCGACCCCGGTCTGGCCGTCGCCGAGGCGATCCGGGTCTGCCGGGGGCGGGTCTTTATCGGGGTGATGAACCGCTGGTCCCTGATCGGGTCGCAGGGGCGCCTGCCGAGTCTTTTCAATCCCCAAATCCTCACAAAAAACCGTTTCTTCCACCTCGCCTCCCTCGCCGCCATGATCCGGAGGCAGCTCCCGGGGGTCCGGATCCAGTGGGGCAGCGTCATCTTCCTTCCCTGGAGCTGGTATGATTTCGCCACCGGCCTGGAGGAGCGAATCCCCGTGATGAACAACCCCTTCGGCGCCTTCTTCGGCCTGGTCTTCTCCGTAACCTTCTCCTTCCGGACGATTCAGGAGGTGATCCGGGAGCCGGTCGCGCTGAGTCCGGATGGCCGGAGACCCATGCCGGGCGTCGTCCGTGAATCCAAGAAGAACGGCTTGCCGGCTGTTTACGGGGAGACGAAAAATGGTTCATGAAGCGTTGCTATATGAAAAGGAAGCGGAGAATCGGGTAAGCTGCGGCCTCTGCGCCCACCGCTGCCGGATCGCCCCCGGCGACCGGGGAACCTGCGGCATCCGGGAAAACCGTGAGGGAACCCTCTACAGTCTCGTTTACGGCGCGATCATCGCCGAAAACGTCGATCCCATCGAGAAGAAGCCCCTCTTTCATTTCCTGCCTGGTTCCCGCTCCTTCTCGATCGCCGCGGCCGGCTGCAACTTCCGCTGCACCTTCTGCCAAAATCACGAGATCTCACAGATGCCGCGGGAAACGGGTCAGATCGTCGGGCGTGAAAGAACCCCGGCGGAGATCGTGGAGATGGCCGTCCGGAGCGGGTCGAAGAGCATCGCCTACACCTACACGGAGCCGACCGTCTATTTCGAATTCTCTTTTGATATCGCCGGAATCGCCCGGGAAAAGGGGCTCAAAAACGTCTTTGTGACGAACGGCTACATGACCCCCGGGATGCTGGAGCTCGTCGCGCCCCGCCTCGACGCGGCGAACGTCGATCTGAAGGCCTTCCGCGACGATTTCTATAAAAACCAGTGCGGCGCGCGACTCCAGCCGGTCCTCGACAGCCTGAGAAAGATGAAGGAGCTCGGGATCTGGGTCGAAGTGACGACGCTCCTCATCCCCGGTCTCAACGACGGCGAGGAGGAACTCGGCGAACTGACCGCCTTCCTTGTCTCCCTCGGGGCGGAAACCCCCTGGCACATCAGCCGCTTCCACCCCCAGTACCGGATGACACAGACGCCGCCGACGCCGGCTTCCTCGATTCACCGGGCCGCGGAGATCGGCAAATCCGCCGGGCTGAAATACGTTTACTGCGGAAACATCCCCGGAGATCCGGGGGAGAACACCCTTTGCGCCCACTGCGGCCGGCTCCTCATCGGCCGCTATGGCTTCTCCATCGAACGGCTGGATCTGAAGGGATCGGCCTGCCCGGCTTGCGGGACGCCCCTGGAAGGGATCTTCTGACGGGTTGTTGAAAAAGCCCCTCTGCGGCGTTCCCTCATCTTTCGTCGCTGCGACGTACAATAAAGTACGTCTCACTCCTCAGGATTTCGGAGGCCTTGCATCCGGGCATTTTTGAACAGCCCTCTTTGAACTAACGGGAGACCGGGATCATGAACGAAACGAACGATGACCTTTGGGAGGTGATTGCCACGGCCGCCGGGATGACGCAGGCGAAGATCATTGCGGGCCGGCTCGAGAGCGAGGGGATCCCGATGCAGCTCCGGTACGAGGCCGCCGGGACGATCTATGCAATCACGGTCGACGGCCTGGGCGAGGTGAAGATCCTCGTCCCCGTCCCCGACTGGGAACGGGCGAAGGAACTCCTCTCCCGCTCCTACGACGACGGCGAGCTCCCCTGGGAGAAGGATTCCGGCGCTCCCCCCACCGAAACCGGCGGCCCGGCGAGATGATATGAAGAGTACTGGCCCCTCGCCTGGGCGAAACATTTCGGACCGACTCCGCCCGGGTCGCTAAAATGGAGGAATCTTCATGACGAAACTGAACAATACCTTGATCGAGTACCTAAAAAATACATTCCAGGACCGCGTGACGTTTGATGACGTGGAGCGGATGCTCTACGGCCACGATATCGCCGCCATGCCGAGCCTGATCAAGCCCCTCATTGGGAATACCATCCCGGATGCCGTCGTGCAGCCGATAAGTGAAGAGGAGTTGCGGAAACTGGTATCCTGGGCTGCCGGGAACCGGATTCCGCTCACCCCGCGGGGTAAGGCCTCTTCGGGTTACGGCGGGGTCCTGCCGGTGGAGCAGGGAATTGTGGTGGATTTCTATCGTCTGAAGAAGATCATCTCTATTGACAAAGAGAAACTCACCGCCACGGTCCAGCCCGGCATCGTATGGGAGAGGCTCGACCATGAGATGAAGAAGCAAGGCCTGACGCTGCTTACATATCCCTCGAGCTATCCGGGCTCTACCGTGGGCGGCTGGCTCGCCCAGGGAGGTGCGGGCTTTGGATCGTATGAAGCGGGCTGGTTCCGGGACACGGTCCTTTCCGCGCGCGTCGTCCTGCCGGACGGCACCGTACAGGTGTTCAAGGGAAAGGATCTCGACATGATCAGCGAGGCGGAAGGCATCACCGGCCTTATCAGCGAGATCACCATCCGCGTTCAGCCTGATGAGGCGATGGAACTGGTCTCCATCGGCTGCTCGAATCCCCATGATCTCCAGAGGATGATGGAGGCGATGCACAAGGAAAACCTCCCCATCTGGTCGCTCGTCTTCATCAACCCGAGGATGGCGGAAATGAAGAATCAGGCCCCGCTCATGGAGCACATGGGCCACCCCGCAGAAGAGCGGGTGCTTCTCCCCGCATCCTACATCACCACACTCACTTTCCGTGCAAAAGATCGTGAGAAAGTCATGGACGGCCTGAACAGGATCGTCAAACTTTGCGGGGCGGAGATCCTCAGCGAAAAGATCGCGCACCACGAGTGGAAGCACCGCTTCAAACTCATGGTGGTCAAGCGCCTCGGACCCAGCCTTGTACCCGCCGAGGTGGTCATCCCTCTTTCCTCTTTCGGCGACTTCATGACCAAGGTGGAGAAGACCATCCGGCAGCCGGTCGTCAAGGAAGGCGTGATGATCCGAAATTCGCCCTCCGGCAAGCCGGAGGTGGTGATCCTCGGATTCATTCCCGGCGACGAACGGGCCTTCAACTACAACTTCGTCTTCGGCCTGTCTCTCTCTATGATGAGACTGGCGGAGAAGCACGGCGGCCGGGCCTATGCCACAGGACTCTACTTCTCACCCAAGGCCAAGGACGTGCTCGGAAAGGACCGCCTTGCCAGGCTCACGACATTCAAAAAACAGGTGGACCCCAAGAGCATCCTGAATCCCGGGAAGGTGCTCGGAGGGAAGCTCATCGGGATGGCCGTAATGCTCGGCAGTCTGCTCGAACCGCTGATCAGGCCTTTCGGCAACGCGGTTTTCACCAAGGTGGGAGAGAGGCCGACGACGGATTCGCGGGACATCCCCGCAGACGTGGCCTGGTATGCTCACAGCTGCTCCCAGTGCGGCTACTGCGTGGACGAGTGTGATCAGTTCTACGGCAGAGGCTGGGAGAGCCAGAGCCCCCGGGGCAAGTGGTACTGGTTGCGGGAGTACATGAAGAGGAAGCAGGAGTGGACCCAGAAGATGGTGGACACCTTCCTCGTCTGCACCACGTGCGAACTCTGCAATATCCGCTGCTCTGCCGCCCTGCCCATCGAGCCCTCCTGGATGAAGCTCCGCGGCAAACTCATCCACGAAGAAAAGAAGATGACCTTCCCCCCGTTTGAGATGATGGCCGAGGCCACCCTGAAGGAGGGGAACATCTGGGCCGGCTACCGGAAGAACCGTTCGGCGTGGTTCCCCGAGGACCTAAAAGAAAAGCACGGCCCTGGGAAGAAGGCCAAGGCCGCATACTTCGCCGGCTGTACCGCAAGCTATGTGGAACCGGACATCGGCATGGCGAGCGTACGGCTGCTGGATGCGGCCGGCGTGGATTTCACCTATCTGGGCAACAGGGAGAACTGCTGCGGCACGCCCATGCTTGTAGCCGGGAAGTGGGAGGTGTTCGAGGAGATCATGCGCCGGAACATCCGGGCCATCAAGGATGCGGGCGCCGAAAGCGTAATCACCTCATGCCCGGCATGCGACATGATGTGGCGGCATGTATACCCCGTCTGGGCCAAAAAGTTCGGCATCGACTATGATATCAAGTCCAGGCACTACAGCGAGGTCCTTTCGGAGAAGATCAAAAAGGGCGATTTCATCTTCCCGGACACCGGCAAGGCGCCGGTTACGGTGACTTGGCACGACTCGTGCCATATGGGTCGAGTCTCGGGAGTCTACGAACCGCCCCGGGACCTTATCAAGGCCATTCCCCATGTGAAGTTCGTGGAGATGGACCACAATCACCAGGATGCCCACTGCTGCGGCAGCGTGCTCACCCTCATCAAGGATCCGCCGGTGGCTGCCGACATCGGAGAGATGCGCCTGAATGAGGCCCTGGAAGCAGGCGCGAGCACGGTGCTGGCTCTCTGTCCCTGCTGTGAATTCCAGCTCCGGGTAAGTGCGGACACGAAGAAGATGCCTTTGGAGGTCGTGGACTTGGCGCGTTTTTCCGCGTCCGCTCTGGGCTACGACTTCCCGGACCCCAATCCCGAGGTCAAGCGACAGTGGGCCGTGTTCGAGGCCATGATCGCGCTGATGACGCCGCAGGGTTTTGCAAACCTGATGTCCACCATGTGGCCCGAGCTGATCAATGCCATGCCGTTCGGCATGGGGCCCATGATGCGGGTCATGGGCAAGATCCCGGGCGCGCTCGATCTCATGAAACCGATGTTCCCGATCCTCTTCCCGAGGCTTCTGCCCATGATGATGCCCAAGGTCATGCCAACCATGCTCCAGAGGGTGGCCGACCGCGTCCCCATGCCCGACTACATGCTGGAGCAGATGCCGGATCTCATGCCCAAGGTCATGGACACCCTCATGCCCCACATGATCGGCGACGTCGTTCCTCTGGTGACCCAGTCGATGATCGACTACCTGCACGGGAAACAAGCATAACCTGTCAGGCATTTTTCCCCTCCCATCCACCATATATTGTGGTTCTCCCTCACGCTCCCCACAGCGGCTTGTATTTTTTCTTTACAAACCCATTTTCTTCTGATAGAATCCGCCAAAATCTCGCTATCCAACGGATATAAAAGAAGATGAGACTCAAGAGACTCGAAATCGCCGGTTTTAAATCCTTCCGGGAGAAGGTTGTCGTCGATTTCTCCCCCGGGATCAGCGGCATTGTCGGCCCCAATGGCTGCGGCAAGAGCAACATCGCCGACGCAATCCGCTGGGTCATGGGCGAGCAGCGGGTCAAGACCCTCCGCGGGAAGAAGATGGACGACGTGATCTTCAACGGCTCGGAGGAGGCCGCCCCCGTCGGGATGGCCGAGGTTTCCATGACCCTCACGGCGGATGGGCAGCAGTTCCCCGGCAATTACGCGGAATGCAGCGAGATGATGATCGCCCGTCGCCTCTTTCGCGATGGGGAGAGCGAATACACGATCAACAAGATTCCGTGCCGCCTGCTGGACGTTCGGGAATTCTTCATGGGCACGGGGGTCGGCGCCCGGACCTACTCCCTCGTCGAGCAGAACAGCGTCGCCTCCCTTGTCGAGGCGAAGCCGGAAGATCGGCGGCAGTTCATCGAAGAGGCGGCCGGCATCTCCAAATACAAGAGCCGGAGGGAGTCCGCGGTCCGGAAGATGGAGGCGACCCGGGAGAACATGGTCCGCCTGAACGACATCCTCCGCGAGGTGAAGACCCAGCTCAATACGATCTCCCGCCAGGCGAAGAGGGCGGAGCAGTACAAGGCTCTGAAGCAGTCCCTCAAAGAGGCCGAACTCACCGTCGCCCTCCAGACCTGTGCCGACCTGTCCGCCTGCCTTGCCTCTCGGGAAGAGGAAAAACAGGCGCTCCAAAACCGGGAGACGGAGGTCCGGACGCACCTGCAGTCCATCGAGGCCGCCCTGGAGAAACTGAAGGCGGAGGTCCTCGAAAACGAAGGCCTGATCTCGGCCCACCAGGAAAAACGCTACGGCACAAAAAACGCTATCAATATCAAGGAACAGGGGATCGAATTTTCCCGACGGAAAATCGCCGATCTTGCCGCGAGACGGACGAAGGACCTTGCGGAAGGCGAGGCCCTGAAACGGCGCGAGGGTGAGACCGACGGCGAAATCGCATCCCTCCGCGCCGCCGCGGCCGAGGCGGAAGAGAGGATCGTGACGCTCCGGAAGGAGGTCGCCGAGGGGGCGCAGGCGCTCGAAGAACTCCGGCGGATGGACCGGACCTGCCGGCAGGCTCTGGAGGAAAAGAAGGTCCGGTACATCGATATCGTCACTGAAAAGGCCAAGCTGAAAAACATGGTCGTCGGCCTTGCCCGGATGGTCGAAGACTTCGGCAAACGGGAGGCGCGGGAGGTCCGGGAGATCGAGGAAACCGGGAAGCGGTCGGCGGAACTCCGCCGCACGCTGGAAAAACTCCGCTCCGGGCTTGCCGTCGACGAGGAGGGCTCTGCGGAAATTGGACAGAGGCGGGAGGAGATCGCCGACGAGCTGGAACGCGCCCGTGGGGAGCTGGCGGAGGCCGAGGAAAAGATCGCCGGACTCCGCGAAGAGAACAGCCGGAAGGCGGCGAGACTCGCCTCGCTCAGAGAATTCGAAGAGAGCTACGCCGGATGCAACGAGGGGGTCAAGTCCCTGATGACCGGCGGCAAGGGGTCCGGCCGTCCGGGTCTCTCCCGCGAGCTCTTCCTGGGCCTCGTCGCCGACCACATCCGCGTCCCCCGGGAGTACGAAACGGCCGTCGAGGCGGTCCTCGGGGAGAAGCTCCAGTACGTCGTGGTGAAGGATCAGACGGACGGCGTCCGGGCGATCGACTACCTGAAAAGCGCCTCCCTCGGCCGGGGAAGTTTCGTCCCACTCGAGGTCCGGTCCCACGCCTCCGGCGCCTCCCTCGCAGAGCACGAACATCTCCGGGAGGCGATCCCGCTGATCGAACAGATCACGGTCCGGGAGGATTGCCGGGCGATCGTCAACGAACTGTTGGGCGACGTCCTTCTGATTCCCAACCTCGGGAGCGGCATCGCCCTCTGGCGGCAGAACGGCTTCTGCGGCACCTTCGTCACGCCGGATGGGGACATCATCAGTCCGAGCGGCATCTTGACGGGCGGGAGCGGCAACGGCAACGACCGGAGCCTGCTGCGCAACCGGCGTGAAATCGCCGAGCTTACCGAAGAGGTTGCAAAGCTCCAGACCAAACTCCAAGAGGAGCAGGAAGGCCGGAAAAAAGCCGCCTCCCTGATCGCTCAGTGGGACGAGGAACTCCTCCGGCTCCGTTCCCAGCTCCACCTTACGGAACTCCGGATCAACGGCCTCCAAAAGGACGTCGAACGGTACGAAGGCGAATTGCGCCAGGTCGGGGAGCGGCTCAAGGCTCTCCATTTCAATCGGGAAAACCTCGCCGCGGAGGCCGCCGACGCCCGGGGGAAGATCGCTCGGCACGAGGCAGAAATGAAGGCCATCGAAGGCAAAGAGGCGGCGCTCAACGGGGCGATGGCCGGCGACCGGGAGCGGGGGGATGCGCTCCGGGCCGATCTGGAAGAGCGGGAGCACGCCCTCACCGAACGGAAGGTCCGCCTGGCATCCCTCGAAGAAAAGCGGGAGGCCGACCGGAGGACGCTGGCCCGTCTGGAAGCCTCGCTTGTCGACCACTCCCGCGAGATCGCCGACCGGACGGCCGACGCGGAGACCTGTGAACGCGAAGCGCAGGCGCTTGCCATTCAGATCGCCGCCGAGGAAGAGGCGCTCAAAGGCCTCTACGCCGAATGCGAAACCATCGAGAAAACCCTCTCCGGAAAGCGGGACGCCCAGCAGGAGAAGGAGGCCCTCCTCCGCGTGCGGGAGGCGGAGATCCGGGAGATCAAGAAGGTCCTCGACGCACAGCTCCGCGAGGGGACCGAACTGGAGGTCGCCGCCCGGGAGATCGTCCTGCAGATGGAGAACCTCCAGCGGAACATCCAGGAGAAGTATGGCGCGGACCTCGTGCAGCTCCTCCCGGAATTCCATCCGCTCGAGGAGGAGGCTCTGGCGGCGCTTGCCGACCGGCTCGAAAAGGACCGGCAGGCCGTCGAGAATTTCGGCGAGGTCAACCTCCTCGCCCTTTCCGAGCACGAAGAACTGAAGACCCGCTTCGAGTTTCTCACCGGCCAGATCGCCGACCTGAACGCCTCCCTGGATACGCTCCAGAAGACGATCACCCGGATCAACACCATCTCCCGGCAGCGGTTCGCCGAAACCTTCGCCGGGGTCAACCAGTGCTTCCAGCAGGTCTTCTCCCGCCTCTTCCCCGGCGGACGGGCTGTGCTCAGCCTGACCGACGAGAACGACCTCCTCGAAACGGGCGTGGACATCGAGATCCGGATCCCGGGGAAACGGACACAGAGCGTTACGCTCCTTTCCGGCGGCGAGAAGTCCCTGTCGGCGATCGCGCTGATCTTCTCAATCCTGCTCTACCGCCCCGTACCCTTCGTTCTGCTGGACGAGGTGGACGCAGCACTCGACGACTCGAACATCTCGCTTTTCAACCGCCTGGTGAAGGATACCGCGGCCCAATCCCAGATCCTGATGATCACCCACAACAAGAAATCGATGGAAATCGCAGACAGCCTCTACGGCGTCACGATCCTGAAGCAGGGGGTCTCCACGCTGGTATCCGTGAGCCTCAACTGAGTTCTCCTTTCTTTCTTTACAATTGCTATCAAAAAGCATTATAAAACCCCCGCGCCGGCGCGCACGTCCTGTTTGAACGGAGCGGCGCCGGTGCAATCCCATTTCAGGAACGGATGCATGGAAGCGGAAAACGGCAAAAAGGGATTTTTCGACCGTCTGAAGTCGGGGCTTGCCAAAACCCGGAAGCTCCTTCTGACGGACGTCGACGACATCCTCCTCGGAAGCAAGGAGATCGACCAGGCGCTCTTCGACGAGCTGGAAGAGGCGCTCATCGTGGCGGACGTGGGGCCGGCCTTCACCGCTGAACTTATCGAATCATTGAAGGAAAAGGTGAAGCGCAAGGAGCTCGCCAGTCCCGAAGTCCTCAAAAAGGTCCTCCGGGAGACGATGCGGGAGATCCTGCTTAGGAACGAGGCGCCGCTCCCGATCCCAACGGACAAGATCTACACGATCATGGTCATCGGGGTGAACGGCACGGGGAAAACCACGACCATCGGCAAACTCGCCCGCAACCTGAAGGAGGAGGGCCGCGCGGTGACGCTCGTCGCCGCCGACACATTCAGGGCGGCGGCCATCGAGCAGTTGGAGGTCTGGGCAAAACGGGTGAATGTCCCGCTGATCCGGCAGGCCGCCAACGCCGACCCCGCCGCCGTCGTTTTCGACGCGATCCGCGCAGCCAAGGCCGGCCCTCCGGGCGTGGTCATCATCGACACGGCAGGTCGCCTCCATACGAAAGTAAACCTGATGGAGGAGCTCAAGAAAATGAAGCGGATCATGGGGCGCGAACTCCCCGGCGCGCCGCATGAGGTCCTGCTCGTCCTCGACGCGACGACCGGCCAGAACGCGATCGCCCAGGCGAAGATGTTCAAGGACGAGATCGGCGTCACGGGCCTCGTCCTGACGAAGTTGGACGGGACTTCAAAGGGGGGCGTCGTCGTCCGGATTGCAAAAGAGCTGGGGATTCCGCTCCGCTACATCGGCGTCGGAGAGCAGTTGGACGACCTTCGCCCCTTCCGGGCCGAGGAGTTCGTCGAGGCCCTCTTCGCGCCGAACGGCCGCTGAGGCAAACCGCCGCGGAAAGCGATTGGTCATGATTGATATTCATTCTTTTCTTCGCAGATGCTCGGCCGGGGTGATCCATATTCAATTGACACCCGGAGGGCCTTCCTCTATAACCCTGTAACAACATTTTTTCTTCAGGGAGGGCATCATGGATCTCAAACCCCTCTTCGAGCCCCGGACCATGGCGGTATTCGGGGTCTCATCGAGCAACTATCGCCATCCGGCCAACGAGATCTTCACGAAGAACCTTCTTCGCTACCCGGTAAAGGTCTACGGGGTCAACCCCCGCGGCGGAACCGTGAACGGCCAGTCGATTCACCGGAGCATCGCGGAGATCCCCGAACCGATTGACCTCGCGGTCATCGCGGTCAGGGCCGATTTCGTGCCGGGTGTGCTGTCCGAGTGCATCCGGGCGAAGGCCCGCTCCGCAACCGTCATCTCGGGGGGGTTTGCGGAGGCCGGCAGGCGGGACCTGCAGGAGCGAATCGTCGCGATTGCACAGGAGGCTTCGTTCCCCTTTGTCGGACCCAACTGTCTCGGGATCTACGTCCCCTCTCATGTGGACACCTTCTTCCTGCCGGGCGAACGCATGGTGAAGCCAACCATCGGAAACGTATCCTTCGTAAGCCAGAGCGGGGGCATCCTCGTGGACCATCTGATCAAGTTCGCCGGCGAGGGCGTGGGGCTTGCCAAGGCGGTCAGCATCGGGAACAAGGCCCTGCTCAACGAACTGGATCTCCTCGACTATCTCGCACAGGACCCGGCCACCCGGGTGATCGCCTTCTACATCGAAGGCTTCGGCCCAAACGAGGGAAGAGCTTTCGTGCAGAACGCCGGCAAGTGCGGCAAACCGGTCATCGTTCTCAAGTCCGGAAAGAGTGCGGGCGGTAGCCGGGCCGTCTCCAGCCATACGGCATCGCTTGCGGGAGACTACGCAAGCTTTTCCGCGGCCCTTTCCCAGTACGGAATCGTGGAGGCGGCAAACGAACTGGAAATGATCTCCTTCTGCGAATCGCTGAGCGCCTACGCCAAGCCGACCAGGGGCAGGGTCGGAATCGTTACGGTCAGCGGCGGACACGGCGCGATGGCCATCGATGCCTGTACCGCTCACGGGATCACCGTTCCCGAACTGCCCGAAGATGTCAGGGACGCGCTCCGCAAGGACCTCAGCCCGAGCGTCCGGGACATCGCTTCGCTCGCAAACCCGATCGACCTCACCGGAAGCGGAATCGACGACGACTTCGTCGCCACTGCGGAAACCCTCTTTGCGATGGAGCAGATCGATTGCGTACTGGCGCTTCTGCTCCCCTATATTCCGGGGATCACCGCCGATCTCGGCGCTAAGCTCAGCAGCATCGCGACCCGGTGCGGCAAGCCTTTGATCGCCTACGTACCCCACGTGGAAAAGTACGCCATGCTGATCGAGGGGTTTGAACTCAACGGCGCCCCCGTATCGCCCTCCATCGAAGGTGCGGTGCTCATGGTTGAGGCGCTCAGGAGGAACAGGCCATGATCCAATCCCATCCCGACATCCTTCGGATCATCGAGGAGGCCCGCGGCGACGGCTGGGTCCTCGAGGCCGCCGCGAAGCAGATCTTCTCCCTGGCCGGATTCGCCGTTCCCCGTTTTGCTGTCGCCAAAACCGCGGAGGAGGCGCGCCGCTTCGCCGGTGAAATCGGGTATCCCGTGGTCGCCAAGATTGTCTCCCCCCGCATCCTCCACAAATCGGACGTGGGCGGTGTGGCCGTGGGGATCGGCAACGACGGGCGCCTGGCGGAGGTCTTTGAACGCTTTCGGAGCCTTGACGGTTTCCAGGGCGTCCTTGTGGAGGAGATGCTCTCCGGAATCGAGCTCATTCTGGGGGCGAAGATCGACATGCAGTTCGGCCCCATGATCCTGCTGGGAATGGGAGGCACCGGCGTGGAGATCTACCAGGACGTCGCCCTGAGGATGGCGCCCCTCGCTGAAAAAGACGCGCCGGCGATGATCGAAGGCCTCAAAGCCCACCGGCTGCTCGAGGGGTACCGGGGCGCGGCGCCGGTGGATCGGGGCAAACTGACGGAGACCCTCCGGGCCTTCTCTGCTCTCGTCATGGAACTGGAGGACCGAATCGAATCCATCGACATCAATCCACTTCTCTGCTCCGCCGACCACTGCGTCGTGGCGGACGCCCGTATCATCCTCAGAGGATACGGAACGGTTTCCCGTTGACGAAGGAGCGGCCCGGTATGGGTTGAAAAAACGGGACAGCCGGATGGATCAGCATCATCAGGCCGCCGGCTTCCCGGATTCGTTGGCAGGGAGATCAGATATTGACACTCGCCGCAAAGCGTGTTAGACGGGCTTTCCCTCATCGGATTGCCCCTGTAGCTCAGACGGATAGAGCGACGGATTCCTAATCCGCAGGCCCCGCGTTCGAATCGCGGCAGGGGCACCAATTGAATCTCTCCGGGTCATATTCCCCGAAGCTTGCTTCATACCCCCACGCACCAACGCAACATCTTGTGGCAGAAAAATGTTGACATACAAACGAAACTTTCCTATATTTTACCTGTTAAATGCCACGATATCGTAGACAAAAAAAGGTGCAATGACATCGTGGAATTTGTTCTTTGAAAATCGAATAGTCACCATGTCATTCTCATGAACACAAAAATTTATGAAAATTCTTTGCAAAATACCCCGTGGCTTGCCGCGGGGAGCTTCACTTAGGAGGTGGTGGCTATGATCGATGTCAAAGATCAAAAAGTAAAACTTTTTCTGGACAAAACCCAAGTTGATGAGTTCAATTACAAGTTACAGTAAACGTATGAGTGTCCACGATGTTCTGGCACGAAAATCCGTCCACGATGTTGTGGCACTCAACAAATAGGAAGTATCGTCCCAAGCTCGGAATTTTGTAACGACGCGTAAAAGGGAGACGAACATGCCATCTAATGGGGGAAAAGCACCACTGGAAGATTTAAAGGAGAGGATTCGTGTGCTATTTGCTCTTGGGGACGTACAGAAAAAGAAAGGCGCCTTGCCCCCCAAGACGCATTTCAGCATCTGGTATTTTCTGATCACCTTCATTTTAATCATCTATTTGCAACAATACTTTTTTTCTCCCAAGGTGGAGACGATTCCCTACAGCCAATTTAAACAGAACCTCGTTGAAGGCAACGTGACGAAATTGATCATCGGCCCGGAACATATCAACGGAACGCTCAAAGGAAAAGACGATAAGAGGGAGCAGGACTTCACCACGATTCGGGTGGATGATCCTAACCTGGTCAAGGAACTGGATGAGCACAAGGTCAGATACTCCGGACTCTATGAGAGTAAACTGATAAGCACGATGATCTCCTGGGTCCTCCCCCTCGGCATTATGTTCCTGATCTGGCGGTTTGCCATGAAAAAGATGGGGCCGGGGGCGGGCGTGATGTCCTTTGGCAAGAGTAAGGCGAAACTCTTTGCCGAGAATGAGACGATGGTCACCTTTGCCGACGTGGCGGGCATCGATGAGGCCAAAGAAGAACTCCAGGAAGTCGTGGAGTTTTTGAAGAATCCGGCCAAATTCCAGAAGCTGGGGGGGAGGATCCCCAAAGGGGTGCTGCTGGTTGGCCCGCCGGGGACCGGCAAAACCCTTCTTGCCAAAGCGGTGGCCGGAGAAGCTAAAGTGCCGTTCTTCAGTATCAGCGGGTCCGAGTTTGTGGAGATGTTCGTCGGTGTAGGGGCATCGCGTGTTCGCGACCTTTTCTCTCAAGCCGCCAGTCAGGCCCCCTGCATCATCTTCATCGATGAACTGGACGCGCTGGGGAAGGCCCGGGGAGTGAATGCCTTTGGCGGAAATGATGAACGGGAGCAGACACTCAATCAACTCCTGGTGGAGATGGATGGATTCGAATCGAATAAAGGGGTCATCATCATGTCCGCCACCAACCGGCCCGAAATACTCGATCCCGCCCTGCTGCGTCCGGGAAGGTTTGATCGGCAGGTCCTGCTGGACCGCCCGGATATCAACGGGAGGGAGGCGATCCTGAAGATCCATTCGAGGAAGGTTCTTTTGGGTCCCGACGTCGATCTCCGCAAGATCGCCGCTCTCGTTCCGGGCTTTGCGGGAGCTGATCTGGCGAACCTCGTCAATGAGGCAGCCCTGTTGGCTGCCCGGAAAGACAAGGAAACGGTCGGGGCGGTGGAATTTGATGCGGCTATCGACCGGGTGGTGGGCGGGCTGGAGAAAAAGAACCGGGTGATGAACCCGCAGGAGAAGGAAATTGTGGCTTTTCACGAGTCCGGACATGCCATTGTGGCTGAATCCGTCAAGCATGCGGACCGGGTGCACAAGATATCCATTATTCCCCGCGGGATTGTGGCGCTCGGATATACCCAGCAACAGCCGACGGAGGATCGCTACTTGATGACGCGCCCCGAACTGCTGGACCGGCTGGCCGTCCTTTTAGGGGGGAGGGTGGCGGAGGAACTGGTTTTTGGAGAAATATCCACGGGGGCGCAAAATGACTTGCAGCGGGCAACCGCCATTGCCCGGTCCATGGTTGCAGAATATGGCATGAGCGACCGCCTGGGACTGGTGACTTATGAGTCCGCTCGTCAGCCCATGTTTCTCCCGGAAAACTATACCCCCAATAAAACCTACAGCGAAACAAAGGCGACCCAGATTGATGAGGAAATCTCCGCCGTGATGGAGCAGACCCATCAAAGGGTGCGCAACATTCTGTCAGAACGCCGGAAAGTCTTGGATAATCTTGCCCATCTTCTGTCAGAGAAGGAAATCGTGCAGGGGGAGGAACTCAGACGGATGTTGTCCGACTCGACCAATGGAGGCATCAGCGCCTGAGCAGCGCCTCTTTACCCTTAGTTTTTGTCAGGCAGAACCCCGGAGGTTTCAAAAGTGAAGTTCATCCCCAAGGCCATTTTCGAGAACCTGTCTCAGTCGTGGACAAGTCTTCGTAAAAACGGTTTGGCACAAAAGTACGCCTGTTTCGAGCCGCCACTGCGAGCGGAGTTATTCAGCGCCGATCAGATGGAGCAGCATGGCAAGATTCTCGCAGGCTCACACACGTTAAGCCCGGGACAGGCTCCGGATCGGCTTCTGACACGGCTGGCTGAGAATGCAGACCTCCTGATTGGCGCCCAGGATTTGCTGACGGAGGCGGTTAAGGCAAACCGCAGGATTACGCCGGCCGGGGAATGGCTGCTCGACAACTTCTATCTGATTGAAGAGCAGATACGCACCGCCCGGAGGCATTTGCCAAAGGGGTACAGCCGGGAACTCCCTCGCCTGATGAATGGTCCGTCGGCTTCTCTGCCGCGCGTATATGACATTGCGCTGGAGATGATCTCACATGGCGACGGACGGGTCGATCCGGAGATTCTCAGCAGATTTGCAGCAGCCTACCAGACCGTCACGTCCCTGAAGTTAGGAGAATTGTGGGCCATTCCCATCATGCTGCGCCTGGCGCTGATCGAAAATCTCCGACGCATTGCCGCTCGGATCGCCACCGATAGAATCGACCGCAACCTGGCCGATTATTGGGCAGATCAGATGGCGGAGAGCGCTGTGAAGGACCCGAAGAGCCTGATTCTGGTGATCGCAGACATGGCGCGATCGAACCCGCCGCTGGTGAGTTCTTTTATCGCGGAAATTACACGCCGCCTGCAGGGACAGGGTCCTGCTCTGTCATTGCCGCTTACGTGGCTTGAGCAGCGGCTCTCCGAGTGCGGCCAGACGATTCGGCAACTGGTGCAGGAGGAGAACCAACAACAGGCTGCCGATCAGGTATCCATGAGCAACAGCATCGGCAGTCTTCGTTTCCTGAGTGCGATGGACTGGCAAGAGTTCGTCGAGTCGATGAGCGTTGTCGACCAAGTGCTGCGCGAGGACCCTGGCGGTGTTTACGGTACGATGGATTTTTCTACCCGCGACCGTTACCGCCATGTCGTGGAAAAGATAGCGAAACACAGCCTGTTTTCCGAGAGTGAGGTGGCGCGTAAAGCGATCGGGCTGGTGCAGGAGGGTGCGAACGGGAACAGCGGCGATGATCGCGCGGGACATGTCGGCTTCTTCCTGATCGATAAGGGATTGAGCCAACTCGAGCAGGCGCTGGAGGTACGCCTTTCCCCATCTGAATACCTTCAGAGCTGGAGCCGCCGGTTTCCTTTCCTCCTCTATCTGGGTACAATCACTCTGATGACGGCAATCTTTGTCGGGGGTTTTCTGGCGAAGGCGCATGTCGGTGTGTTACCGGGATGGGCAATTGTTCTGATTGTACTCCTATCAGTTTTAAGTGTAAGTCAGCTTGCCATTGCGCTGGTGAATTGGCTGGCGACGCTGCTGGCGACACCCCATCCGCTGCCGCGCATGGACTTCTCCAAAGGGATACCGCCGGAATTCCGAACACTGGCCGTGGTTCCGACGATGCTCAAAAGCACGCAGAATATAGAGGATCTGATCGAGGCGCTTGAAGTGCGGTTCCTGGCAAATCGGGACGCTAACCTGCACTTCGGCCTGTTGACCGATTTTCGAGACGCACAGGAGGAAACGCTCCCCGAGGACGAACCGCTGGTGCGGCTTGCCCGGCAAAGGGTCGAAGAGCTGAATACCAAGTACGGCCGTCCCAAAGGCAACACCTTCTTTCTTTTCCATCGCCCCCGTCGGTGGAATCCTCAAGAGCGGATCTGGATGGGTTACGAGCGCAAACGGGGGAAACTTGCGGAATTGAATGCTCTCCTGCGCGGTGGGGAAAATGCGGGGGATCGCTTTTCGCTTGTCGTCGGCGACAGGGCAGTCTTATCGAGCGTGAAGTATGTGATCACCCTGGACACGGATACGCAACTGCCGCGCGATGCGGCGTGGCAGTTTGTGGGCGCCATGGCTCACCCGCTGAATCGTGCGCGCTACGACGAAGACAAGCAGCGTGTCTGTGAGGGTTACGGCATCCTCCAGCCACGGGTCGCCGTGAGCCTGCCCGGCATGAACCGGTCGCGGTATGCGGCAATGTGGGGAAGTGAGCCCGGTATCGATCCCTATACGCGTGCCGTTTCCGATGTTTACCAGGACCTGTTCGGCGAAGGTTCGTTCATCGGCAAGGGCATTTACGAGGTTGATGCCTTCGAGCGAACGCTCAAAGGACGTTTTCCCGAGAACCGTATCCTCAGCCACGATCTTCTGGAAGGATGTTATGCGCGGGCGGGTTTGTTGAGCGATGTAATGCTCTATGAGGAATATCCGCATAGCTACAGTGCAGACGTGAACCGTAGGCATCGCTGGATTCGCGGTGATTGGCAACTCCTGCGATGGTTACTGTCAGGTCTTCCCGGCCCTGATGCGCGACTTAAAAAGAATACGTTCTCATGGCTGTCCCAATGGAAGATATTCGACAACCTGCGGCGCAGTCTCGTGCCCGCGGCGTTGACATTCCTTTTGCTGATGGGCTGGACGGTCTTGCCATCGGCCTGGTTCTGGACCCTATCAGTGCTCGGGATCATCCTGCTTCCTTCTCTGATTGCCTCTCTGCTGGAAGTGCTGCAGAAGCCGGGTGACGTGCTTCTGGGCCAGCACCTCGCTGCCAACCTGCATACCGCCGGCCGGCACTTCGCTCAGGCGGCATTTACGCTCACCTGCCTTCCTTACGAGGCGTTTTTCAGTCTCGATGCGATTGTGCGCACGGGCTGGCGGATGCTGGTCACCCATAAGCGGCTTCTCGAATGGAGTACGTCGGACGTACACTATGGCAGTAACCGCACGGACCTCGGTTCTTTTTGCCGATCCATGTGGATCGCCCCGGTTCTTGCCGGTGCCGCAATTATCGATCTCACGCTTTCGAGGCCGGTGACATTGGTGGTGGCCGGGCCCATACTGTGCCTCTGGTTTGTCTCTCCTGTCGTCGCCTGGTGGATCAGCCGGCCGCTTGCTCGTCGCGAAGCAAGGATGACGGCTGACCAGACCACCTTTCTCCGGAAACTTTCCCGCAAGACCTGGGCGTTTTTCGAAACCTTCGTCGGCCCGGAAGATCATTGGCTGCCCCCTGACAATTTTCAGGAGCATCCCGTTGCCGTAATTGCGCATCGCACGTCGCCGACCAACATGGGCCTGGCCCTTCTCGCAAATTTGTCCGCCTACGACTTCGGCTACATCCCGGCGGGACAACTCCTTGAACGCACGGCAAATGCACTCCTTACGATGGAAGCATTGGAACGTCACCGAGGCCACTTTTACAACTGGTACGACACGCAATCCCTGCAACCGCTGCAACCTGCCTACATCTCGACCGTGGATAGCGGCAACCTTGCCGGCCATCTGTTGACGCTTCGGCAGGGACTGCTCGCACTTACCGACGACCGGATTCTGGGATCGCGGGTGTTTGAGGGAATCAGCGACACCATCCGTGTCCTCGAGGACATCGATGGCAAAACCGCTTCGGACCAACTCGTGCAACTGCAAAAAATGCTGAAGTCCGCAATCGATTCCCCGCCCACCACGCTGGCGGCGGCGCGGCTGAGCCTTGAGCAGTTGGCAACGTCCGCCGCGGAAGTGGTCACCGGCGTCAAGGTTCTCGATGAGGACCCCGAGAGTCAGGCAAAGGGGTGGGCGCATGCCCTTGCCGGGCAATGCCGGGCCGCCCTCGATGAACTGACGTTTCTCACGGCCTGGACATCATTGCCGGCATCACCGGACAGGCTCCGCGAGATGCCGGATATCGATGAAATCCCGACGCTGCGCCAATTGGCCAACCTTGATGGAGGGGTGCACAGTGTGCGCCCTTGGGCGGACGCGGTTCGCCCCTATGTTACAGAGGCGAGCCAGCGCGCCGGAGCGAGGATTAGGGCTATCGAAGGATTGGCACGGAAAATTGATGAACTCGCTAATAACATGGAATACGACTTCCTTTTCGACGAGGCACGCAATCTCCTGGCTATCGGGTACAACGTCGGGGAACGTCGGCGGGACCCGAGTTACTACGATCTGCTGGCTTCGGAAGCAAGATTTTGCAGTTTCATAGCGATTGCGCAGGGAAAGCTGCCGCAGGAGAACTGGTTCGCCCTGGGACGTTTGCTGACCACTGCCGGTGGAGAGCAGATCCTCCTTTCGTGGAGCGGTTCGATGTTCGAATACCTCATGCCGCTCCTGGTGATGCCGACGTACGAACACACACTGCTCGACCAGACCTGCAAGGCGGCAGTGGCCCGGCAGATCGAGTATGGGAAGAAACGCGGGGTGCCCTGGGGCAGTTCGGAATCCGCCTACAACGCAATCGACGTTCATCTCAACTACCAGTATCGCGCCTTTGGCGTACCCGGCCTGGGTCTCAAACGCGGGCTCGCCGAGGATCTGGTCATTGCGCCCTATGCCTCGGCACTGGCGCTGACGGTGGCGCCCGAAGAGGCATGCCTGAATCTCGAGCGACTCGCAGCTGAGGGCTTTGCCGGAATGTACGGTTTCTATGAAGCAATCGACTTCACTCCTTCCCGTCTGCCGCGTGGACAATCCAGCGCCGTGATCCGCTCCTTCATGGCACATCATCAGGGTATGAGCTTCCTCTCTCTGGCCTATGTGCTCCTGGACCGTCCGATGCAGAAGCGATTTGAGTCGGAACCCATGTTCCAGGCGACCATGCTGTTGCTCCAGGAGCGAATCCCCAAGGCGACGGCGTTCTATGCGCGTACCGCCGAGCTCTCCGAACGCCATATAGAATCCATGGGCACGGAATCGCCGGTGCGCGTGTTCGGCAGCCCGAACACGCCGAAACCGGAAGTGCTCTTGTTGTCAAACGGCAGATACCACGTGATGATCACGAACGCAGGCGGCGGGTACAGCCGCTGGAAGGACATGGCCGTCACCCGCTGGCGCGAAGACAGCACCTGTGATCATTGGGGCACGTTCTGTTACCTCCGCGATGTGACGAGCGGGGAATTCTGGTCAACGGCCTATCAGCCGGCGCTCAAACAACCGGATACGTATGAAACGATCTTCTCGGAGTCGAAAGCGGAGTTCCGTTGCCGCGACCACGACCTCGACACGCATACGGAAATTGCCGTTTCGCCCGAGGATGACATCGAGCTGCGCCGCATCACCATCATCAACCGTTCCGGGAAACGCAGAGCCATTGATGTCACGAGTTATGCGGAGGTCGTCCTCGCGTCGCCAGCCGCGGATGCGCTGCATCCGGCGTTCAGCAATCTCTTTGTTCAGACCGAGATTCTCCGCCGGCAACGGGCGATTCTCTGCACGCGCCGGCCGCGCTCCCAGGGCGAGCACGCCCCCTGGATGTTTCATCTGATGGCCGTGCACGGCGCGGACATCGGAGAAATCTCTTATGAGACCGACCGCCTGCGGTTCATCGGCCGTGGCCGTACGGTCGCCGACCCGCAAGCGATGGGTGATGGATCGGCGCTCTCCGGCAGTGAGGGCTCCGTGCTGGATCCGATCGTCTCGATCCGTTATCGAATCACGCTCGATGCGGAAGAAACGGCAACGGTCAATATTGTCTCCGGCATCGGAGAAACTCGCGACGCAGCCTTGAGCCTGGTCGGGAAATACCAGGACCGGCGTCTCGCGGATCGGGTCTTCGACCTGGCGTGGACACACTGCGATATCTTCTTGCGGCAGATCAATGCCACGGAGGCCGACGCGCAGCTCTACGGACGCCTCGCCGGCTCGTTGATCTATGCCAATGCTTCGCTGCGCGCCGATACGAGCGTTATCATCAAGAATCACCGCGGGCAATCCGGTCTCTGGGGCTACGCCATTTCCGGCGATTTGCCGATCGTACTTCTGCGGATTGAAGATCCGGCCAATATTGACCTGGTGCGTCAACTCATACAAGCCCATACGTACTGGCGCTTAAAAGGGCTGGTTGTGGACCTGGTGATTTGGAACGAAGATCACGCCGGTTACCGGCAGCAACTCCAGGAACAAATCATGGGGCTCATTGCCGCAGGCGTCGGAACACACGTGACGGATCAACCGGGCGGTATTTTCGTAAGGCCTGCGGACCAGATATCGAACGAGGAACGCATCCTGCTCCAAACGGTTGCCCGCGCCATCGTCACGGACAGCCGGGGGATGCTGGCGGACCAGATCAACCGCAGGAATCTTGGGGAAATTACCGTGCCGCTCTTTACGCCGACCCGGTCTGACCGTGCCGCCCCCCCGGCAATTGCCGCCTTGCCTCGCCATGATCTGCTGTTTTTTAATGGACTCGGCGGATTCACCCCTGACGGCCGCGAGTACATCATTACAACCACGCCTGATCAGGTGACGCCGGCGCCATGGGTGAATGTCCTGGCGAATCCGCACTTCGGAACCGTCATCTCGGAGAGCGGCTCTGCCTATACCTGGGCCGAGAATGCACACGAGTTTCGCCTCACTCCCTGGTATGATGATTCGGTAAGTGATACGAGCGGGGAAGCGTTCTACGTTCGCGATGAAGAGACCGGCCACTTCTGGTCTCCCATGCCGCTGCCCAGCCGTGGGGTGACGCCTTACGTCACCCGGCACGGATTTGGCTACACCGTTTTCGAGCACATAGAGCGCGGCATCCGCTCCGAGGTATGGGTTTACGTAGCCATGGACGCATCAATCAAGTTTACGGTATTGAAGGTAAGAAACGAGTCAGGCCGATCACGCCGGCTCTCTGCTACCGGATATGCGGAATTGGTTCTGGGAGATCTGCGACCCAAAACGACCATGTATGTAATCACCGAAATCGATCCTGTAAGCGGTGCGCTTTTTGCGCGGAACCCCTACAATACGGAGTTCCCCGACCGGACTGCCTTTTTCGACGTGGACGAAGCGACCCGGACGGTAAGCGGCGACCGGACTGAATTCCTGGGGCGCAACGGCACGCTCGCGAGTCCGGCCGCTATGACCCGGTTGCGGCTCTCCGGCAGGGTAGGGGCTGCCATGGACCCCTGCGCCGCGATTCAGGTTTCCTTTGAACTGGCCGATGGGCAAGAACGTGAAATCGTCTTCAGGCTCGGCGTAGGGCGGGATGCCGAGGACGCCGGCAACCTGGTGCATCGTTTCCGGGGATCTGTTGCCGCGCGCAATGCGCTCGAAACGGTCTGGCAATACTGGCAACACACGCTCGGTGAAGTGAACGTGGAAACACCCGACCAGTCCCTCAACGTTCTGACCAACGGCTGGCTCTTGTACCAGACGCTGGCATGCCGCCTGTGGGCGCGTAGCGGATTCTATCAGTCCGGGGGCGCCTTCGGTTTTCGCGATCAGTTGCAGGACGTAATGGCGCTCATCCACACCGAGCCGCGCCTCGTGCGCGAGCACCTCCTTCTTGCCGCAGGCCGTCAGTTCCCCGAAGGAGATGTACAGCACTGGTGGCATCCTCCTCAAGGCCGCGGCGTGCGCACACACTGTTCCGACGATTACCTCTGGCTGCCGTTGGCGATGTGCCGCTACGTCCGGAGCACCGGAGATTACGGTGTATTGGATGAGACCATCCACTTCCTTCAGGGCCGCCCGATAAACGCGAATGAGGATTCCTATTACGATCTGCCCGGACGGTCAAAAGAAGCAGCCAGTTTGTATGAACACTGTGCAAGAGCCATCCTGAGAGGTCTTAACTATGGCGAGCACGGATTGCCGCTCATGGGCTCCGGCGACTGGAACGACGGCATGAACCTGGTGGGCGCAGAGGGGAAAGGCGAAAGCGTCTGGCTGGGCTTTTTCCTGTATGATGTGCTTATGCAATTCACTGAGGTTGCCCGCAGGCGTGGCGATCTACCCTTCGCCGAACGGTGCGGGGCAGAGGCGGCTCAGATGAGCCGGAACATCGAGCAGCATGGCTGGGATGGCGGGTGGTACCGTCGCGCTTACTTCGACGACGGCTCGCCGCTTGGGTCGATGAGTAACCCCGAATGCCGGATTGATTCGATTGCGCAAAGCTGGTCTGTTCTCTCCGGCGCAGGTGATGCCGGACGCGCGCGCATGGCCATGGAGGCGGCGGATCAGCGCCTTATCCACCGGGACCAGGCGCTGATCCAACTCCTGGACCCGCCCTTCGACAAGTCTGATTTGAATCCCGGCTACATAAAGGGATACGTCCCCGGCGTACGGGAGAATGGCGGGCAATACACCCATGGGGCGATCTGGATGGCGATGGCCTTCGCTCAATTGGGCGACAGCCGGCGCGCCTGGGAACTGATGGCCGTGATCAACCCGGTGAACCATGCGAGGTCTCCTGAGTCGATTGCGACTTACAAAGTGGAACCCTACGCCGTCGCGGCTGACGTTTATGCGCTCTCACCGCACACCGGCCGTGGCGGATGGACGTGGTACACCGGTTCGGCCGGCTGGATGTACCGGCTAATCGTGGAATCACTCCTGGGGCTGAAGCTTGAGGTGGATAGACTGAGTTTCGCACCGCTCCTCCCGGTGGATTGGGTGGGCTTCACGGTGCACTACCGGTATCGGGAAACGGTCTACCACATCGCCGTTCTGCGCAGGCAGGTTGGGGATGGCGAAACGAGTGTGACCGTCGACGGCTCCCCGCAACAGGATAAAACGATTACCCTTGTTGATGACCATCAGGAACACGCAGTCGAGGTGAGAATACCCGCCGACGGAATTAAATGATAAGAACTACCTTAGCGAGAACAGGCTGAAGGACGCAGCGAAGGCTTTGGGGAAGGCATGGCAACGGGCAGTTACAAAAAAAAGAATTCTCGCATAAAATATGGTATAAAGGCGGTCACAGGCGTGGCATCCATACAATCAATAACACCCAACCTTTATATGAGGTTCTTATGAACAGCAAAGCCTTTATTTTACTCCTTCTTGTTCTATGTTTCACCGTGAGTTTCTCCGGACTTTGCGCCGGCGAAGACCAAAAAACCGATCTAACGGTGAAAAAAATTGCCTTTACCCGCGATAAGGGCGGAAGAGAAAGGATTACGCTTTTCTGTAATCGATCCTGCGTACCGGAGTTATCCTCCGTTGAGGGGGAAAATCCGCGGGTGATCATGGACATGAAGGGGGTTTTTCTGATTCAAACCAAGGCTCGCAATATCAACGCCGGGGGGAAAATGGTAAAAAGAGTGCGGAGTTATTTCGACAAGCAGACAAAAATATTGAGGGTCGTACTGGATATGGAGCCATCGAAATATTACATTGTTCGTCCAATGCAAGACCCATCCGGCAATACGTATATGCTCACGATATATGAAGCTATCTCATTATTAGAACAGAAGACCGAAGGAAGCAAGGATACTGAGGGTTCTCCCCTGTCGCAGGAAATGCGCATTACGATCCTTCGTCCCGATCTGAAACCGGGAAAACAGGAGGGTAAGCTGCAGGAAGCAGCGCCCAGTCCTGAAAAGCGCAGGACTATGAAGGCCGTAAAGGATTTGCAATCAGTGGACCAAGGCAGATCGCAGTTGAACGCTGGTGAGTTTGCCGCAGCGGTAGATACGTTTACCCAGATCCTCGCGACTCATCCTCAGGACAGCCTGAGTTACCGGTTACGCGGGAACGCCTATGACAACCTGGCTGATCGACAGAAGGCCGTGGAGGATTGGATGCAGGCTGCCAGACTGGGCGATACCACGCTACAGTCTTATCTGGACTTCCTGCAGGTCAAGTGGCGGGAAAATCCCGCTCCGTAAAACATGCGTTCCGATCCTGTCGGCGCAGCGAAGATGGCTCAATCCCTGGAACTGGGGGGAAAGATGATTTATGATCATTTGACAAGCGTTAAGCAAACTTGATACATATAGTTAAAGAAAATAAATGTGATATAGATACAACAGTAATTCTGGTCATGCCAGCGGATATCTTGATAAGCAAATCATGCATGGAGGGGAGCGATGACAGACGGAATCAACAACAAGGTCGATTTAAAGGAAAGCATAGTCAGTAAGATAGTATCGGTATTTGCAGATGTACCACCGCGAAAGGACATCATGATTTTCGCCGACGATGTGTTCGCCGAGGCAAAGGTTCGTCTGGAAGAAATGGCGAAGACAGCCAGAGTGGCTTATTATGAAGATATTTTTGATGAACGGTTGGAGAGATTGAGAACTCTCGGGTGTCCGGCATTCATTCTTAACAAGTTAAAAACGAAGAAGGTGGAAGTTGTCTCACAGGCAAGCGCACTGAATATACCTGATAACAGAGATTCCCTGATTCCCGTTATCTCCAGTCACTATCTGACTATCTATTCGCAGCTCGAAATGATCAATTTTAACGGAATTACAGGTGATACGGCTCTTGAATCGTCACACATCATGAATGCATTAAGGAAAGGCATTTCGCAAAATGACGGCAAGATTTTCGATGGCATATATTTTATACTGGACATAGATGACGGGGCCAACACGGAAAAGATGACGTGCGCGGAAGCGGATGAAAGAATCAGGGGGAAAAACCGCTTTCCATTAACAGTGGAAGAGATAATCGCCCTATTATTGCAGAGAACTGAACCGCCCGTCTGCAATCTGCTGGCAGGCGGCTCCCGATACGAGCAGGATGACAGGGTCCCCTTCTGCACCACCGAAGACAATAAAACATGGTTGAAAACCTGTTTTTTAAACACCATCCATCCGAATTCAGTAACTCCGTCCTGTGGGACGCGCTTTTAATCGCGCAGCGGGCCCATCGATGCATTCTAATCCGGGATTACTGCAAATCAAGCGGTAGAGAAAATTTGGTATAGATAGCGTAATTATGGCGAGCGGAAAAGATACAAAAATTAAAACATCCATCGAAAGCAACACCTTATCAAACCGATCTTATATTACACAATGGGTTTGGGATACAGATTGATCATGCATTCTATATCGTGACAATATAACCTCATAGTAGAAAGAATTCTTATTTTCTATGCTGATAAAGGGAGCCACGGAAAAGAACAGATATCGAGTAAACTGGGCGACGCAAGACTATCAG
>Ga0209638_1000469_pt1 | contig 26381 bp, 22 predicted proteins | sample BarGraNGADG00211_FD_184490 | JGI IMG/M metagenome (GOLD analysis project Ga0209638, IMG submission 184490) | Arctic peat soil microbial communities from Barrow, Alaska - Barrow Graham LP Ref core NGADG0002-211 (SPAdes) (version 2) | ecosystem: Environmental > Terrestrial > Soil > Wetlands > Peat...
GCTGGTCTCCATATCCGTCTCCGCGGTGTGAGTCGTGGACTCACTCGGAGTGCAGACGCCGTGCCGGAAACGCTGGGCGGTCGCCTCGCTCGCTCTCGGGACGGCATAGCCGGCGCCCCGTCAGTTCAGCAGTACTGCCCGAACGCCCCCACCAGATCCTTCGAGATCTCCTCCGCCGTGCGGCCTTCGATCTGATGCCGCTCGAGCATGAAGACAAGCTTGCCGTCCTTCAGAAGCCCGATCTGCGGCGAGCTCGGGGCGTAGCCCGTGAAATAGCTGCGCGCGCGCGCCACAGCCTCGACGTCCTGGCCGGCGAACACGGTGGTCAGATGGTCTGGCTTGACCTCGTGCTGGAGTGCCGACGCGACCGCCGGACGCGCATTGCGCGCCGCACAGCCGCACACGGAGTTCACCACGACCAGCGTCGTTCCCGTCGCATCCTTCAGCTTCGCGTCGACCTCGGCGGAAGTCCGTAACTCCTCGATCCCGAGCCGCGTCAGCTCCTGCCGCATGGGGGTCACGAATCTCTCGTCGTACATCGGTTCCGCCTCAGTGAAAAATATGTGAAATGCGGCCCCTGACGGCCGTCTAATCGCGTACGAGTGCCAGTATTGCTGCCTGCGGAACGACGAGGTATCGCTCGTTCTCGAAGGTGATCTCCACAGATGCCTTGCGAAAGAAGAGTGCGTAATCGCCTCGCCGGGCTTGCATCGGCACGAAGCGCGTCTCGCGCACCGGCTCTTTCCACGGCTCGTCGCCCGCCGCCGCATCGAAGCTCGGCATCGGCTGGCCAGGACCCGTCGCCATGATCGTCCCGCCCTGCACCGCCTGGCTGTCGAGAGCGGTCGACGGCAGATAGAGCCCCACCTTCGTGCGCTCCTCGCCCTCCTCCACCTTCACCAGCACGCGGTCCCCGACCACGATGAGCTCTCTATCGTTGCGGATCATGTTATGGAATATATCCGTAGTTCTCGGGAAGGTGCCCGGCTCCCTATATTATTCGTTCCCTTCTTCCACGTATTCATCGGCGCCGCTGTCCTGAAGCCCGGCCGGCTCCGACCGCCGCCCCACCATACTGACAGATGAAAGAGCAACTTCTCGCTCGTATCAACGATCGCACAGCAACGGTCGGCGTTATCGGTCTCGGCTACGTCGGCCTGCCCCTGGCCGTCGAGTTTGCGCGAGCGGGATTCCACGTCATCGGGTTCGACGTCAGCCAGAAGGTCTGCGACACCCTGAACGGCGGAACCTCGCACATTCAGGACGTTCCGAGCGCGGAAGTCGCCGCGTTCGTGGCGAGCGGCCACTTCCGGGCGACCACCGAAGCCTCGGACCTCGCCTCGGCCGACGCCCTCACCATCGCCGTACCGACGCCACTCGTCAAGACGCACGACCCGGACATGAGCTATGTCCAGGCTGCGGCTGCCACCGTGGCGCAGGTCGCGCATCCGGGACTTCTCGTCGTCCTCGAGAGCACGACCTACCCCGGAACGACGCGCGAGGTGGTGCTCCCGCTGCTCACCTCCGCCGGCTACATGGTGGGCGAAGACATCTTCGTCGCCTTCAGCCCCGAGCGCGTCGATCCGGGCAATCCGGTCTACAACACGCACAACACGCCCAAGGTGGTTGGCGGTATCACGGCCAACTGCACCGAGCTCGCCACGGCGCTCTACGCCTCGTGCATCGAGACGATCGTCCCCGTGAGCTCGACGGAAGTCGCCGAGCTGGTGAAGCTGCTCGAGAACACCTTCCGCTCCGTCAACATCGCGATGGCCAACGAGATGGCCATCGTGTGCGACAAGCTCGGCGTAGATGTCTGGGAGGTCATCGACGCCGCGGCAACAAAGCCCTTCGGCTTCATGAAGTTCACGCCGGGCCCCGGCATCGGCGGACACTGTATTCCCCTAGACCCGCACTACCTCGCGTGGAAGATGCGGACGCTCAACTACCGCACGCGCTTCATCGAGCTGGCCGGCGAGATCAATACCGCCATGCCGGCCTACGTCGTCGAGAAAGTCGCCCACGCTCTCAACGGTATTCGCAAACCGGTCAACGGGAGCTCCGTGCTCATTCTGGGCGTCGCCTACAAGCGCGACATCGACGATGTGCGCGAGAGTCCCGCGCTGGACGTCATCCGGCTCCTCGAGTCCCACGGCGCGATTGTTACCTACCACGATCCGTACATCGCCACAGTTCGCGACGAGAGCGATAGTCACGACGGTCCGGCGGCCGGCGAGCCGCCGCGTCTGCGGCACAGCGTTCCGCTCACTCCCGCGACGCTGTCCGAGGCGGACGTCGTCGTGATCGTCACCGATCACCGCTCCATCGACTACCAGGCCGTCGTGGACAACGCCGCGCTCGTCGTCGATACGCGCAACGCCACTGCCACCGTGCGACCGAGCCGCGCGTCGATCGTCGCTCTGTCGGGCCGAGCGTCGTCCAGCAGTTGAGCTGGAACTATAGCGGCCGAAATACGGCGGAGGCCACCGGATTCCAGCTCTCCCTCACCCCTTGAGCTGCGTCGCCGGTCTCGACAACTTCTCGACCGGTCATCAGATTAATCTGGACGAGGCAGTCGCGGCAGGCGCCGATACGAAGGGCAGTTTTCGGTTCATTCAACGAGCCGTGATTTCTGTTACATCGCGAACGCGGTGCAGGCGGATCTTCTCGCCGCCACGGCGACCAGCGAAGAAGCCACGGCGCAGGCGTACAACGTTGCGTGTGGGGAAGAAACGTCGCTCATGGAAGAAACACTGAACTGGTACGCCGCGCAGTTACTCTCGCTCGATTCCGAAGCGGCGGCGACGCGATAGCAGTCCGCAGGACCTGGGGTTTCTCGCTTGCCCTTCTCCTCCTCGCACTCGAACCGCAATGACTGAGCTTCCGAAGCGCCCTATGCTCGTCTTGATCGCCAGCCACGGTGAGTCGCTCGGCCGGTCCGTCGAGAGCGTGTTCGAGTTGAACGGCTTCACCGTGCTGCGTGTGACGGGAGGCCGGCGAGCGCTGGACCTCGCGCGACGCGTCACCCCGGACGCCGTTCTGCTCGACGACTCGCTGTCGGAGATGGGTGGTGTGGAGGTTTGCCGCGCCCTTCGCGACGATCTCCTGTTCGATCACTCGATTCCGGTATTCGTCACGTCGCCCGCGCCGGCATCCAACCGCGTGCGCCTCGCCGCGTACGAGGCGGGCGCCTGGGACTTCTGTAGCCAGCCGCTGGACGTCGAGACGCTGCTGCTCAAGATGACCACGTTCCTGCGCGCTCGGCGCCGCCTGGAGAACGTGCAGGCCACCTCGCTGATCGACCCGCTCACGGGATTGTACAGCGTGTACGGACTCCAGCGGTGGGCCGAGCAGCTCGGCGCGCGCGCGGTGCGCAAGCACGAGCCGTTTGCCTGTGTTGCCGTTACGTCCAACACTGTCGTGGATGGTCCCTCGAACGGAAAGCCGACCAGTACCGATCTGACGTACATGGCCGACGTCTGCCGTTCGATAAGCCGCAAGTCCGATGTCGTCGGATACGTTGGAGAGAGCCGCTTCGCCATTCTCGCCCCGGACACGGACGAGAGCGGTGCCCGCCAGTTCGTCGACCGGCTGCAGCGCGCCGTGTCGAAGACCTCGGCCACCGTGGAGCTGGATCAGCCGTACTCCGGTCTCCATGCCGGATTCTACGCCGTCCCGGATTTCAGCGCCGCAGGCATAGATGCGCATGAGGTCGTTCGGCGGGCGAAGGCGGCCCTACAGCATGCCCAGAAGCAGATGGAGGGCAAGCGCACCAGCGGCGCTTTCAGCTTCAGCGAAGTACCTGTAAGTTGACCTGACATGCTGTTGTTGCGGCTCCGCAACAGCCGCCCCTACTCGGCCGGCGGCGGGGGAAGCGCGGGATCAAGGGGATCGGCATCCACGTCGCGCGCCATTCCACTGCGGCGAACGAAGATGATGACGGCGGCCAGAAGCAGGGCCCACAGACAGATGGACAGCTCGCTCTGCAGAAGGGCGCGGAACGACATGCTGGGCCAATCATGGAAGCCGGCGCGCGCAGTACCCTCGGGCTCGCGGCGGAGCGCGATGAGGAGCAGGCTGATGGCCATCTCGCCCGCGACCTCGACGAGGGCGAAGAGTGGAGCGCGCCACGACCAGGCGCGTACGGGAAAGTTCGCCAGGTGGGCCGTCGTCATGCCGAGCAGCACGAGCGTTCCGACGACGAAGACGAGACCGTAGTAAAGCCAGCTCGCCCTTCCGTGCGTGAACGCGAGCGCGCGGAGTAGTCGCAGCACGACGCCCGTGAGCAGCGCCATCTCGACGAGGGAGAGCGACAGCCGCCGAAAGGCGGGCGGCTCCTCTATTCGCCACTCGATGGTATTTCGCGGAAAGAAGGAGGGCATCGGGAGTCAGCTCATCCGGAGGTGCGAGCGGCGCGCTCGCCGGGAACATACGGCGAGCCCCGCATCACCGCGATCAGCGCCTCCTCGATCTTGTCGAACGAGAAAGGCTTGGTGAGCACCGGCTGCCGAGACACGCTTCCGCGCGACGCTACGGTTACGACGTCGCCGGTGATGAACACGGTTCGCGCGGCGAGGCCGGGGAGCTCGACGCGAAGCTGCTGATGGAAGGCATAGCCGTCCATCCCGGGCATGCGCAGGTCGCACACGACTGCGTCGACGCCACGCGTGCGCGCTGCCTCGAGCGCGGAAGCGCCATCCGCCGCGACGACGACGCTGAAGCCGCGCATCGCCCCGAACGCCTCCATTCCACTGCGCAGCGACGCCTCGTCGTCGACGAACAGCAAACGGATGCCGGCGAGCGGTGAGCGCAGCGTGAACGGTGCGGGCTCGCCCAGTCCGTCGGCGTCGCTCGCGGGTGATGAGACGGAGGGAAGCGTGACGCGAAAGACCGTTCCCGTCGTGCCGGTCTCGGTGACCTCGATGGTCCCGCCGTGCGCCGTGATGATGCCATAGCTCACGCTCAGGCCGAGCCCCGTGCCCTCACCTTCCTTCTTCGTGGTGAAGAATGGCTCGAAGATGTGCGCGCGCACGGCGGGTGAGATGCCCGTTCCGCTGTCGCTGACCTCGAGCCGCACCGCGCCGTCGTGAACGTAGCTGCGCACCCGCAGGTCGCCGCCACCGCGAGGGCTCATCGCCTGCACCGCGTTGGTGAGCAGATTCAGGCAGACCTGCTGGAGCTGTCGCGCGTCGCCCATGACGGACGGTAGCTCGTCAGCGAGATCCGTCTCCACGCGAACCGACGCTTCGGCGAACTGGTACTGCCGCATGCGAACGGTGCGCGCCACGACGCCGTTGATGTCCAGTGGAGCGCGCTGCGGCTCGCTCCGCCGCGCAAAGGCCAGAAGATCCTTCACGACTTGGCTGGCCCGAGTCGTCTCGGTGCGAATGACATCGATGGATTCGCGCTGCGAGGCAGAGAGCGTCGTCTCGCGCAGGAGCAATTGTGCGAATGCGCTGATGCTGCTGAGCGGATTGTTGACCTCGTGCGCAACGCCGGCGACGAGCTCGCCGACGGCGGCGAGGCGGTCGGACTCCATGAGCCGCACGCGCAGCTCGCGCTCCTGCGTCATGTCGCGGCCAATGAGGAGGACGCTCGGTGGATCGGCCTCGGGCAGGCGGCTCGCCGCGAGTGCGACGACACGCGTGGCGCCGCCCGGGAGAGCGACCTGCACTTCGACACGCGCGGGAGTACCCGCGAACGCCGCGGTGAGTGCGTCGTCCATCGTGACGCGCTCCACCGGGAGAAGGAGCTCGAGCAGCGTCTTGCCGATGATCTGATGCGGCTCGAGTCCGAACACCTCGCGCACGGCGTCGTTGGCCTCGCGGATCCTCCCCGTCGCGTGCAGCACGGTGAGCACGGCATCGGGCGCAGCGCGGAACAGCGTGCGAAAGCGCCACTCGGCCTGCTTCATCGTCTGGAACAACTCGGCGTTCGCGAGGGCGACGGAGAGCAGATCCGCCATCGCTTCCACGCGCTCGAGCTCGAGGGGAGAAAAGGTGTGCACTTTCGAAGACACAATCGTCACGGCGCCGATGCGATCGCCGCGCCGCTGCACGGGAACAATCGCCATGCCGCGCACCGGTTCTCCGCCGGTCTCGTACCAGGAGCGGTGCAGGAGGTCGCGATGCTCGTGAACGTCGGCAACGCTCCAGCTCCCGCCAGACCGAATGGTGTGACCCATCGCCGAGCCAGCGACCGGCATCCTGTTGCCGGTGAAGGCCCCCAGCATGCCGCTGGCCGCCGAGATCTCGATCATGCCATGATCGGTGAGCAGGCCGAGTGCGGCGCCATCCGCCTGCGCGACGTCGGCGACCGCCTCGAGAAAACGGTCGAGCACGCGACGCGGATCGAGCTCCAGCGTGATCTGCTGCCCGAGCCACCACATGCGATGCAGCACCCGCTGCGCGTCGTCGAGCTCCAGTGTTCGCTCGACGACGCGCTGCTCGAGCGTCGCCTTGAGCACCTGCTCGGCGGATACCCGCATCTGCAGCTCCTCCGCGGCCAACCGTTCCGCCGACAGAGCAGAGTTGCCGTAGAGCGCGAGCAGCCCGTTGAGCGCTGCAATGGCAACGGCGAGCTCGAGGCTGCTCACCTCCTGCAAGCCGGGCAGCACCGTCGAGAAGGGGGAGACGAGCAACCAGAGCTCACCGATGCCGATGAGCATCGCGAGCAAGGCAAACGCACCGAAGACGAGACGCACGAGGCCGCGCGCGCCTCGTGCGATGGAAACGGAGGCAATCGCGAACGCCGCGCACGCCAAGGTGAACGCCGCGCCAAGCACGGGCGACGTCGCCTGCCAGGGAACGAACAGCAGAGCACCGAACAGCACGACGCAGGCAAGCTGCGAGCATGCAATCAACCTGGAGGTCAGCGTGGCGAGTGCAAGCGACGCCAGCTTCATCGAATGCTCACGAGGGGGCTAAGGGCAGCAACAAGGGCAACGACAAGAGCTCCGGGCGATCAATGAATGCGTGTCCCGATGCGTCCCCACCGGATGTCGGTGATGAACGAAAGAGGACGATCGGTCTCGTCGCCGCTGCGATAGGAGTAGTACACGAAGCTCGGCCTGCCGCGGATATTTTCGCGCGGCACCGTGCCCCAGTAACGGCTGTCCTTCGACTCGTACCGGCTGTCACCCATCATGAAGTAGCTCCCCGCCGGAACGGCGAGTGGACCCCAGTTGTCGAGCTGCGGCTGTGCTGGCGCCGCGCCGAAGCGCGACTGCTTGAGCTCGATCCTGTGCTGCCAGTCGAAGTTCGGTGAGACGTCGGTGGGCTGCGAGCCGTCAGGTCGTGCAGTGCTGACGATACCGAATCCCTGCCGCTGCGCCACCCCATTCACATGGAGCAAGCCGGCGCGCATGTACAGCGTGTCGCCGGGCATGCCGACCATGCGCTTGACGAGCGTGGGTGTCGGATCGTCTCCGTTGTCGGCTTGATACGGCGACACGAACACGATCACTTCGCCCCGCTTGGGCTCGCTAAACGAAGGAAGATGCGCGTTGGTGAACGGGATGTGTGGGCCGTACACCGCCTTGTTCACGAACAGCCAGTCGCCGATCAGCAGCGTGGGAATCATCGAGCCTGACGGGATGCGATAGGCCGCCATGAGGAAGGTATTGATGACGAGGTAGATGAGAATCGCGCCGGCGAGAGACTTGATGTTCTCCCAAACGGTGTGGAGAAACGAGCCGCGAGTGGCTTTCTTGCCGCGAGCAGTGGCGACGACGTTTGCGGCCATGGACGACTGGAGGGTGAAGAGAAGGTGATGGACCAGGTGAAATCTCCCTACGTACCGTCGGCGGACAAGGGTTTCCGCCTCACGGGATGCGCCGAGGGGGCGTGCCGACAAGTCGGCACGCCCCCTCGTTCGAGCGGAAACGCGAGTCGAACTACTTGAGGTGCTTGTTGACGAGCTTCGTCATCTCGAACATCGAGACTTGGCCCTTGCCGCCGAACACCGGCTTCAGGTTGTCGTCAGCGTTGATGTTGCGGCGGTTCTTGGCATCCTGCAGACCCTTCCGCTTGATGTACGCCCACAGCTTCTTCGTGACTTCCGTGCGGGGCAGCGGCGCCGTCCCGACCACCATACCGAGCTGCGCGCTCGGGGTCATCGGCTTCATGAACGCAGCGTTGGGCGTGCGCTTGGCGCCAGACTTCTTGGCGGCCTTCTTCTTGGGCTTCGCCGCCTTCTTGGCGCCGCCTTTCTTTGCCGCAGACTTCTTCGCAGGTGCCTTCTTCGCGGCGCCCTTTTTCGCGGCGCCTTTCTTCGCTGCCGATTTCTTCGCGGCCATGCTCGTCTCCTGGGATAATGAACAGGTTCTCGCTATGAGCGAAACGCTGTACGACGGGGCGCAAGATACGATCCCTCGTGTCGTGCGCAATAGGGAAAGTGATGTTTTCCCTATGGAAACGCCGTTTTTCTCCCATGTGACGAGCTCTTTCGATCAGAGTGTGCTCGCCAACCAGCCGGCGAGCACGCCGAGAAAATCACGTCTGACCGCGTATGACGCGAGCTTTCCGTAGCCATTTGGATCGCCCGACGTGTCCTCGAGCATGAGGTGATTCATCCGCGGAAATGTGCGGACGGTCACGCTGCGATTTCCTCCCTCGCGCATGGCCGCGGCGAGCATCCCCGCCTGCTCGGGAGTGATCTGCGTGTCCGTTTCTCCCTGAAGAATGAGCGTTGGCGCGCGTACCTGCCGAGCCGCAGTCAGGGGATCATAGTTGACGTAGAAGTTGATCCATCCAGGCGCGGCGTACACCACTTCCGACGCGCGCTCGGCCGCCGTGAAGACGGAATCACGCTTTTCAGGAGGAATAGAGGGCTCGTGCTCGATGGCGTATCGCCGCTGGAACGACGAGATCGCCCGGCCGGTCTTGGCTGGGCCGGCGACGAGGACGAGAGCACGAAGCCTGGGATCCGTCGCGGCGATCATCGGCGCGATCATGCCGCCTTCGCTGTGGCCCACGAGCCCGAGCCGAGCGGGATCGATGTCCTCGCGCATGCGCAGCCACGCGAGTGCGGCGCGAATGTCGTCGGCAAAGTCGGCTGAGGTCGCCGTCGGCGGCCCTTGCGACGAGCCGCCGACGCCGCGGTCATCGAGACGCAGCACGGCAATGCCGCGCCGTGAGAGCGTGTCGGCAATCTCGCGAAAGGGGCGGTAATTGCCGATCGACGGAATCGCTTCGTCACGATCCTGTGCACCGGATCCGGTGATGAGCACGACGGCGGGAAGACGCGCTCCCCGGCGATGCGACGGCATCGTCAACGTTCCCGCGAGTGTGATCCCCGCCGGAGTGCGCACGGTGACTGGCTCCGCTATGTACGGCGCGCCGGCTGGAGCGTCGTAGCTCACGACGACCGGCGTCCACCTCGCCACTGGGGAGTCTCCCGGCAGACGATCGAAGTACGCGCCCTGCGTCGGGATCACGGCGCCGAGAAATCGTCCTGCGCCATCGGTGCGCACGCGGATGTGGACACCACCGACCGTCAACACGGCGGAGTCGGCCCCCACGCGCGTCACCCGCACGAGCACCGATTGGCCGGGACCGAGAAGGAGCGGCACCATCACCGTGTCTCCGCCGACCGCGCGCGCACGCCGGAGAACGAGCTCCAGCGTCAATCCGGAGAGGTTGTTGAATGGCACCGCGCCTCTTGGAACGACGACGCGCCGGGTCTGCGGGGGAGCCGCTCCACTGGGATCGTCGATGCGGATGACGCCACTGTCTCCGCTGACGGTGAGCACCGAGTGCGTTCTCGCGCTGTCGCCGCGCGCTCCTGCTCCAGTCGTGATGTCCGCGATCTGCACCTCGAACGCGGGCGACAAGGTGAGCACGCGATGAATTCGAAGGAGCGGAGTGCGATAGCGCAGATCGCCTTCCGCGCGTCCGTTCGTGAAGCTTGCGTTCTCGACAGCAAGCGTATCATGTCCCAGCCTCACCAGAAAAACGGCTCGTTCGGGCTGCTGCGCGCCGAGCGGCACGGCGAGGATGGCGAGGATGCCGCCGAGGATGCCGCCGAGGATCGTTGCCAGGCGCCGGGCCGCTCTCATTGCTTCATCTCCCGCCCCGCCAGCCTGCCCAGCAGCTCCATCATCTGCACGTCGTACGGATCGGGGGCGTCGTCGTCCTCGGCGATCGCCACGTTGAGCTGCGGAGTCTCGAGGATCAGCGGGATGCCGCGCGTGCGGCGGTCGTGGAGGAGCCAGCCGAAGGCCTCGGCGCCGATCCTGCCATCGCCGATCAACATGTGGCGGTCCTTGTTCGACGCCAGTGCCCCCTCGCTGTCGTTGAGGTGGAAGAAACCGGGAGCTTCGCCCGTTGCTTCCTCGAACGCGTCGAGCAGCCGGCTCGTGGCCGCAGCCGACTCGCGAAGATCGAAGCCGCTCGCGAAGAGATGACAGGTGTCCAGGCCGTAGCCGGTGCGGGCACGCAGCCGCCTGGGCACATGACGCAGAATGCTACCGACTTCCTCGGGCGTGCGACCCATTGTCTTCCCTGCCCCGGCGGTGTTCTCCACGAGCAGACGCGTGTCGCCCTGCACCTGCTCGAGCGCGTGCACGATTGCCGCGGCGATGCGCTCGGCGGCGACTTCGCGGTCGTCGTCCGTCGCTGCCCCTGGGTGAAAGCAGACCGCACCGACGCCGAGCATGGTGGAGCGCTCGAGCTCCTTGGCGAGGCCGTCGCGCGCGCGAATCCACTTCGCGTCGTCCGGCGTCGCCGTGTTGAGGACGTACGCCGCGTGAACGACCACGCGCTCCGGCGCGATGGACGTCGACGCGAGCGTCTCGCGAAAGCGCTCGACGCGCTCGGCGCGAATGGAGACGCGATCGTTGTAGTACTTCGGGATGGCAGTGAAAATCTGCAACGCGCGCATTCCCGCATTCGCGGCGCGGCGGGCCGCCATGTGGATGCCGCCGGTGTTGATGGTGTGCGCGCCAAAATAATGTTCCACGCAGACTCCTGCGATTACTCCGTACGTCCGGTGCGGGGCGAGAGGTCGAGCATGAGCGCGCCGGCGAGATACTCGACCGACTGAGGATTCTTGAGCTTGGCCAGGCGGCGCACGACCTGTGCGATGCGGTCCGCCTGCTCCTGGATGATGCGAAGCTGCTCGAGCTGATCGTCGCTGAGGCCTTGGTCCATCAGGAGCAGCTCGGCATGGCCGAGGAGCGCCGAGAGCGGGTTGTTGATCTCGTGCTCCAGCGCGATGGTCGTTTCACCGATTCCCGCGAGCCATCGGGAACGCGCCAGCTCGGATTCCGCGGTGCGCCGCGCCATGTCCTGCGCGATGCGTCGCTTGGCGATCTCGAGCCGAGCGCGGAGGTTTTCCGGCGAGGTTGGTTTCGCGACGTAGTCGTCGGCGCCGGCCTCGAGCACATTGGCCAGATCGTCGCGTCCGTCGCGCGCCGTGAGGATCAGGACGAAGGTCTCGCGTCCCGCCTCGTGCGTGCGGATGCGGCGGCAGACCTCGAGACCGTCGAGTCCCGGCATGTTGATGTCGAGCACGACGAGCGGCACCGGAGCCAGCTGAAAGGCTTCCCAGGCCTTGTCACCATTGTCCGCCGAGGTCGCTTCGTGGTCGAGGTCGGCGAGCACCGCGGCCAGCAGCGTGCGTGCGATTACGTCGTCGTCAGCGAAGAGTACGCGCATATCGTGGCGCAGGGAGATTCATCAGGGAATTGTTCCGGTGCGAACACGAAGGACGACGCCTCCATTCGAGGCGGCGCGCTCTTGCCAGGCGACGGTCATGCGATGCTGCTGAACGGCGACGAGCGGCTGCGTCGCCGCGCCATTGTCGTCGGACACGGGCAAAAAGCGGTCCTCGAAAATGTGGCCTGTGGTCCTCGACAGCGCGAGGCCGATCTGCGGAGTGCGGCTGTTTGGATCCTCGAACGCCACCACGACGAGATCTCCCGCGGCGGCCACGCTCGTCCGACCCAATCGCTCGCCGTAAAGTATCGGCACCGGCGAATGAAAGGTCGCACCGCCGTCCATCGAGTGGGAAAAGAAGAGACCGGGCCCCTCCGCGGCGAGCATGGCATAGGTCACGTGCACGTAGCCGCTGGCCGCGTCGGCCGCGATGGCCGGAGGGGTGCGAGCGCAACCGGTCATCCCGCGGTCGGTCGTGTCCACCGGAACCACGGCACTCCACGTCGCTCCGCCATCGCTCGTGAACGCGGATGCAAGAGTGGCGGAGCTGTCGGCGCGCGGCGACCACCAGACGGCGAAGAGTTTTCCGCCCAACGGGGACAGCCGCAGCGAGCCTGCACACGAGACTGAGGGGGGCACCAGACGTGACCGGAGAAAGGCGAGGCTGTCGTCGACAACCGCGCCACCGGGGGTGAGCGCGACCGCTGCGCTCGCAGCGTTTACCGTGCGCTCGCCGGTCCATTCCACGGTCTGGGTCGTGCACCCGACGAATGCGCAAAGCGCGACCAGGCCGAGCCTTCCAACGCCGCCGAGCAGAAGTTGCATGGCCGGAGAATAGTCGAATCGCCGGTCGGGAGTAGCGGGCCGGTTGGGCGCCGGCTGGATTATCTTTTTCGTTGGACAATCCACTTGCCACCCGATCCCGCACTCTCCCATGGCCGCTCCCGAGTCTTCCGCGCCCCTCGCACACTTTTCCGGCACGCGCCGTGTTCCGCCGCCGGTCAACGAGCCGGTGAAGAGCTATGGGCCTGGCACGCTGGAAAAGGCTGCGCTCAAGGCTCGATTGGCGAGCATGGCGAAGGAGCGGGCGGACATCCCGATCATCATCGGCGGGAAGGAAATCCGTACGGGCGATCTGGCGCAGAGCGTGATGCCGCACGATCACAAGCACGTGCTCGCCGATTGGCACCGTGCGTCGCCCGACGTCGTGAATCAGGCGATTGCCGCCGCGAAGCGCGCCGAGTCCGACTGGGCGAACTGGGCGTGGGAGGATCGCGCTGCCGTTTTCCTGCGCGCGGCTGAGCTGCTGACGACGACGTGGCGTCAGACGATCAACGCGGCGACGATGCTCGGCCAGTCCAAGACGGCGTTTCAGGCCGAGATCGATTCGGCGTGCGAGCTGATCGATTTCTGGCGCTTCAATCCGGCGTACGCCCAGGAGCTCTACGACGAGCAACCGCTCAGCAACAACATGATGTGGAATCAGCTCGACTACCGTGCGCTCGAGGGGTTCGTCTACGCCGTCACGCCGTTCAACTTCACGTCGATCGCGGGAAATCTTCCGACGGCGCCGGCGCTGATGGGGAATACGGTGGTATGGAAGCCGGCCAGAACGGCGATGCTCTCGGCGTACTACATCATGAAGTTGCTCGAGGAGGCGGGGCTGCCGCCGGGTGTGATCAACTTCGTCCCGGGCGATGCCGTGTCGATTTCGGACGTCGCGCTGTCACACCGCAATCTTGCTGGAGTGCACTTCACGGGTAGCACGCGTGTCTTCAACTCGATGTGGCAGACGATCGGCGCGAGCATGTCGACGTATGCGAGCTATCCGCGAATCGTCGGCGAGACGGGAGGGAAGGACTTCATCGTCGCCCATTCGTCGGCCGATCCGAAGGCGCTCGCCGTCGCGATCGTGCGAGGCGGGTTCGAGTACCAGGGACAGAAGTGCTCGGCGGCGAGCCGGATGTATGTGCCGCGCTCGATGTGGCCGGAGGTGAAGGAGCGCTGCGTCGCGATGATCGACGAGATCAAGGTCGGCGACATCACCGACTTCCGGAACTTCATGGGCGCCGTGATCGACAGGAAGGCGTTTACGAAGATCTCCGAGTACATCGAGGACGCGCGGAAGAACGCGACGATCGTCGCTGGCGGAAAGGTTGATGGGGAGAACGGCTACTTCGTCCATCCGACGCTCATCGAGACCGCGGATCCGGGCTACCGGCTGATGTGCGAGGAGATCTTCGGACCGGTCGTCACCGTGCACGTCTACGACGACGCGAAGTGGGAGGAGACGCTGCGCATCGTGGACACGACGTCGCCCTATGCGCTCACCGGCGCGGTGTTCGCGAACGACCGGCACGCCGTGCGACAGGCGATGATGGCGCTGCGCAATGCGGCAGGGAACTTCTATGTGAACGACAAACCGACGGGCGCGGTGGTGGGCCAGCAGCCATTCGGCGGTGCGCGTGGCTCAGGCACGAACGACAAGGCCGGCTCGAAGCTCAACCTCGTCCGCTGGGTAAGCGCGCGCAGCGTGAAGGAAACCTTCTCGCCGCCGACGGACTACCGCTATCCGTTCATGGACGAGAAGTAGAAGCGCGGCTTCGTCAGCAGCAAAAGACGTCATGTTGGCTAGTGGCAAGTTCACTTCGTCCAGGTCACGATCGCGCCACAGGGGGTCATTGTACTGCGGCGGTACGGTGGCGGCGCCCTCGTAGATCTCGATGCCGCGAATCTCGTGCGGGCGCACGATGTCTAGGTGCCGCCGGGCCGAAAAGGTGCCATCTTTACCGCATGGCAAAGTTCAGATATCTCACCGCCGACGTTTTCACGGACACTCCGTTCGGCGGCAATCAGCTGGCTGTCTTTCCAGACGCTCGCGGCATCCCCGAGCATCTGCTGTTGGACGTCACGCGCGAATTCAACTACTCCGAGACGACGTTCGTCTACCCGCCGGCCGATCCGGCGCACACCCGCCGCGTGCGAATCTTCACGCCGGGCGCCGAGGTTCCGTTCGCGGGACATCCGACGGTGGGCACGGCGCATGTGCTCGCTGCGATCGGCGAGATTCCGCTCACTGGTGAGACGACGCGCATCGTGCTCGAGGAGGGCGTGGGTCCCGTGCCTGTCGCGATTCGCGCGAAGGACAGCGTCCCTGTGTTCGCGCAGCTCTCCGTCGCCAAGTTGCCGGAAGTCGGCCCATCGTCGGCGCCCCGTGCGGCGATTGCCGCCGTGCTCGGTCTCGACATCGCCGACTTGCTCGATGATCCGTGGATGCCGCAGGCGCTCTCGTGCGGACTTCCCTTCCTGTTCGTGCCGCTGCGCGACCTGGCGGCCGTGAAGAAAGCTCGGCTGCGGATGGACGCCTGGGAGTCGACGCTGAAAGGCGCGTGGGGATCGGAGGTGTTCGTATTCGCGCGCGGTGGCGAGCGGCCGGGCTCCGACTTTCACGGGCGAATGTTCGCACCTGCGCTGAATGTGCCGGAGGATCCGGCGACTGGGAGTGCGAACGCGGCGCTCGCGGGTTATCTCGCGGCGCGCGACCCGCGACGGGATGGTGTGCTGAAATGGCGCGTGGAGCAGGGATTCGAGATGGGGCGGCCGAGTATTCTCGAAGTGGAGGCGGATGTGGCTGGGGGGAACGTGACGGCGGTGCGGGTGGGTGGAGCGTCGGTGGTGATGAGTGAAGGGATGATGGAGATTTTGTAGCTCAGGCTGATTTTTTTCGGCGTGCAACGCTGATTGCGCCACCCACTCCAACCGCGCAGCCCGCGGCGATGAGCACGACGCCCCCGTACGCCAGGTATCGGGCTCGATCGGCTGCCGCGAGCGCGGATTCGCTTCGCGGTCCAGGGTGCTTGTACGAGAGCTTTCCGATCTCCTGAAGACGCAGGCTCATCGCGTAGCAGAGCACGGCTCCGGCGAGGATGCAGGCGAGCGAGACGAGATCGACGAGACGCGCGTTGCGCGAGACGGTGGACATGGACCCGAATATGCCCTTCGTCGTGCCGACTTCCAATGGGTTGTCCGCGATCCGTCGTCACGCCAGCTTGCCCATACCCGCTACCACAGACGCCCGTGCCTTTCCGAATTCTCGTCACAGACGATATCGACGCCGACGGCGTTGCGCTGCTCATCGCGGAGCCCTCGTTCATCGTGGACGAGGTGCCGACCCTGCCGGCGGCGGAACTGCTCGAGCGCATCGGCGAGTATGACGCGTTCGTCGGACGCAGCGCGACACGTATCACGGAAGAGCTGCTCAAGCGCGCCACGAAGCTGCGCGTCGTCGGGCGCGCCGGCGTCGGCGTCGACAACATCGCCATTGAGGCGGCGACCGCGCTCGGCGTCGCCGTCATCAACGCGCCCGCGGGGAACACGGTCGCGGTGGCCGAGCTCTTCTTTGGGACGGTGATTGGCCTGTTGCGACATCTTCCGCACGCCGCCACCTCCATGCGCGACGGCAAGTGGGACCGTGCGCAGCTTCTTGGCACGGAGCTCAAGGGAAAGACACTCGTCATCGTGGGTGTTGGCCGCATCGGGGGAGAGATCGCGACGCGGGCTCTCGCGTTCGGGATGGACGTCGCCGGCTTCGATCCGTATGTGGACGACGACCGCTTTCGCGCGCTGAAGATCCGGCGTCTCGCCACGCTCGAGGACGGGCTCGATGAAGCGGACATCGTCACGGTGCACACGCCGCTGACGGAAGAAACGGAGGGGATGATTGGACGACGCGAGCTGGCGCGGCTGAAGAGTGGCGCGATCGCGGTGAACATGGCGCGCGGCGGGATCATCGAGGAGGCGGCGCTCGTGCAGGCACTTGAGAGCGGCCAGCTCCGCGGCGCAATCGTCGATGCATTCAACAAGGAGCCGCTCGCCGCGGACAGTCTGCTCCGCAGCGCGCCGAACACACTGCTCACACCGCATATCGGCGCGGCGAGCGCGGAGGCGCAGCGCAACGTTGCCGTGGACGCCTGCGCGGCCGTGCGCGACGCGCTGCTGCACAACGAGCTGTCGCGCTCGATCAATGTGGCGGGCGCCGGCGGCGGCGACTGGAAGGAGCTGCAGACGGCGTTCCACGTCACGCGCCGCGCCGCCGCCGTGGCGCGCGCGATTCTCGCCGACCGTGGAGTGCGTGCGGTGCAACGCCTCTCGCTGCGATGCGGAGCGGAGCTGGCCGGCGCCTCCGCCGCACTGCTCGCCTCCGCGGCAGTCGGCGTGCTCGAAGGTGTCGTCGGCGTCGAACGACTCAATCTCATCAACGCCCGCTCTCTCGCCGAAGCGCGCGGCATGGAGCTCTCGTGCTCCGAAATGACCGCGCTCGGACCGTACGGTGTGCAGGTCAGTCTCAGCGGAGGGATACAGGAGATCGCCGTGGCCGCTGTCGCACCTGAGGGGTCCGCAGGACGGCTCACGCGCATCGGCGGATTTCACGTCGACGTCGCGCTGCGAGACACGCTCGTCATTCTCACGAACCACGACGTGCCTGGCGTGATCGGCCGCGTCGGCACGCTGCTCGGCGATGCAAGAGTCAACATCGCGGAGTATCATCAGGCGCGGCTCGCGCAAGGTGGAGAGGCGCTCGCCGCGATCAGCGTGGACGGCGCCGTCGGCCCTGGCGTTCGCGAGGCGCTGCTCGAGCTTCCCGACATCACCTCGGCAACCGTCGTCCACTTTCGCGGGGTCTAGTGGAGCGATCGCGCGCACCGGAGATCTCGCGCGACGAGAGCGTGCGGCGCGCGTACGCGACCGACGCATCGGGGCTCGTGCTGGTGCCCGACGGCGTCGCGCGACCGGCGAGCGCCGAGGAAGTCGCCGCGCTACTCGCTGAATCAACGTCAACGGGAACACCGGTGACGGCCGCCGGCGGACAGACGAGCACGACCGCGGCGTCGATCTGCGATCGTGGCGTCCTGCTGTCCCTTCGCGCGATGCAGCGTGTGATCGACATCGATCCCGTCGCGCGCACGGCGCGCGTCGAGCCCGGCGTGCTTGTGGGTGAGCTCAAGCGGGCGTGCGCCGCGCACGACCTCCTGTTCGCTCCCGACCCGACGAGCGAGGAGGAATGCACGCTGGGCGGCGCAGTCGCGTGCAACGCGTCGGGGGCGCGCTCGTTCCGCTATGGCGCGACGCGACCGCACGTACGCGCCCTGCGCGTGGCGCTCGCGGACGGATCGATCGTCGATCTGCGACGGACGACGCTCGAGAAGAACACCGTCGGCTACGCGCTCGCCCACGATCCGGTGGACTGGTTCGTCGGCAGCGAGGGGACGCTCGGCGTTATCGTGGAAGCGGAGGTGGCACTGCTGCCTCTGCCTGAGCAGGTCGTTGGTCTCGCCATACCATTTGCTACCGAGCTGGATGCACTGGAGTTCGTCGTCGCGGCACGTGAGAGCGGTGCCGTGCACCCGCGCTGCCTCGAGTTCTTCGACGTGCTCGCGCTGGCGATTGCGCGCGAAGCCGAAGAGTCAACCGGGTGGGCGGTGGCAGCGTCGGCGTTCGTCTATGTGGAGGAAGTGCCGCCGAAGGGCACGGATCCGGCGCTCGACGAATGGCTCGCACTCGCCGAAGCGCATGGCGCGATCGTCGACGACGTGCGCGTGTACGAGGGCGAGACGGCCCTGCGCGAGGCGCGGCGGGTGCGACATGCCGTGCCCGCGCACATGAACGAGCGCGGTGCCGCGCGTCGTGCCGATGGCGGCCGTAAGGTGTCCACCGACTGGGCGGTGCCCTATCAGTATCTCGCGCACGCGATCGGCCGCGCCCGCGCGCTCGCCGGCGAAGCGGGGATCGAGCAGGCGGTGATCTATGGACATGCGGGGAATGGGCATCCACACCAGAACTTCATCGCCGAGAATGCCGGCGCACTCGCACGCATCGAGCGCGTCGTCGAGGCGACGCTGCGCGAGGTGATCGCGCTCGGCGGAACGGTGGCCGCGGAACACGGGATCGGGAAGATCAAACGAAAGTGGCTTCCACTCCAGATGTCGCCGCTTCAGGTGCGCACGATGCAGGCGGTGAAGCGCGAGCTCGATCCGGCTGGCATCCTCGCGCCGGGCAACGTGCTGTAATGACGACCGGCTTCGCGAGCGTCATTCTCGACGTCGATTCCACCCTGTGCGGGATCGAGGGAATCGACTGGCTGGCGGAACGCCGGGGGTCAGCGGTCGGCACGCAGGTGGCCGGTCTCACCGACCGTGCGATGCGCGGCGAGATCGCGCTCGACGCGGTGTACGGCGAGCGGCTCGCGCTCGTACGGCCGAGCCGAGATGAGATCGGTGCGCTCGCGCACGCGTACGCGAGCTCGCTCGCGCTGGGCGCGGCGCAGGCGATTCAGCGTCTACGCGCGGCAGAGCGACGCGTCGTGCTCGTGAGCGGCGGCATATGCGAGGCGATTCTTCCAGTCGCGCGATTACTCGCTATCGCGGAGCACGACGTGCACGCGGTGTCTCTGCGCTTCGGATCGGACGGTGCGTACGGCGGGTTCGACACCGGGTCGCCGCTCGCAACGGCAACGGGCAAGCGCGCCGTCGCCGCATCGCTCGCTCTGCCACCGCGCGTCCTTGCGATGGGCGATGGGGCCACCGACATTGCGATGCGTCCCGCCGTCGATGCCTTTGCCGCGTTCACCGGGTTCGTGAGTCGCGAGAGTGTCGTCGTCGCGGCAGACTACGTTCTCGAATCGTTCGATCAACTCGTGGAGCTCGTTCTCGCATGACCATGCCGTTGCTCACACACGGAACCTTCTTCTTCCCCGGACCCACCGAGGTGCGGCCCGAAGTGCTGCACGCGATGACGCAGCCGATGGTCCCGCATCGCGGGCCGGGCTTCGAGGGGCTGTACGCGCGTCTTCAGACGTCGCTGCAACAGATCTTCTGCACGTCGCGCCCGGTATATATCAGCAGCTCGTCGGCGACGGGGCTAATGGAGGCAGGCGTTCGATGCGCGCCCGCGGGGCGGATTCTCTCCATTGTGAATGGCGCCTTCTCGGCTCGCTTCGCCGCGATCGTGAAGGCGACCGCGCGCGAGGGCGACGTGATGGACGTAGCCTGGGGAGAGACTGTCGATCTCGACCGGCTCGCCGAGCGGTTGCGCGCGACACGCTACGCCGCGGTCACCGTCGTGCACTCGGAGACATCCACCGGTGCACTCACCGACGTGCGCACCGTCACTCGGCTCGCGCGCGAGAATGGCGCGGTCTGCCTTGTCGATTCGGTGACGGGGATTGGCGGCGCCGAGCTGCTATTCGACGCATGGGAACTCGACTATGCGCTGACGGGATCGCAGAAGGCGCTCGCGCTGCCGCCGGGCCTAGCCTTCGCCGCGGCGTCGAGTGCGTTCATCGACGGTGCCAGGACCCAGCCGGGACGTGGCCTCTACTTCGACCTCGTGGAGTTCGATGCCTATGCGCTGAAGAATCAGACGCCGAACACGCCGGCGATTCCACTCTTCTTCGCTGCCGACGTGCAACTCGCCGCGATTGCCGCCGAGACGATGCCGGCGCGCTGGGATCGTCATGCGGCGATGGCGCAGAGGACGTACGCGTGGGTCGACGCGCTCGCCGAGCGCCATGGCGACGCGCTTCGTGTGCTCGCGACCGCCGGCCGTCGCTCGCCATCAGTGACGAGCATCGTGCTGCCCGCGTCGCTCACCGCGTCGGCCGTTCTGCGTGCGGTCGCCGAGCGGGGATTCACGATCGGCAGCGGCTATGGGAAGAACAGGGATACCAGCATCCGCATCGGCCACATGGGCGATCACACACTCGAGGGTCTCGAGCGCTGTCTCGCGGCGTGCGACAGCGCCTTCGATGCGCTCATCACCGCATAGTCGCCCGAGCGCTGGTGACCGCGCTCCAGACGCGCACGCAGTTGCGGCCCGCTCGCTTGGCTTCATAGAGCGCGTCGTCAGCCTGCAGCCAGAGCAGCTCGGCAAAGTTCGGCTCGCCGCGCGGAGCGCCGTCGGCCACGCCGATGCTCGTCGTGAGCGTGATCGGGGCGAGATTACCGCCGATCTCGAAGGGGAATTCACGAATCCGCTCGCAGAGACGCGTCGCGAAGAGATGCGCGCCGGCCGCGCCGGTATCGGCGAGGAGAACGGCGAACTCCTCGCCGCCGACGCGAGCCACGATGTCGCCGGCGCGTCCGGCGTTGACGAGCAGAGATCCGACCGCGCGCAAAACGACGTCGCCGGCAAGATGGCCGTACGTGTCGTTGACCTGCTTGAAGTGATCGAGATCGACCGCGAGCAACGCGAATTCGCTTCCGGCTCGCGTCGCGCGCCCGACCTCGCGCGTGAGCGACTGGTCAAAGCCGCGACGATTGAGGCAGCCGGTGAGCGGATCGGTCAGCACCATGCTCGCCAGCTGCGCCCGGACGCCATTGTACGTCAGTCCGACTCGCGTGATTGCGTCGGGCAGTTCGTCGGCCGCCACATCGTACTCGCGCGAGAAATCGCCGACCTCGGCATGTTCGAACAGCCCGATGATCGTCCGAAGCCGTCGCCGAACGTCGCCCGCTTGCACCACCATCAACACCATGCCCACCACACACATCGCGAGGGTCCACACCTCCTCTGCGACGTCGATGTACATGCCGCGCGCGACGACCGATGCGATGATCAGCAGATAGCCCACGACGCCGATCTGCATGACGCGCCAGGCCTGGCGGCGTCCGAAGAAGAAGTTCGCGACGTGGACGATGACGATCGTACCGAAGAGGGCGCGCTCGTAGTGATCGGGCGTCATCGCCGTGATCGTGAGGCCGAAGACGAACAGGAGATCGGTGATGAGCGCGACGCTCACGAGCGATGGCGACGCGCGGCGTCGACGCTTCACGAGCGCGTGAATCCCGCCCACGAGGAGGATGTAGGTCATGACCACGCCAATGACACCGGTCATCGTCCGATCCACCCAGGCTCCGAGGGTGACGCGGTGCAGGAGCCCGAGTTGCAGGACGGCGATGACGATCGCTGTCAGCGCGCGCGTGGCCGAATGCGCGCGAAGCACGTCCGCGGCGGCGAACTCTCGCAGATCCTCGCTGGAAGGCTCGACGTCACCCCGTGACCCGAACCGATGCCGGTCGGGCAACGTGACCGAAAATTCGTCTTGGGGGACCAGTCCGCTCATAACGTTGGCAGAAACGTGAGCATCATGTCATTTGAACTTAATAGCGCTCAGTCCCCCGCCACCGCAAGTGAGGGCGCTGCGCCCGGGATCACCGGAACGACCGCCGAAGTGCGCCGCTCGCCCACCTGCTGCCTCCACATGGCGTAGTAGAGCCCCTTCCTGCCGAGCAGATCGTCGTGACGGCCCTCTTCGACCACGCGGCCGCGCTCGAGGACGAAGATGCGATCGGCGTGCAGGACGGTGCTCAACCGGTGCGCGATCAGCACCGTGATCACGTCCGCGCCCTCGGCGACATCGCGCATGGTGCGGCTGATCTCTTCCTCCGTCAGCGAATCGAGCGAGCTGGTCGCCTCGTCGAAAACAAGGAGATGCGGGTTACGCAGCAGCGCACGCGCGATGCTCAGGCGCTGCTTCTCGCCGCCGGAGATCTTCATACCGCCCTCGCCAATCACGGTATCGAGGCCCTGATCGGCGCGCGTGAGCAGCGAGTGCGCGGCGGCGCGGCGCAGCACGGCGAGACACTGGTCGTCCGTCGCATCGGGCCGCACGAAGAGGAGGTTCTCGCGAATCGTGCCGCTGAAAAGCTGCGCGTCCTGCGTGACGAAGCCGATGCGCTCGCGGAAGCGATCGAGATCGACGCGCTCGCTCGACACGCCATTGTAGAGAATGCGGCCGTGGCTCGGACGATAGAGTCCGACGAGAAGCTTGACGAGCGTCGTCTTGCCGGCACCCGAGGGCCCGACGAAGGCGATCGTGTGCCCCCGTTGCACGTCAAATGAGACGTCGGCGAGCGCGGGCTGCGCCGCAGTAGCGTGCGTGAAGCTCACACCTTCGAAGGCGAGCGTACGCAGATCGTCCACCGCGATCGGATCTACCGGCTTCGGATCGATCGGGACCTCGAAGATCGCGTCGAAGTTCGCGAGCGATGCCTCCGTCTCCCGGTAGATGTTGATGACGTTGCCGAGCTCCTGGAGCGGGCCGAATATGAAGAAGGAGTAGATGAGCAGCGAGAAGAACTGTCCAACCGTGATCTGCTTCTCGAAGATCAGGTACAGCATGAGGAAGAGGATGCAGGTGCGCAGGAAGTTCACGAACGTTCCCTGGATGAAGCTGAGGGAACGGAGATAGCGCACCTTCTTGAGCTCAAGGCGCAGAATCTTCTCGGTGGTGGCGTTGAGCCGAAGCTCTTCCTGCTTGGCGAGTCCGAGGCTCTTCACGAGCTCGATGTTGCGCAGCGATTCGGTCGTCGCGCCGGCAAGCGCGGTGGTCTCGGCGACGATCACCTTCTGGATGACCTTGATCCGCTTGCTGAGCACCGAGCTGAGGATAGCGAGCAGAGGTACGGTGAGCAGAAATGCCGGCGCGATGGACCAGTGCACATTGTAGGCGTAGACCATGACGAAGATCACGCCGACGATCGTCGTGAACACCATGTTCACCAAGGAGGCGATGAAGCGTTCCGTGTCGGAGCGCACCTTCTGTAGCTTGCCGAGTGTCTCGCCGCTGCGCTGGTCCTCGAAGGTCTGGAAGGGCAGCGCGAGCGAGTGACGGATGCCGTCCGAGTACAGATCGGCGCCAACTCGTTGCACGACCACGTTGACGAAGTAGTCCTGGAAGTTCTTCGCAATGCGTGACACGAACGCGACGCCGACGGCCATGCTCAGCAGGAGGGAGACGCCGCGGAAGAACTGCGAGCGATTGTACTTGCCGTACTGCGTGGCGTAGCCGTCTATGATGTGCCGGAAGATCAGCGGGTCGAGCAGCGAGAAGATCTGGTTGATCGTGGCGAGGACGAGCGCCAGGGCGACGACGCGCCAGTAGGGCTTCAGGTAGCGGAGGAGGGTGTTCATGAGAAGAGAGTAACTCCTCAGCCGCGATGAAGGTTCGTGACGGGACTGACGTGCCCCGCTCGTCCATCGGGTGCGCTACGACCCACGCTCCCGGCGCCTTGGTCACGCGGCGCTCAAGAGACGAGTGGCATGACCTCCTCGGCGAATCGCTCCATCTCCTCGAGCTGCGGGCTGCACTGGAGCAACAGGAGACCGACGCCCGCGTCCTGGAAGGCGCGAATGCGCTCTGCCACCTGCTCCGCCGTGCCGACGAGGCCGGCCTGCAGGCCGCGGTTCGACACCGAGTAGTCTTCGAGCGACACGCGTTGCTCGAGCTGCGTGTTGGCGAGCCAGTCCTGATAGTTGTGGTAGCCGGCGGACCCCACGTCGACGTTCGTGATGCGCACGCGCTCACGCTGTGCTTCCTCCGCCGTATCGCGAACGATGACGTAGGCGGCCATGCCGTATTTCATCGGGCTGCCCTCCGCGAGCTCGCGGCGCGTGCGCATGTCGGTGACCTTCGGCGCGATGCGCTCGACCGGGTCGCCGTGCATGACGTACGCGTCGCACTTGCGGGCGATGAGATTCTTGGCCGTCTCCGATTCGCCACCGGCGTAGATCGTCGGGCCGGGCCGCCGAACGGGCTTCGGCTCGACGATGAGGTCATCCACGTTGTAATAGCTGCCTTTATGCGTGAGACGCGACTCGCGCCACGCACCGCTGACGACATCGAGCCATTCGGAGGTGCGCGCATAGCGATCGTCGTGCTGATCGAAGTGGACTCCGTAGCGGCGCGCTTCGTCCGCCCACCAGGCGCTCACGACGTTGAGGGCGAGGCGGCCGTTGGAGATCTGATCGATGTTCGCCGCCTGCTTCGCGAGTTGCGCGGGTGGGTGGTACTGCGGCCGCACGGCGACCATCAGCTCGAGCCGCTCGGTCACCGCCGCGAGTGCCGCCGCCGTGCTCCACGCGTCGAGCGCGGGTGCGTCGGCGCCCTTGATGTCGTTGAGAAACAGCTCGGCGATGAGGGTGAGATCGAAGCCGAGCTCCTCGCTGCGCTGCGCGAGGCGGCGCGTGTAGCTCCAGCTTGCATCCATGCGCTCATCGTCGACGTTGCGGAGCCAGCCGCCGAAGACGGGAAGCCAGTAGCCGAAACGCATCTTGTTTGGGGACGCCGGGCCGACCCCACGCAATTCGCGCTCGGGGGCGAGGATCGCACTCATGCGCCCACCTCTACCGGTGCGAGCGTGATGCGCTCCTCGAGATAGTCCACGAAGTTCGTCCACGGATCGAAGCCGATCACGTTCGGCGCATCGGCGACGAAGTTGGAGAGGGCGTTGATGTCGTAGAAGTAGTGCTTGCCGTCGCGATCGTCGACGAGATACTCGATGCCGCCGATGTCGAGGCCGGTGAAACGCGAAATGCGCTCGACCTGCTCGACGATCTCGGCCGGCGGCGTGTAGCGTTCCACGCGCAGACCGCTCTTCACCGCATCGGCCGCACATGCGGCGCCCACGAGCTCGATGCCGGTGGTCGTCTGGCAGGCATCGGCGGGACAGAGATCGAACGAGCCGGTGGCGGGATGAACGTTGATCGCGTAGAGGTAGCGGCCGTTGAGCGTCTCGACGCGCGTGATGTGCCCGTCGCGAAGAGGTGCGGACTCCTGCACGAGCGCGACGCCATCGATTCCCAGTGCGACCTCACCGCGTGCGGCTGCACCCGCGAGCGCATCGGCGGTTTCGTAGCGCGTGATGCCCGCGCCGCTCCCGCCGATGTTGGCCTTCACGAGCACCGGATAGCGCAGATCCGCTGCGGCCGCGACAGCGAGTGACGCGTCGTTGATGACGACGGAGCGCGGGAATGGCAGACCGAGCTCGGTGAGCGCGTCGAGCTGTGACGCCTTGGAAAGCTCGTAGCCGTAGACCTTGCTGCCGTTGACGACGGGCACGCCGATGCGCTCGAGATGCCGAAGCCAATGCAAGGTGTGGAACGTGGACCCGCCGTGCCCGCGGAGGTATGCGGAAGGACTCGCACGGTTGACGACGAGCGAGTATGACGACGTGCGCTCCGAGGGATCGTAGCGGTGGCCCGCGGCGTCGAGCCGGACGAAGGGAAGCCCGCGGCGCTCCAACTCGGTGAAGAGCGGACGGAACCAGTCGGGATGTTCGTGATAAACGGCGATTGGACGCATGGTCGGACAGTCGGGAGAGTGGAGGAACGGTGGACGTCGTTCTGCGTCTCTATCCCAGCGCGCGCCGTGAGGTTCCGGGAAAAAGGAACGCCCCGATTCGCGTGGGAATCGGGGCGCAGTATCGACGATGATTACGTCAATGACTTACTCGTGCGCGCCACTCTCCCCGTGCGGTTGATGCCACATGAGTTGGCACGTGCACATGCACATTTTCGTGGGGGCGGAGTGGTGAGTCATTGGTTTTGAGTATCGAGGGTTGGTGGGGGGAAGTCAAGAAGGACTGGTTGATCGGTTGATCGGTGAATTGGTTGGTCGACGAAGGCGCGCGCGCGCGCGATCAACCAATTCACCCGTTATTCGGTCTTCTAGAAGCGCGCCTCGACGTAGGTATCGATCCGCCACTGCCGCTCCGGATTGATCCCTCGCGCCACATCGAATCTGATCAACCCATCCATGATCGAGGCCCCCGCGCCGACGCCGGACATCGGGACGCCAATCTTGCTCCAGTTGCGCCGGTCGCCGGCCCATCCGAAGTCGGCGAAGACGACGGGACGGATGACGCCGACGCCATGCGCGGCTTCCAC
>Ga0209638_1000470_pt1 | contig 26378 bp, 24 predicted proteins | sample BarGraNGADG00211_FD_184490 | JGI IMG/M metagenome (GOLD analysis project Ga0209638, IMG submission 184490) | Arctic peat soil microbial communities from Barrow, Alaska - Barrow Graham LP Ref core NGADG0002-211 (SPAdes) (version 2) | ecosystem: Environmental > Terrestrial > Soil > Wetlands > Peat...
CGGTGACGACGTCGCCGGTGTCGGTGGGTGCGACGCCGCTGACGGTCACCGTGCCGAGGTTCGAGCAGGTGCCGCCGGCGATCGGTCCGGCGAGGCCGGCCGGGAGCACGTTGGTCGTGGCGAGGTGCTTCTTGATCGGTGTGCCGCCGCTGCCCAGGACGGCGTTCGTGAAGCTGCCGCCCGAGACCTTGCTCGCCGACACCGAGCCGATGTCGGCGTCGGCGACCGTGCCGTCCGCGATGTCGGCTGAGGAGATCGTGCCGTCCGCGATGTCCGACGACGTGACCGTGCCGTCCGCGATGTCCGACGACGTGATCGTCCCGTCGGCGATGTTCGCCGAGACGATCTGTGGCAGCGCAGAGCCTGCGATCTTGCCGGCCGTCGCGATCGTCGCGAGCAGGCTGTCCGGAATCCCGGCCGCGAGCTTGTCGGGTGTCACGGCCCCGCCCGCGAGCTGCGCGCCGGTCACCGCGCCGTCGGCGAGATCGGAGGTCTGGACGGCCTTCGGCCGGATGTTCGCGGTCCCGATCGACGGCGACTTTGCGATCTTCAGCGCCGCTGTGGCGTTCGTGTTCGCCTGCTTCGAGAGCCCAAGCACCGCGTTCACCGTGCGGAGCACCTGCACAAGCGTGGCCGATCCCTTCAGCGGTCGCGGCGCTCCGGCCGCAGGGAGCGCTACCTCGAGCACCACGAACAGAACCGCCAGGGCGGTGACCACCCTCAACAGCCGCGCGCTCATTGCTGCCTCCTCGGGCGACGAAATGCCAGCGAATGCGGCTGCGTTCGGCGTCGGTGCCTGGGAACCTCCCGCCCAGGCCCGCCTCCGGAGTAAATGTTCCGGCGGTTCCTGCCGATAGAGAGCGGGTGACCAGAGGTCTGGGACTCATTCTCCTACTCGCGTCGCTCGCCATCGTCGGCGGGCTGTTCGCGCTGCAAAGCAAGAGCCAGGGCCCGACCGCGCCGGCGGTGACGCAGGCTGAGTCGCAGGCGCTCGTCGCCGCGTCGGCGCAGACGTTCGCACAGGTCGACGAGGTGCTACAAGCGGATTACGCGCAAGCTGGCACGTATGTCGGCGCGCAATTGCCGGTCGGCGCCGGCATCACCCTCGCGCAGGCGACGGCGACGTCCTACTGCCTGGAGACGACCCTGAGCGGGACGCTCGTGCACGAGAGCGGCCCCGGCGGCTCGCCCACCGCCGGCGCCTGCTGACCGGCGAGCCCCGTCCAGCCGCCCGGCACGTGTCCGCGGAAGCCCCCGTCCGCCGGAGCGGCGTCCGCTCGAGCGCAGGCCGACGCTTGCTCGGCACGCGATCGGGACGTAGGCTCCCGTCGATGAACGGGAGCTCGCTCCCTCCACAGCTCCAGCCGGGCTTTCGGCAACGGCTGCTTCCCACGCCTGCCGGGAGCGTTCCGGCGGAGTACGCCGAGACGCTGCGAGCCTTCTGCGCGACCGTTCCGGAGATCGAGGCAGCGTACGTCTGCGCCGTCGAGAACGTCTACGACGGCGCGGAGCCCGCACAGGCGCTGAGCTTTTCCGTGCAGCTCACCTCGCCGGTCGATACCGCCGCCGACTCACACACCGTGCTCGGTGCGATCGCACCGCGGCTGGCCAAATCGCATCCGGAGCTGATGCGCGAGCTCGGCTGCGGCGTGCTCGCCGACCGCGGCGTTCCGGCGTGGCGGCAGCACGGACTCCGCGTCTTCACCCGTTGACACCGTCCCGAGTGCCCGTGTCTGGGCGCTGCTCGAGGCCGTGAAGGCAGTCGTCGTGCTGAGGAAGCCGCTGTCTACCTCCACCGGTTCGCGTCGAGCGGCCCGCTCACGCGCTCGGCGCCACGTCCTTCGAGATCTACGACGGCTCAGGGCCCCCGTTTCGGCCCGGTCGACCATTTGCGCAGAGCGCTATGCGCGGACGCGTTCGCCCGCCGGATCGTAGAGCGGCTCGGCACGCACCTCCGCGGGCACCCACGTCCCGAAGATGTCGACCTCGACATGTGTGCCGGGATCGGCATACGCGAAGGGGACGTACGCGAAGGCAATGCTCGCGTGCACCGCATAGCCGTAGCCGCCGCTCGTGACCCGGCCCACCGTCGTGCCGTCGGCGGCGCGGACCGGTTCCGAGCCGAGCGCGATCGAGCGCGGATCGTCGAGGACGAGACAGACCAGCCTCAGTGCCGGGTCGGAGTCGAGCGCGTCACGCCCGATGAAGTCGCCCTTATCGGGCTTCACGGCGAAGCCGAGCCCGGCCTCGTACGGGGTCGTCTCGGAGTTGAGGTCGCTCCCCCACGCTCGGTAGCCCTTCTCGAGGCGCAGCGCATCGATCGCGCGATAGCCGCCGGCGACGAGACCGTGAGGTGCGCCCGCCGCAACAAGCGTGTCCCACAGCCGGGCGCCGTACTCGGTCGGGCAGTAGAGCTCCCAACCGAGCTCGCCGACATAGGTGACGCGCGACGCGACAACCGGAACCGAGCCGACCGCCAGCTCGCGCGCGCTCATGTACGGGAAGTCGAGCGCCGTCTTCGTCAGCGGCCGCAACACGTCACGTGCGCGCGGCCCCCACAGACAGAGACACGCATACGCCGACGTCACGTCGTTCACGTAGACGGACCCGTCGCGCGGCGCGTGCTTCTCGATCCACGCGCGGTCGTGATTCCCGAATGCCGTGCCGGTCACGAGCATGAACCGGTCATCTCCGCGGCGCAGCACCGAGAGGTCGGCCTCGATGCCGCCGCGCCTGTTCAGCAACTGCGTGTAGACGAGCGTTCCGACCGGCCGGTCGATCCTGTTCGCACACAGATGCTCGAGGAATTCGAGCGCACCGGGACCGAGCACTTCGAGCTTCGAGAAGCTCGACTGGTCGAAGAGCGCCACCGCCTCGCGCGCCGCGTTCGCCTCCGCCCCGATGGCAGGCGACCAGTTCTCGCCCGCCCAGCCTCGCGGCCGCAATGACTCGTCGCCTGCGGTCGCGTTCGACTCGTACCAGTTGACCCGTTCCCAACCGCCCTTCTCGCCGAAGGCGGCGCCAAGGTCCCGGTGTCTCGTGTACGCGGGCGACACCCGCAACGGTCGGCCCGCCTGCTTTTCCTCCGCCGGATACTTGATGTCGTAGTACTGCGACAGCGCCTCATAGGAGCGCGCGAGCGTGTACTCCTGGCTGCGGTACTGACGGCCGAAGCGGCGCACGTCGAGCGCCCACACGTCCCACTCCGGCAGGCCCTCGACGATCCACTCGCCCATGACCTTGCCGATGCCGCCCGCGCCTGCGAGGCCGTGCGCGCAGCCGCCCGCCGCGACCCAGAAGCCGGGAACGTCGGTCTCGCCGAGCAGGAAGTCCGCATCGGGTGTGAACGCCTCTGGGCCGTTGAAGAACTTCTTCACCTCTGCCGTCTCCATCGCCGGCACGCGCGTGATCGCGTTCGTGAAGAGCTCCTCCATGCGATCCCACTCCTCGGGAAGCAGCTGCGCCTCGAAGTCGTCGGGGATTCCGTCCAGCGCCCACGGCGCAGGCTTCCGCTCGTAGCCGCCCATGACGAGTCCGCCCACCTCCGTGCGGAAGTAGATGAGGTTGTCGGGGTCGCGCAATGTCGGCAGCGGCTCGAGCGCAGGCACGAACGGCTCGGTGATCAGGTACTGGTGCCCGTACGGGATGATCGGCAGGTCGACACCGACCATGCGCGCGATCTGCGGTGCGTACATCCCCGCCGCATCGACGACGACCTCGCACTCGATGCGTCCCTTGTCGGTCACGACCGCGACCACGCGTCCGTCGCGCGTCTCGATCCCCGTGACGCTCGTGCGCACCTCGATCTGCGCACCGAGGCGCCGCGACGCGTCGGCGAGCGAGAACGTCAGCTGGCTCGGGTCGAGATATCCGTCATCGGGGATGTATGCGGCAGCCACGACGCCGTCCGTGCTCATCGGTGGAAAGAGCGCCTGCGCCTCCTGCGCCGACACGATCTCCATCGGGAGCCCGAACGTCTTTGCCCACGACGCCTGGCGGCGGATCTCCTCGAGCCGCGCCTCCGACGATGCGAGCCGCAGGCCGCCGAGCTGGTGCCAGCCAGGATCGTTGCCCGTCAGCTCCTTCAGCTCGGCGTACAGCCCGACCGAGTACTGCATCAGCTTCGTCAGCGAGAGCGACGAGCGCAGCTGGCCGACGAGGCCCGCCGAATGCCAGGTCGAGCCGTGCGTGAGCTGGTACTGCTCGACGAGGACGGAATCCGTCCAACCGAGCTTTGCGAGGTGGTAGAGGACCGAGCAGCCGATGACGCCGCCTCCGATCACCACCGCTCTTGCGCGCTCCGGCATCACCGCGCCGAGTATCCCAGGTGGTCAGACCCGCGATAGCTGTACCGGTCACGCCCCGGGTCATAGGATCACCCCCCATGTCACTGGAAGCAGTGCTCGAGATCGTCCCGGAGCTCCATCACGCGCGCAGCGTCGAAGATCTCTCGGGTGGACTGACGAACACGAACTACAAGGTCGTCACCGACGCGGGCGCGTACGTCGTGCGGATCGCCGGCAAGGACACGACCCTGCTCGGGATCGACCGGGAGAACGAGACACACAACACGATCGCCGCGGCCGAGACCGGCGTCGGCGCGCACGTCGTCGCGTCTCTCCCCGAGCAGACAGCGCTCGTGCTCGAGTTCATCGAGGGCCGCCGCCTCCACGCCGACGACCTGCGCGCGGGCGACGTGATCCCTGCGGTGGCGACGGCCTGCAAGCGGCTGCACGCCGGCCGCCGCTTTCTCCTCGACTTCGACATGTTCGAGCTCCAACGCAGCTATCTCGAAATCGTTCGCGAGCGCGGCTTGCGCCTTCCCGACCGCTACCTCGAATTCGCGCCACAGGTACAGGCGATGGAGCAGGCGATGCGCGTCCGTGCCGAGCCGACGGTCCCGTGCAACAACGACCTGCTCGCCGAGAACTTCATCAACACCGGAGCAATGCTCAGGCTGATCGACTACGAGTACTCCGGCAACAACGAGCCGTCGTTCGAGCTCGGGAACATCTGGAGCGAGTCGAATCTCTCGCCCACGCAGCTCGAGGAGCTCGTCGGTCTCTACTACGGCGCGCCTCGGCCGAGCAAGGTCGCGCGTGCGCGCCTGTGGGGCGTGATCGCGAAGTACGGCTGGATGCTCTGGGCGTCGATCCAGGAGGGCGTGTCGGAGCTCGAGTTCGACTTCTGGTCGTGGGGCCTGGAGAAGTACGAGCGCGCCGTGGCAGAGCTGGACGGGCCCGACTTCGAGCGGCTGCTCGCCGATGTCCAGCGGGTGGACTGACGCAGAGAGGGGCGGCTCGCGCCGCCCCTCTCGCACACACTCCTGAGCTCCGAAGCTACGTGCCCGAGAACTCGGTGTCGCCCGGGAGCAGGAACTGCTTCTGTTGCTGCGCCTCGAGCGCCAAGAGCTCCTCGTCCGTGCCCATGCGCACCGGGCCCTTGAACCACTTGCTGGCCGAGAGGACCCACCAGCCGCCGAAGAGGACGAACGCACCGACGATCGTCGCCGGTGCGTAGTTGGCGAGGTTCCAGCTCCAGGCGGTGTTCCACGGGATCCCCCCGGGGCCCGTCGGCAGCATGAAGACGACCGAGATGAATGCGACCCAGACCATCGCGATCGGGTTGATCCATTTGTAGTGGTTGCCCAGGCTCCACGCGCCATGCTGGAAGCCCGAGCCCTGGCGATAGCGAAGGAAGACCGGCAGGATGAACGCGATGTAGAGCCCGGTCGTCCCGACCGACGTCCCGACGTAGTAGCCGGCGAGGTTGTTCCACCACGTCGGCAGGAGCAGCAGGAAGCCGAGGACGCCCACCGCAATGCACGCCCAGACCGGGACGCGATGGCGCGATACGGAGCGCCAGAGCTGATGGCCGGGGACTGCGCGGTCGCGCGAGAACGCGAACAGCATCCGCGACCCTGACGTCAGGCACGCCGTCAGGCAGTAGAACTGCGCCAGCACGACGATGAAGAGGAGCACCTCAGCCCAGTGCGTGCCCATCGACGTCTGCCAGATGTAGGTCGTGATGTACGTGAACTGCTGCTGGACGGCCTTCTGATCGGGGATCGCGAACGTGATCGCGGTGATCAGGATGAAGCCGGCGATCACCGAGACGACGACCGACCAGAGCATCCCGGTCGCCGCGGAGCGCGAAGCCTTGTGCGTCTCCTCGGCCATGTGGGCCGAGGCGTCGTAGCCGGTGAGCGTGTACTGGGCCATCCCGATCGACCCGATCGCGAACACCATCCAGAAGATGCCGCTGCCCCAGCTGTGGCCGGAGAACCCGGAGTTGTTGATCGTCTGCCCGAAGACGTAGCCGGCCGACTGATGGTGGTCGGGGACGATGATCAGCGCGAAGACGATGATCAGGACGCCGATCACGTGCCAGTACGCCGAGATCGCATTGATCATCGACGTGATCCTGACGTCGAAGACGTTCACCAGCGTGCCGAGAAGAAGGAACGCAGCGAAGAGATAGAAGATGTGGTGGCGGTCGTTCGGGTAGCTCCAGATCAGGTTGAAGAACGCCGTCGCGTAGATCGCGAGCCCGTATCCGACCGCGCCGATGATCCCAATCAGCCCGATCAGGTTGAACCAGCCTGTGAACCAGCCCCAGGCTGGGCTCCCGAGCTTCGACGACCAGTAGTAGAGGCCGCCGGCCGTGGGATAGGCCGACGCGATCTCGGCCATCGACAGAGCGACGAACGTTGTGAAGGTGCCGACGACGATCCAACCCCACTCGACCGACACCGGACCGCCCCACTGAAACGCGAGGTAGTACGACGTCAGACAGCCGGCGAGGATCGAGATGATCGTGAAGCTGATCGCAAAGTTCCGGAACGCCCCCATCGCGCGCATCAATTCCTGCGCGTAGCCGAGCCGATGCAAATCCCTCTCGTCGTCCGTGAGATGGATCTGACTCACAGCGGGTCCTTCGCTGCTCATGCTGCTGTCCTCCCTCGTGGTTTTTCCGATCGGCTTGCCGACCCCGCAGCGTGACCGGCGCTGTGGATGCCGCCATATTCACGCGCGAACCGGACGTTCCTGTCAAGCCGCGCCGCCGTCAGAGGCTGATGAGGGCAACTCCGATCACGACGGCAACCGCTCCGGCCGCGCGCCAGGCCGTCACCCGCTCGCGCAGCACGACCACGGCGAGCACCGTTGCCACGAGTACACCGCTCTCTCGCACCGCGGCGACCGAGGCGGCGGATGCGAGCTGCAGTGCCCCGAGCACACAGCCGTAGGCCGCAAACGTCCCGATCCCAGCCACGACCGACCGCCAGGCGAGCTCCGCCCGCAGCGGCGCGAGCCCCCGCCGCAGGACGATCGCGCCGGCGTACGCGCCTCCCGTGAAGACGCTCATCAATTCGAGATACGCGACCGGCGAAGCGTGGACGACCCCGCGCTTGTCGACGAGCGTATACGCGGCGATCGTGCAGGCGATCGTCACGGCGACGACCGCGCCCCGTCCACGCCCCACGCCGCGCACAAGCAGGATGCCCACCCCGACGGTCAGCACGCCTGCCACCTGCCGCGGGGTCGCCCCGGCGCCCGTGAACGCGACACCGCCGACGAGGACGAGCACCGGGGCAAGTCCTCGGGCGAGGGGGTAGACGACAGAGAGCTCCGCGCGCGCGTACGCGAACGTGAGTAGCGCGAAGTAGGCGAGCTCGAGCACCGACGTCGCGACGAGATAAGGCCACACTCCGTCGTCGAGGCGCCAGTACGCCACCGCCACCGGCGCTCCCGCGACCGCACCGACGAGCAGGACCACCGCGGCGAACGCCTGCGAGTCGCGCGCGCCCGCGAGCAACGTATTCCAGACCGCGTGGATCACGGCCGCGACGAGCGCGAGGGCGAGCGCCTCGGCCGGCAGACCTAGCTCCGAATCGCCGCTTTGAGCACGGCTCGATAGTGCTCGAGGTCTGGAGTGTCGAGCCCCGCGATCTTGCCGATGTCATCCCAGCGCCGCAGCCGCACCGCGTCGGCCGCGTATGGCGACGTATCGAATTCCGCCACCTCCGCCGCCGAGTACGGCCCGCCCTGCAGCTCGAGGCTGAGAATCGATGCCGGTGAGAGCTGCGTGATGTACGAGGGATCGGTCGTGCAGAGATACCGCTTCGCTGCAACATGCATGCGGATCGGTTTCGCTATCTCCGGGCCGAAGTGGCGCGAGAGGAACGCATGTGCAACCTCCTCGTGCTGCGTGTCGAGACCGTGCTGCGCCGAGTCCGCGGGCAGGTCGTGGATGAAGTGTCCGTAGTCGTGCAGCAGCGCGGCTGCGACGAGTCGCGCCGGTGCGCCCTCTCGTTCCGCCGCGTACGCGGACTGCAGCATGTGCTCCGTCAACGACACGGGCTCACCGAGGTACTCCCCTGCCCCCTGCTCTCGGAAGACGCGGAAGATCTCGTCGATCAGCTCACTACCCACGCGAGAGCACCGCGAGCTTGCTGCGCAGCCCGTCACGATCGGCGTAGCAGCCCTGCAGGTGGCGCTCGCCGCCCGATGCCGCATACCCGGTCCTCCCGTGCAGCACGCGCTGGTTGTCGACGATGAACAGGTCGCCCGGCGCGAGCTTGAACTGGATGCGGTACTCGGGGCTGTCGAGCATGCGCCCGAAGCGCTGGTACGCCTCGTAGTACTCGCCGACGAGATCGTCGGGCAGGCGGAAGGGCTGCACGGAGCGTGTGTTGTAGTGCACGGCCTGCACATCACCGCGCACGTCGGCGGTAATCACCGGCGTCTCCGCTTCGAGCTCGGCTTCCGCATCGGCGTAGCGGAACGAAACAGCGCAGCCCGTGAGCAGCTCGAAGTCCTCGAGCGGAAGATCCTGCGCGACGCGGAACGCGTCGACGAGCGTATTCTCTCCGCCCTCTGCGCTCGACGCCAGGCAGTGCAACAGCTGCAGTGTCGGCGTCGGGTCCCGATACGGGTTGTCGGTGTGCGCTCCGAGCCCGAGCCCCGTGTACGCGAGGTTCGTCGGGTTGACCACCGTCTTCACATCGAACAGGCGTCCGTAATTCGTCTCGCGCACGTACCCGAAGAGTTCCGCGACGCGCGTGACCGTTCCCGGCTCGGTGCCGCACCCGGTGAGGATCGCGAAGCCGAGCTCGTCCACGGCGCCGAGCCAGTCGCGCAGCGCTGACCCGCCTGCGGCAACGTCCTCGTAGTGCGCCGCGCTCAGGTCGGACTGGAGCTCGGCGCCCCACAGGCGACAGCGGCGCGGGCCGTCCACCGTCGCGTAGCCGCGAAGCCACTCGACGTCGAAGCTGCTCGCGTGACCGTCGGAGAACGCGACGAGCACGACGCCGTCCACCGACGCCGCGACAACCTCCAGGTCGTCGGGCAGCGAGCGCGTGTCGAGCAGCCGCTGCCCGCTCTCGTGACGGCACTCCGCGCAGGGACAGTTGTCGCGCAACCACAGCGCATGGAACCGGCTCTCCCCACCCGCAGGCCAGGCGATCGTCAGCGTCTCGTGGTCGGCGGTCACGTCCATGCGCTAACGTCTAGACCATATTGACACTCCGTCTCTCCCCCGTCAAACCGGGTCGTGGGCCGGCGCACGCGCAGATCCAGACGACGCTCGAGCAAGCGCTCGACCGGGGGCTGCTCGCGACGGGCGACCGCCTGCCCGCCGAGCGCGAGCTCGCCGAGCGGTTCGGCGTCAGCCGGATGACGCTCCGCCAGGCGCTCGGCGCGCTCGAACAGCTCGGCCGCCTCACCCGCAGCCAGGGCCGCTACGGCGGCACGTTCGTCGCGGAGCCGAAGCTCGAGCTCGCCGGCACATCCGCCCTCTCCGATCAGCTTCGCGGCCTCGGAGTCGCGGCCGGCGCGCGCGTGCTGAACGCGGTCGAGCGCGACGCCGAGCCGGACGAGGAGCTGCTCGGCTCACGCGTGCTCGCGATCGAGCGGGTCCGCCTCGCAGACGGCGAGCCCGTTGCGCTCGAGCGCGGCGCCTACGCCGCCGACGCATTCCCGGGCCTGCTCGACGAGCCGCTCGACGGCTCGCTCTACGAGCTGATGCGCCGACGCTACGACGAGGTTCCCGTGCGCGCCGTCGAGCGGCTCGAGCCGGCGCTCGCGCGCAGCGCCGAAGCGGAAGCGCTGGGCATCGAGCGTGGGGCGCCTGTGATGCTCGTCGAGCGGACCGCGTACTCCGCAGCCGGGCGGCCGCTCGAGCGCTCGCGAGACGTCTTCCGGGGCGACCGCACCCGCATCGTCTGGGAATCGCAGATCCTGAGCGACGGTCTCAGCACTTCAGAGACACCGACGGTGTAGGTCGCGATTACGCTTTTCCCAATCGTGACCTACAGCGTCAAAGCAATCGTCTTCGACTTCAACGGAACGCTTTCCGACGACGAGCCTGTCCTCTGCGAGATCTTTGTCGAGATGTTCACACAGAGGGGGCGGCCGCTCTCGGCTCAGGAGTACTACGACCATCTCGCCGGTCTCTCCGACCCCGAGATCGTCCTCGCGTGGCTCGGGCGCGACTACGCCGACGTCGAAGGCGCCGTCGCCGAGCGCGTGCAGCGCTACCGCGACGCGGTCGCCGACGGCTCGACCGTCCACGAGCACGTGCGCGAAGCGGTGAAGTATGCGGCCGCGCGAGTGCCGCTCGCGATCTGCTCGGGTGCAGCCCGGGCCGAAATCGAGCCGGTCGTCGAATCCGCAGGCCTCGCAGCGCTGCTCCGCGGCATCGTCTCGTCCGACGACGTCGCCGAGGGCAAGCCGCATCCCGAGGGCTACCTGAAGGCGCTCGGCCTCTTCGGCGACGTAAGGCCGGAAGAGGTGCTTGGGATCGACGACACCGAGGCGGGCGTCACATCCGCGAAGGCCGCGGGGCTGCTCACGTTCGCGAAGACGGGCACGCTCGATCCGCACCGGCTCGCACGCGCCGACGAGCTGATCGACCGGATCGACGTCGAGCTCATGCGCCGCGTACTCGGCTGATGCTCGTCATCGCCCATCGCGGCGCCTCGTGGGAGCAGCCCGAGAACACGCTGCCGGCGTTCGAGCGGGCGGTCGAGCTCGGCGCGGACTTCGTCGAGCTCGACGTGCACGCGGACACGGCGGGAGCGCTCGTCGTCACGCACGACGCTCCCAAGTGCGGCGGCGTCTACCCGACGCTCGAGGAGGCGCTCGACCTCTGCCACGGCCGCATCGGTGTGATGGTCGAGCTGAAGACGCCGCGACGCTATCGGCGTCATCGCGTCGTCGAGCGCACGGTACGCCTGCTGAGCGATGCGGACGTCCTCATCTGCTTCCAGCGATCGCCACTCGAGGAGGCGCGCTCGCTGCGCCCGGGTATCCGCACCTGCCAGCACGTCGGCTACGGCGTCTCGATCCGGGGCGCGCGCGACGCGTGGGCCGCCGGCTTCTCGGACACCCGCGTCACGCCGCGCGGGCTTGCCGCGGCGCATGCGGTCGATCTCGTCTCGCTCGTCTACACGGTGAACGAGCCTGCGCGGATGCGCGCGCTCGACGAAGCCGGCGTCGCCGGGATCTTCACCGACCGGCCGGAGCTGGCTCTTCCGCTATTTCGATCGCCTCGTCGCTGAGCTCGAGCACGCGCGCGTCGGTGACCGGCAGGGCGGCCGTGACTTTCATCCCGATCGGCAGCGTCGCAGCCTTCGCCGTCGACACATCGGCAATCAGATCCGTGCCGGGACCGACGACCTTCAGCCGCGTCACCGGCCCGAGGAACGTCTGCGCAATCACCTCACCGGAGAGCGTGTTCGCCGGGTTCGAGCCGTTCTCCGGTGCGAGCTCGACGGTCTCCGGGCGAATGAGCACGAGTATGCGATCGCCCTTCGTGCGACCGCGGGCGGCCTCGACGGTGAGCGTGACACCGCCGTGCTCGACCGTGCCGCTCGTCGGATCGGCGACCGTCGCTTCGAGCCGGTTCATCGTGCCGATGAACTCCGCGACGAACGGGGTCGCCGGCCTGCTGTACATCTCGGCCGGCGGGCCGATCTGCTCGATGCGGCCGCGATACATGACGGCGACGTGGTCGGAGACGGCGAGCGCCTCCTCCTGGTCGTGGGTGACGTACAACGTCGTGATGCCGAGCTCGAGCTGAATGCGCCGAATCTCCTCGCGCAGCTGCACGCGCACCTTTGCATCAAGCGCCGACAGCGGCTCGTCGAGGAGCAGCACGCGCGGCTCGATCGCGAGCGCGCGTGCGAGCGCGACGCGCTGCTGCATACCGCCCGAGAGCTGGTGCGGATACCGGTCGCCCGCATGGGCGAGACCGACGAGCTCGAGCAGCTCCCCTACTCGTCCCGAGCGCTCGCCCTTGTTCTTGCCGCGGATCTTGAGGCCGAACTCGACGTTCTGCGCCGCGGTCATATTCGGGAACAACGAGTACGCCTGGAACACCATCCCCATGTCGCGCTTGCTCGGCGCGACGTTCGTGATGTCTTTGCCGTCGATGACGATGCGACCCTCGTCGGGCCGGTCGAAGCCCGCCACGAGGCGAAGCGCCGTTGTCTTGCCGCAGCCGGACGGGCCGAGGAGCGAGAGAAACTCGCCCTGGCCGAGCTGCACTTCGATTCCGTCGAGCGCCTTGACGCCGCCGGCGAACTCGCGGTGGAGGTTCTGTAGCTCGAGGTAGGCCATGGTTTTAACGCGCTCCTGTGAGGACGGCCGCCCGGGTGCCGCGCTTGCGCCCGACGAGCAGCAGGGACAACATCGCACCCCACGTGAGCGCGAAGCTCATCAGCGTCAGAGCGGCGGCGGGGTACGCCTGCGACTCGTTGACGTACTGCAGGAAGCGCGGGAACGTCTGGAACGCGGCGAGGTTGGCGATCGTGAACTCGCCCATCACGATCGCGAGCGTCAGGAACGACGCGGCGAGCGCGGCGGCCCGGATGTTCGGGAGGATCACCTTCACGAGCGTCGTCGGCCAACTCGCGCCGAGGCTCTGCGACGCCTCCGTCAGCGTATGGACGTCGATCGACCGGAAGCCGGCGTCGAGCGAGAAGAACATGTACGGGAACGCGAGAATCACGTACGCCGCGACGAGGAAGCCCCAGGGCTGTGCGTAGAACCAGCTCGGCGTTCCTTTGTAGACGGCCAGGAGCCCGACCACCATCACGATCGGCGGCACGACGAACGGGATCAACGCGAGGAACGCGACGACCGGCCGCAGCCGCGGCAGCTTCAGGTGCACCCAGTAGATCGTCGGCACGAAGATGATCAGACTGACGACGACCGTCTCGAGCGCGAGCAGCAGCGAGATCTTCAGCGTGTGCCAGAAATCGCCGTTGTGGATCACCCACGTGTAGCTCGCGGCCGTGCAGCAGTTCCCGGTCGAGTTCTTCTTGAGACTGAAGAGGAACGTCGCGAGCAGCGGGATGAAGAAGTAGACGCCGCCGATCAGGAGCCAGAAGTACGCGGTCGGCGCCATGCCACGGCGCGCCTTCACTTGGCCCACCTCGCCGCGCGGCGCTGCAGTGGGATGTAGGCCATCATCATCACTGCGAGCACGACGAACATGCCGAAGGCGAGCGCCTGTGCGATGTGCGGATTGTTGAGCACGTTCCCCGTGTAATACGCGCCGATCAGGATCGGCACGAGATTGACCGTGCCCGACGTGAGGCTGTACGCCGTGGCGTAGGCCGCGAAGGCGTTGCCGAAGAGCAGGATGATCGCGCCGAGGATCGACGGCATCAGAACCGGCAGTCCGATGTAGCGCCAGAACTGCCACGAGCTTCCGCCGAGGTTCGCGGACGCCTCGCGCCACTCCTTCTTCAAGCCGTCGACGGCAGGCGAGATCACGAGGATCATCAGCGGCAGCTGAAAATAGAAGTAGACGATCTCGACGCCGGTCTTGTTGAACAACGTGAAGTTGTGCCCGTAGAGGTCGAGGTGCAGCTGCTTCTTCAGGAATACCGTGGCGACGCCGAGCGGCCCCAGCGTCGCGATGAAGGCGAAGGCAAGCGGAATGCCGCCGAAGTTCGCCGCCACGCCGGAGAACGTCGTGATGCCCGAGCGCACCCACCCGGGCGTGCCCTCGCGGAGCGCGGCGTACGCGATCGCGAGACCGACCAAGCCGCCGAGCAGCGCCGTGACGAGGCTCACCTCGATGCTCGTCTTGTACGCGTCGATGTAGGGGTGGTCGAACATCAGCCGGATGTTCGAGAACGTGTAGCCGCCGTGCACGCTCCTGAACGCGCCGAGCAGCACCGAGCCTGCCGGCAGGAACAGGAACAGGAACGTGTACGCGAAGAATGGAACCGTCGCGATCCACGCCAAATTGAGGCGTCTCCGGCCGGACTTGACGTCCGGCCGGAGTGCCCCAGTTGCTGCTACGTCAACCGCTATGTCCTACGACCCGACCTTCGCAGGCCAGTCCGTAGCGATCTTCGCCTTGGCCGCCGTCTGCTGCGGGATGCTGGCGAACTTCGCCTGCGCGTACAGCGCCGCCGGCGGCAACGCGGTCAGCAGGCTTGCGGGCAGCTTCTTGCGCTTCGCGAGGTCGTTGAACCGCGCGGGGTGCGTGAAGCCCTTGAGGAAGATGACCTGCCCCTGGTCGGAGAACATGAACTCCTGCCACAGCCGCGCCGACCACGGATGCGGAGCGGTCGCATTGACCGCCTGGGCGTAGTAGCCGCCGTAGACCCCGTCGCTCGGGATCGAGACGCCCCACTTGGCCGCAGGGAACTCCTTCGCGTAGGCGAGGTTGTTGTAGTCCCAGTCGATCGAGATCGGCGTCTGGCCGGATGCAACGGTCTGCGGTGTCGTGCCGACCGGGATGTAGTTGCCCGACTTCTTCAGGCTCGCAAAGAAGTCGATCCCCGGGCCGACGTCCTTGACCGAGCCGCCGTTGCCGATCGACGCGGCGATGACGCCCGAGACCGCCGAGTTCGAGGTCAACGGGCTGCCGTTCATGGCCACCTTGCCCTTGTACTCGGGCTTCAGCAGATCCTTCCACGTCTTCGGCGGATTGCTGATCAGGTTGCCGTTGTAGCCGATCGAGATTGCGCCCCAGTAGTCGCCCCACCAGAGGCCGCGGGTGTCCTTCATCGCGCGGGGAATCGTCGAGAACTCCGTCACGAAGTACTTGGCGTAGAGCCCCTGGGCCGCGCCTGCCACGGCGAACGAGACGCCGACGTCGACCGCATCAGGCGCGCGCGAGTCGCCCTTGAGCGAGACGATGGCCTGGTTTTCCTCGGCCGAGCTTCCGTTCGGGTTGTCGTTCGTGATCCCGATGCCGTACTTCTTCTGGAAGGTCGACATCATCTCGCCGTAGTTGGCCCAGTCGGGCGGCAGCGCGATCGTGTTGAGGTGGTTTTCCTTCTTGGCCTCCGCAATCAGCTCGCTCATCGAGATCGAGTTGCCCTTCAGAGGCGGCGCGGCGCCTGCGGCCCCGCGAGAGGCAAAAGCGGCCCCGGTGCTGCCGAGAACCGTGAGACCGGCTGCCGCAGCGACGCTCCGCTTGAGCATCTGCGAGCGGCTCATCTCACTTTCCTCGAGCTTGCGCCAGAACTCCTGCTCCTGCGCCTCGTAGTCCTCCATATGCCCTCCTGAGTCCGAAGAATGTGAATGAGTGGTGATCGAAGCACGAATCGCTGCAGGCTTCAATGCCGTTCACCACTCTGTTGCGCATTCTGGGCCAATCCGTTTCCCTTAGCCGAATCGGGACGCTAGGCTCGATGTCATGACCCCGTTTGAGGGCGACGGCATGTGGCTGCGCTGCGCCCTGCATGCTCACACGACGAACTCGGACGGCGAAATGGCCGCCGACATGCTGGTCCGCCACTACCAGTGGGCGGGCTTCGACGTGCTGGCGATCACCGACCACTGGGTCAGGACCGTCGAGCGCTCGACCCGGAAGTTGCTCGTCATCCCCTCCACCGAGCTGAACGCCCAGTGCGGCGGCCCTGAGCACGACGCCCACGTGCTCGCGCTCGGCATCGAGGCCGACCCGGTCATCCCCGAGGGCGAGTTCGCGCCGCTCCAGGAGGTCGTCAACTGGATCGACGAAAGCGGCGGCGTCCCGTACATCGCACACACGTACTGGAGCGGGCTCCGCACCGACCAGTGGGAGGACTGCGAGGGGCTCGTCGGTCTCGAGGTGTGGAACGCGGGCTGCGAGCTGGAGATCGGCCGCGGCGACTCGTCGCTCCAGTGGGACGAGGCGCTCGAGCGCGGTCGCAACCTGTTCGCGCTCGCAACCGACGACTCGCACCACCCGGGTTACGACAGCGGCTTCGCGTGGACGATGGTGCGCGCCGAGGACAAGTCGCAGGAGGCGGTGCTCGCCGCCCTGCGTTCCGGCTCGTTCTACGGCTCCAGCGGACCGGAGATCACGAGCGTCGAGATCGCGGACGACGTCGTCACGGTGCGGTGCAGCCCGGCCGCGAGCGTGACGCTCGTTTCAGGGAGGGCGCGCGGCGCACGCGCCAACGCCGGCCGCCTCGGCTATCCGAACAATTCCGAGATCGTCGAACGCGACTCCGCCGGCCTGATCACCGCGTGCCGGCTCGAGAAGCCCTGGAATACGCCGTACGGCCGTCTCGAGATCGCCGATGCGACCGGACGCCGCGCGTGGACGAACGCGCTGTGGATCGCCTAGCGGCCGTCGAACAGCTGGCGTCGCGTGACTTCGACCTCCTGGTCGTGGGCGGCGGCATCATCGGCTCGGGCATCGCCGAAGCTGCGAGCGCACACGGCCTCGCGGTCGCGCTCGTCGACAAGGGCGACTTCGCGTGCGCGACGTCGAGCGCGTCCTCGAAGCTGATCCACGGCGGGCTGCGGTACCTGCGTCTCGGCGACGTCGGCCTCGTGCGTGAGGCGCACCACGAGCGCCGCCTCCTGATGCATGTCGTCGCACCGCACCTCGTGCGCAGGCTCCCGTTTCTGTTTCCGCTCTACGAGAACGGCCCCTACCGGCCGTGGTTCGTGCAGAGCGGGATCCTCCTCTACTCCACGATGGCGCGTGCACGGCTCAACGGTCTCGTGCCGGTCGAGCGGGCGCACCGGATGGTTCCGCAGCTGCGTGGCGAGCGGCTGCGCTCGTGCGCCTTCTACGCCGACGCGTGGACGAACGACGGCCGCCTGACGCTCGCGAACGTGCGCGCGGCCGCCGCTGCAGGCGCGACGGTGCTCAACTACGCGGAAGTCCTCGAGCTGCGCGGCCGCGAGGGCGCCGACGTCTGGGTCGACGGCCGCGTCGTCTCGGTGCGCACGAAGGCGATCATCAATGCGACAGGACCGTGGGTCGACCGGGTTCGGCGGCTCGAGGATCCGGCGGCGAAGCGCTCGATGCGGCTCAGCAAGGGCGTGCACGTGCTCGTCGACGGCGGCGAGGACTGGGACGCGGCGCTGACGATCTCGCACGACAAGGTGCGCGTGAGCTTCGCCGTCCCGTGGGAAGGGATGCTGCTCCTCGGCACGACCGATACCGAGCACGACGGCGAGCCCGAGGACGTCCGCGTCACGGACGAGGACGTGCAGCAGGTGCTGACCGAGGCATCGGTGGCGGTCGAGGATCTCGGCTCGCCACGGGCGACGTTCTGCGGCCTGCGCGTCCTGCCGGGCGGTGAGGGCCAGACCGCGAATGCGCGGCGTGAGACCGTGTACTCGACCGGGCCGACCGGGATGGTGAGCGTCGCGGGCGGCAAGTTGACGACGTACCGCCGCATCGCGCTCGACGCGCTCGATCACCTCGGAGTGCGCGGCCTGTCGAAGAAGCCACGGCCGTTGCCCGGCGCGACGGGGCTCGACCGCATCGACTGGCCGGTCGAGCTCGACGCGAAGACCCGCACGCATCTGCTGCACCTCTACGGCTCGCTCGCGCCTGAGGTGCTCGCGCCCGCGGTCGACGACCCGTCGCTGCTCGAGCCGCTCGTTGCAGGTCGCCCCGACCTGCGCGTACAGGACGTCTATGCGCGCTCGCACGAATGGGCGGTCACCGACGAGGACGTCCTGCGGCGGCGCACAACCGGCTGGCTGGCCGGATCACACGTCGCGGTCGCGGCCCCGCATCATTCCCTGCCAGTAGAGGAGCGGTAGCCCGCGCTTCTTCAGCAGGTACATGCTGCGGCGCTCCTTCGACTGGTCGAAGGGGAAGGTCTCCCTCGGCGTGAGGTCGTAGTCGAACTCGGCGAGCACGAGCTTGCCGTAGCCGGTGACGATCGGGCAGGCGGTGTACCCGTCGTAGCGGGCCGGTAGCGACCGGCCCTCGCGCGCGGCGAGCACATTCTCGACGACCACGCGGGCCTGGTGGCGGATGGCGGCGGCGGTCTTTGCGGTCGGCAGGTTGCTCGTGTCGCCGAGGCCGAAGACGTTCGGCCAGCGGGGGTGCTGGAGGGTGTGCTTGTCGAGCTCGAGCCAACCGCGGTCAGCTGCGAGCGGGCTCTCCTTGACGAAGTCCGGGGCGCTCATCGGCGGTGTGACGTGCAGAAGGTCGTACGGGATGACAACCGTCTCACCGGTGTCGAGCTGCTCGAAGATCGCTTCCCGCGTCGCCGAGCGCACCTCGACGAGGTTGTGCCTGAAGCGCGTCTCGATCCCCTTCCGCTCGACGACCTTGCGCAGCGTGACGGCGTACTTCTCGACGCCGTAGATGCCGGGTGCGGACGAGGCGAAGATCACGTTCGCTCGGTCTCGCACGCCCGCCTTCCTGAACTGGTCGTCGGCGAGATACATGATCTTCTGCGCCGCTCCCGGGCACTTGACGGGCGTGTTCGGAAACGTGAAGACGGCCGTGCCGCCCTGGAAGCTCCGGATGTCGTCCCAGGTCCGATCGACGTGCTCGTAGCTGTAGATGCTCGAGACGCCGTCCCGACCGATGGTCTCCGCCAGCCCGGGAATCGCGTCCCAGTCGATCTGGATCCCGGGTGCGACGACGAGGAAGTCGTAGCCGATCCGCCGGCCGCCGGCCGTGACGATCTCGTTCTCCTCGGGGACGAGCTCGGTGGCCGCGTCGCGCACCCAGGTCGCGCCCTTCGGGAGCAGCGAGCCTTCGGGCCGCTCGCTCTTGCGCTTGTCGAACACGCCGCCGCCGGCGAGCGTCCAGAGCGGCTGGTAGTAGTGGCGCTCGGAAGGCTCGACCACGCCGAGCGAGTTGCCGCCGAGCGTCCGGGCGAGCCGCGCACCGAGCGTGATGCCGGCCGTGCCACCCCCGACGATCAGGACGTGATGGTGCTCCGTCTGCGTGCGCTTGGCGGCGGCGGGCTCCGGCGCGGTGGCGACCTGGCTCATGGCAATGCAGTCTGCCAGCAAGACTTTAAAAAGTAAAGCCACTATTGTTCGGAAAGCGCTGCTCGCGGCTCAGATCGGTACTTTGCCGCAGCAGACGTGCGGGGGACCGCCGATCCTGCGGCCGGTTGCCGCGGACGACAATCGTCCTCTTGCCGAGTCTCCGCTTCCGCCTCCTTGCGACCTCAGCCGCGCTTACGGCCTGGGCGCTCGTCGCGGTAGGCGGCGTCGTCCGCGTGACCGAGTCGGGTCTCGGCTGCCCGCACTGGCCGCTTTGCACGTCGGGCGCTGTGCCGCTCGACCAGAGGGCGTCGGTGATCGAGTACAGCCACCGTGCTGTCGTCGCACTCGTCAGCGTGCTGGCCGTCGCGGTGGCGGTCTGGGCCTGGCGCAGCTACCGCGCGCGCACGGACATCCTCTGGCCGGCGCTGCTCGCCGTCGTCCTCGTCCCACTGCAGGCGCTGCTCGGCGCCGTTGTCGTCTGGCTCGAGCTGCCCGGCTGGGTCGTCGCTTTCCACTTCGTGGTGGGGCTCCTCTTCCTGGCCGCGATCGTCCTCGCCGCCGCCGCCGCATGGCGGCGAGGCGAGGGGACGGCGACACCCGGCTTCACCCGCCTCGTCGGAGCGAGCGTCCTCGTCGGCCTCGCGCTCGTGTCGGTCGGCGCCGCGGTCGTCGCCACGGAGGCGGGCGACGCGTGCGGAAAGCAATGGCCCGGCTGCAACGGCAGCTTCGCAGCGGGCGGTGGCCACGCAGGGCTCCAGGTCGCTCACCGCATGCTCGCGTACACGGTGGCGGCCCTCGCCCTGGCCCTGCTCGTGCTTGCGCTGCGCGGCAAGGGCCCGCGGCTGGCCGGCTCGCTGCCACTGCTGGCCGTGCTCGTCCAGATCGGTTTCGGGATCGCGATCGTGCTCGTCGGCGGCGACGGCCGTACGCACGAGATCCTCGCCGGCCTGCATGTCGGGGGCGCAGGAGCCGTCTGGGCAGCGCTTGTCGCGCTCGCCGCACTCACACGCCCCGCCGAGCGCCGCGCCGGCCACCAGGCGCCCGCTGTCGCCGCCCGGGCGCACGCATAATGGCGGCTGTTCATGCGGATGTCGAGCGTCACGTGACCGCCACCCGGCTCGATCTCGAGCGCCGCCCAATCCTCGTCTTCTGGGAGATCACTCGGGCCTGCCTGCTCGCGTGCCGCCACTGCCGCGCCTCGGCGATCGCCGAGCCGCTGCCCGGAGAGCTCTCGACCGAGGAGGGGGAACGCTTTCTCGAGTCGCTGACCGGCTTCGGCCGTCCCTATCCCATCGTCGTGCTGACCGGCGGCGACGTGCTCATGCGCCCCGACCTGCTCCGGCTGGTCGGCAAGGCACGCGAGCTGGGACTGCACACGGCTGTCTCGCCGAGCGTGACGCCGAGGCTCGACCCCGCCGCGCTCTCCGCGCTCCGCCGGGCCGGCGTCAAGGTCGCCTCGCTCAGCCTCGACGGGGCCGGTCCGGCGACGCACGAAGGCCTCCGCGGGGTGCACGGCCACTTCCAGCAGACGCTCGACGCCCTGCACCTCCTCCGCGACCAGGGTTTCACCGTCCAGGTCAACACCGTCGTGCGGCCGGAGAACGTCGCAGAGCTGCCCGACATCGCCGCGATCGTCGACGAGGTCGGCGCGTCGATCTGGGAGGTCTTCTTCCTCGTCCGGGTCGGGCGGGGCACGGAGCTCGCCGAGCTCTCGCCGCAACAGAACGAGGACGTCTGCCACTTTCTCTTCGACGCCTCCCGCTACGGCTTCATCCTCCGCACCGTCGAGGCGCCGTTCTTTCGCCGCGTCGTCGCCTGGCGCAAGGAAGGACGCCCGGTCGAGGCGGGGCCGCTCTACGGCCGGCTGGCGACGCGGCTGCGCGGGCTCCTCGGCGAGCCGCGCGGCGAGCCGCGAGCCCAGACGAAGGGCACACGTGACGGCAAGGGCATCGTCTTCGTCGCCCACGACGGCGACGTCTACCCGGCGGGCTTCCTCCCGATCACGGTCGGCAACGTCCGCGAGCAGAACCTCGTCGATCTCTACCGCGAGAGCCCCCTCATGTGCGACATCCGCGCCGCGCGGTTCGACGGCCGCTGCGGCGAATGCGAGTACGCCGACCTCTGCGGCGGCTCGCGGGCACGAGCGTACGCAGCGTCCGGCGATCCGCTCGGCGAAGACCCGGCCTGCGCCTACAGGCCGAGCTCTCGACGCCGGCCCGCCGGCTCACGCGCCTCGATCTGAGCTCAGCGCGTCGAATCGACAGCAGTCTGGTGACGCCGCGGTGTCGGCCCGGTGACAAGCAGCCGGTCCGGGCAGGAGTCGGCCGCCGAACCGGCTATTCCGTTGAGTAATGAGCCGCTGCGATCTGCACGTTCATTCGATCTACTCGACGGACAGCGGGAATTACGCGCTTCGCCGGGCGAGCCTCGGCGAGTCGTACACGCAGCCGGAGCGGGTGTACCTCTCGTGCAAGGCGCGCGGCATGACGTACGTCACGATCAGCGACCACAACACGCTCGAAGGCGCGTTGCGGATTGCCGCGCATCCCGACACCTTCCTCTCGGTCGAGGTCACGACGCGGTTTCCCGAAGACGACGTGCCGCTGCACGTGCTCGTCTGGAACCTCACGGAGGCCGACCACCGCGACCTCCAGCCCCTGCGACCCTCGGTGTACGAGCTCGCGGCGTTCCTGCGCGAGCGCGGCCTCGCACACGCGCTCGCACATCCGCTCTACCGCATGGGCGCCCCACTCACGGTCGGCCACGTCGAGCGGATGATGCTCCTGTTCGGCGTCTGGGAAGGACGGAACGGCGCGCGATCGCGCGAGTCCAACGACCTTGCATGCCGGCTCGCGGCCGCAGTGACGCCGGAGTACCTCGCGAAGCTCGCCGAGCGACACGGCATCGCGCCGGCGCACGCGGGCAGGATCGCGCTGACCGCGGGCTCTGACGATCACAGCGCACTCGACATCGCGACGACCTGGACGGACGCGCGTGGATCATCGGTGACGGAGTTCCTCGACGCGGTCACCGGCCGCGAAGCGTCCGTCGGAGGAGCGCACGGCTCGACGCTGAAGCTCGCGCACGCTGTTGCGGCGCTGCTCGTTCACGCCTATCGCGCGTCAGGTGCAGAGATCCCGGACACGATTCGCGTGCAGGTCGAAGCCCTCTTCGACCGCGATGCGGCCGACGCGGCGCTGCGCCATCGCGAGATCGCCGACCTGACCTCTCGGCTCGTGCACCTGCTCGGCAGCCGCGCGCGCTCGGGCGGCACCGACTTCGCTGCCCTGTCGGGAGCCGGGCGACGACTCGGAGCGCTCGCCTTCGCCGCGGCGCTGCAGGTGCCGTACCTTGCGAGCGCGCGCCACCATTCGGACTCGCGCGCCGACCTCGCGTCGATCGAACACGGCTTCTTCGGACTCGGGCGCCCGAGGCGGGAGCCGCGGGCACTCGTCTTCACCGACACGTTCGCCGAGACGAACGGCGTTGCAGGAACGATGCGCCGCCTTGCGGCCGCAGCGGCAGGAGGAACCTTTCCCGGCGCGGTCGTCGTCGCGTCGCACGAGCCGCAGCCTCTCGGCGTCGTCTCGCTTCCACCCGACTGGACGATCCCGCTGCCGACCTACGACTCACTCGACCTGCGCTTCCCGCTCCCCACGGACGTGCTCGACCGGATCGAGGCGGAGCAGCCGGACGTGATCCACGTGGCGACGCCGGGCCCGGTCGGCTTCTGCGGCCTGGCGGTCGGCCGGCTGCTCGGGATTCCGGTCGTCGGCTCGTACCACACGGAGCTTGGCCCGTACGCCCTGCACCTGACGCGTGACCTGCTCGTCGCCCAAGCGCTCGACCTGTACGTCGACTGGTTCTACAAGCAGTGCTCGACGGTGCTCGCACCGACGACGCACGTCGCAGCGGCCCTCGAGGCGCGCGGCCTCCCGCGCGTCGGGATCTGGGGACGCGGTGTCGACTGCACGCTCTTCGACCCGGCACGCCGCGACGACGAAATAAGGTCGCGCCTGCTTGACGGAGGCGAGCTGCTGCTGCTGTCGGTCGGCCGCCTCTCGGAAGAGAAGCGGCTCAGCGTGCTGCTCGACGCGTTCGCGCGCGTGTCGCGTGTACGGCCGGGCGTCCGCCTCGTGATCGTCGGAGACGGCCCGGCGCGTGCAGAGCTCCAGCGCACGGCGCCACGGGGAACCGTGTTCGCCGGTGAGGCCCACGGCGAAGAGCTCGCGTGCCTCTATGCCTGCGCAGATGTCTTCTGCTTCCCGAGCACGACCGACACGTTCGGGCAGGTGCTGCTCGAGGCGGGCGCATCCGGCGTGCCGGTGATCGCGGCAGCCGCCGGCGGCGGTCTCGAGCTCGTCGCCGACGGACGCAACGGGCTACTCGTGGCACCCGACGACGCGGGCGCTCTCGCCGCCGCCGTGCTCGATCTCGTCGAAGATCCGGAGCGGCGGGCAGTGTTCGGCGCCGCCGGGCGCGTCGCCGCGCTCGCGCGGACGTGGGACGGTGCGATCGCGCAGCTCACCGGCGTATATCGCGAGCTCGAGATCGTCGCGCCGCAGCGGATGCACGCCGCCGCTTGAGCGTATTCGGCAGTTCGGCACTACCATTGGCCGATGGAGGCCCATTCGCTGTTCGTGCCCGGTTGGGGCGCTCCCGCTTCCCTGTACTCCCCCGGGCTGCCGGACGAATGGCGCGTGCTCGAGCCGCCGAGCTTCGCCGCCTCCGCCGGATCCCTCGCGGCGTACCGCCGCTGGCTGCGCATCGAGCTTCGCAACCAGGGCCGATCGACGCTCGGCGGCCACTCGATGGGCGGCGCTCTCGCGATCCTCGCCGCGGCGGAAGCGCCGGAGCTCGTGGAGCGGCTCGTGCTCGTCGCGCCGGCCGGATTGCCCCTGGACAAGCCGATCCGGAAGAGCATGCGCGACTTCGTCCAGCAGCTCGGCAGCGGCGCCTATCCACGTAGCGTCGCAGCGTCCGCCGCGGCGGCGGTCGCACGGGCGCCCCGCGCCGCCCTCGCGCTGGCCATGGAGGTCAGGCGTCTCGACCTGCGTCGCGAGTGCGCACGCATCCGCGCGGCTGGGATCCCGGTCAGCGTCGTCGGCTGCCTCACCGACACGCTCGTGACGTGCGATCGCACCCGGCTCCTCGCCGACCTCCTCGGCGGGACCTACGACGAGCTGGACTCGGACGGCGGCCACATGTGGATGCTCTCCGAGCACGAGCGCTTCGCCGCGATGCTCGCCTGATGTGCCGGAAGCCGCCCGGCCTGCGTAGTTGGCCGCAGAAGAGCTCAGCGGCCGCCCCGATGTTCCCGTGCCCCGCAACGAGCGAGGATTGATTCGATGCCGAGCTATGCGGTCAACGGTGAGCCGACGGGCGAGAGCTTCGGACGGTTCATGCAGGGCGTCGAAGCCGAGCTCGCCGCGCAGGATCTCCACCGAACCGGCCTCGACGACTCGGACATCGTCCTCAATCTGATCGACCACGACGAGCCGCGCCCGTTCCGCCGCCACTCGCGCGGAACCTACGCGGCCGCGCTCCACGAGCGCTCCGCGACACCCGGCCTCCCGGCGGAGTACCCGCTGCTGGTGCGGGCGCTAGCGAACCTCGTCTGTTGCTACGTCCCGGGCGAGGGAGTCTGGTTCACGACGATGGAGCAGGGCCACTTCCTCGTCGCGGGCGACGGCGACGCGCTCGCAAAGGCCTTCGTCGCGCAGCTGTTGCCGCCGGCGACGTCACGGCTCGTGATCGACAACGAGTTCCGCACCGACCTCGAGCCAGAGCTCTGGGACGGCGACGAGATCACGCAGGAGCTCCAGGAGGCCGGCCGTCGCCTCGACAAGCTCGGCCTGCTGCCGACCCCGTTCCCGCTCGAAGACGTCCTCGGCGAGCGCGAGCTGCGCCACGTGAAGCGCCTCTACGGCATCGGCGGGCTCTCCTACGGCAACCTCTCGATGCGCAAGGACGAACGCCGCTTCTGGATGAGCGCGAGCGGTGTCGACAAGTCGAAGCTCGAGGAGCCGGGCCGCGACATCCTGCTCGTCTCCGACTACGACGAGGAGAACGGCCGCATCGTCCTCAGCGTCCCACCGGCGAGCGAGCCGCGGCGCGTCTCGGTCGATGCGATCGAGCACTGGATGATCTACCAGGAAAACCCGGACGTCGGCGCCATCCTGCACGTGCACGCCTGGGTGGAGGGAATCGAGTCGACGCAACTCGTCTTCCCCTGCGGGAGCGAGGAGCTCGCCCGAGCGGTCGCCGAGCTCGTGCGCGCCTGCCCCGACCCGGCCGAGGCGATCGTGGGCCTCCGCAATCACGGCATCACCGCCACCGGCTCCGGCCTGCTCGAGATCCTCGACCGGATCGAGGCTCGCGTGCAGCGCCAGGTGCCGATGATCGGCTAGACGGCTGCTGCCACGAGCCTCTGTCTAGACTCGATCCATGCCACCTCGTTACAACCGGGTGACCCAACCGCTCGTTCGTGAGAACGGAGAGCTACGGCCTGCGAGCTGGGACGAGGCGCTCGATCGCGCCGCGGCCGGCTTCCGCAGGACGTTGGACGCAGGCGCCGAGACGGGCTTCTTCAGCTGCTCCAAGACCACGAACGAGTTGAACTTCGCAGCACAGAAGTTCTCACGGGTCGCGCTCGGCTCCAACAACATCGACAGCTGTAACCGAACCTGACACGCACCCAGCGTCGTCGGTCTGGCGACAGTGTTTGGTGCAGGCGGGGGAACGAGCTCCTACGAGGAGACTCGAAACACGGACCTGATCGTCCTGTGGGGCTCGAACGCGCGTGAGGCGCACCCGATCTTCTTCCACCACGTGCTCAAGGCCGTGCGCAACGGAGCGAAGTTGATCGTCGTCGACCCACGACGCACCGCGTCGGCGCAGTGGGCCGATCTCTGGCTCGGCATCGACGTCGGCACCGACATCCCGCTCGCAAATGCCGTGGGCCGCGAGATCATCGCCGCCGGGCTCGTGAACGAGGAGTTCGTCGCGCGCGCGACGACCGGCTACGAGGAATACCGCGCGTCGGTCGAGCCGTGGACGCTCGAAGAGGCCGAGCGCGTCACCGGCGTTCCTGCCGATGCGATCCGTGAGCTCGCGCACACGTACGCGAGCGTCGAGCGCGCGCAGCTCTGCTGGACGCTCGGGATC
>Ga0209638_1000473_pt1 | contig 26326 bp, 24 predicted proteins | sample BarGraNGADG00211_FD_184490 | JGI IMG/M metagenome (GOLD analysis project Ga0209638, IMG submission 184490) | Arctic peat soil microbial communities from Barrow, Alaska - Barrow Graham LP Ref core NGADG0002-211 (SPAdes) (version 2) | ecosystem: Environmental > Terrestrial > Soil > Wetlands > Peat...
TGGGCACCCGGTAGATCTCGCCCGCGAACGGCCCGAAGCCCTGCTTGTAGGGCATGTTCTTTGCGGTCAGGGCCATCGTCAGGTTCGTGCGACCGTGGTAGGCGTGGTCGAACGCCACGACGGCGGTCCGCCCGGTGAACGCGCGTGCAACCTTGATCGCGTTCTCAACCGCCTCAGCGCCCGAGTTGAACAAGGCGCTGCGTTTCTCGCCCTGCCCGGGAGTCAATGAGTTGAGGCGTTCGGCGACCTCGACGTACTCCTCGTAAGGCGTGACCATGAAACAGGTATGGGTGAAGTCCTCGACCTGCGACTGCACTGCTGCGACAACTCGAGGCGCCGAGTTACCCACCGTGGTGACGGCGATCCCCGAGCCGAAGTCGATCAGGTGGTTGCCGTCGACGTCCACCAGGATGCCGCCGCCGGCCCTCTCGACGTAGATCGGCAGACCTGATCCGATGCCGGCCGAGACAGCCGACATCTTGCGCTTCTGGAGCAGCACGGAGCGGGGACCGGGAATTGCCGTCGCCAGGATCCGCCGCTGTTCGATGGGCGCGGTTGTCATCGCTGCTCCTTGGGTTCGCTGTGCGTCAGCCGGGGGGATGCACCCGGCCCGGCCCATGTTCCGGCAGCCGTACCATGTTGTCCAATACTTGTGTTCTCCACTACGTGGCCGGAGTGGCTCATATGTCGAAGCCGGCGGGCGATGGACCCAGGGCCGCCCGCGGCATCCGTATGCATCCGCTGCGCCGTCACCGAGGGATACACCGTCTCCGAGGCCGCTGGGCGTTCCTGGGCGATGTGGCCGCGATGCTCGTCACCATCATCGTGATGTCGCTGATCGTCAAGACCTTCCTCATCCAGGCGTTTCTCATCCCGTCCGGGTCCATGGAACCGACACTGCATGGATGTTCGGGCTGCGTGGACGACCGCGTGGTCGTCAACAAGCAGACCAACCACATGGGGGGCGTGAAACGCGGTGACATCGTGGTGTTCCGCGACTCCGACGGCTGGCTCCGGCACTTCTCCTCGGGGGTGGGGCAGCCGAGTCGTCCGCGAACTGTTCTCGAATTCATCGGTCTCGTGCCCGCGACCGATGCAGGAAACCTCGTCAAGCGCGTCATCGGCGTTGGGGGAGACACCGTCGAGGGTCGAGATGGCAAGGTCTACGTGAACGGGACCCTGCTCGACGAGCCCTATGTCTTCCCCGGCGATCGCGCCAGCGATGTCAACTTCAGGGTGACCGTGCCCGTCGGCACGCTGTGGGTGATGGGCGACCATCGCAGCGACTCGTCAGATAGCCGATTCCACCAGCAAGACCCCGCAAAGGGCTTCGTCCCCCTGAGCGCGGTCGTAGGGCGAGCCTTCATCATCGTCTGGCCGCTCGACAGGGTCGGCACCCTGGACCGACCAGCGACGTTCGACCAAGCGGCCGCTACCACTAAGCGCTGAGCGCCGGCGGTAGAAATGCCACCCGCGGACCTGCACCAGCTCCTCAGCCGGGGACTTCGGCCGATCCCACAACCCCCGACTCACGCAGCTCCAACACCTCGTCGTCGGACAGGCCAAGGTCGGCCAGCACCTCATCCGTGTGCTCTCCGACGGCCGGCGGCGGGAGCTCGAGCCGGGCGGGCGTCGCCGAGAAACGAGGGGACGGCGCCGGCTGGACGACGCCGTCGCGCGTGACGAAGGTGCCGCGGGCCACGTTGTGCGGGTGCTGTGGCGCCTCGGAGATCGACAGCACCGGAAAGACGCATCCGTCGACTCCCGCGAACAGCGCCTCGGCGGCCTCCCGGGTGCGCGACGCGAACTCCGCCGCGAGCCGGAGACGCAGCGCCGGCCAGGAACGCGGGTCGTACTGGGTGCGCACGTCGATGTCGTCGATGCCGAGTCGCCCCAGCAGGGTGGCGAAGAAGGCGGGCTCGAGAGGACCCACCGACAGGTATCCGCCGTCTGCGGTCGGATAGACGTCGTAGAAAGGCGCCCCGGTGTCGAGCAGGTTGCTCCCCCGCTCGTCCGTCCAGCGTCCGATCGCCGTCATCCCGAAGAACTGGGCCATCAGCAGGGCAGACCCGTCCAGCATTGCGGCATCCACCACCTGACCGCTGCCCGTGCGGGCAGCCGAGAGGAGGGCGGCGAGCACGCCACACGCCAACATGAGCCCGCCGCCGCCGTAGTCGCCGACCAGGTTCAGCGGCGGCACGGGAGCGTCACCGTGGCGCCCGATGGCCGCGAGCGCCCCGGACAGCGAGATGTAGTTGATGTCGTGGCCCGCGGCCTGGGCCAGCGGCCCGTCCTGGCCCCACCCGGTCATCCGTCCGAAGACCAGTCGCGGGTTGCGCTCGAGGCACACCTCGGGGCCTAGACCGAGACGCTCCATGACCCCAGGGCGGAAGCCCTCGATCAGGACGTCAGCGGAGTCGATCAGCTTGAGGACCAGCTCGACGCCCTCGGCCGACTTCAGGTCCACCGCGATCGAGCGTCGTCCACGGGAGACCACGTCGGCACGGACTGCGGCCATCGTGCTCGGCCCGCGGACCCAGCCCGCGCCGCCCACGCCAGCGGAGAGGCGGTCAACCCGGGTCACGGTGGCGCCCAGGTCGGCCAGCATCATCCCGGCAAACGGGCCCGGGCCGATTCCCGCCATCTCGACGACCGTGATCCCCGTCAGCGGTCCCATCTCAGGCTCCCGAGGGCGGGTCGAAACGCTGGCTCATCAGCGCGCGCAGTCCGGGCAGCACCTCGGTGGCGAACGACGTGAGGAACCGGGACTGGTCGTGACCCGGTCCGTGGAAGACGAGATGGTTGAAACCGAGGTCGACGTACGGCTGGATCTGGGCGAGCGCTGTCCCGGGATCGGATGCCACGATCCAGCGGCTGGCCACCTGTTCGATCGAGAGCGCATCGCTGGCAGCCTCCATCTGGGTCGGGTCGCTCAGGCCATGCTTCTGCTCTGGCGTCAGCGACAGCGGAGCCCAGAAACGGGTGTTCTCCAGCGCCAGCCGGGGATCCGGGTCGTAGGACAGCTTGATCTCGATCATCCGATCGATCGACCCACGGTCACGTGCTGCGGCCGCCAGGCCTTCGTCAACCGCAGGGATGAGCTTGTCCCGGTACAGCTCCGGCCCCTTTCCCGAGGTACAGATAAACCCGTCGCCCGAGCGGCCGGCATACTTCGCCACCACCGGGCCTCCGGCGGCGATGTAGATGGGCACCGGCCGGTCCGGGCGGTCATACACGGTGGCGTCGTGGGTCTGGTAGTAGTCCCCCTCGAAGGTGACGCGCTCACCGGCCCACAGCTCGCGCATCAGGACGACCGCCTCACGCATTCGTGCGAACCGCTCCTTGAACTCCGGCCACTGCAGCCGCGAGACAGCCACCTCGTTCAACGCCTCGCCGGTGCCGATCCCGAGCATGATGCGGTCCGGATACAGACAGGCAAGCGTGCCGAACGCCTGGGCCACGACGGCCGGGTTGTAGCGGAAGGTCGGCGTCATGACGGACGTGCCCAGCAAGACCCGCTCGGTACGCTCGCCGACCGCGGCCAGCCAGGCCATCGAGAACGGGGCGTGGCCACCGGTATGACGCCAGGGCTGGAAGTGGTCGGAGATCATCACGCTGTCGAGGCCGACCTGCTCTGCCTGTACGGCGAACTCGACGAGCTCTCGCGGGCTGAACTGCTCGGCCGAGGCCTTGTATCCGATCCGTGGCGTCATGCGTGACAGTTTCACCTACCTGCCCCGGTCCCGCGCGCCGACCCGGATGTTCTGATGTCTCAATTCTTGTGACAAATAGGTACGGGCGCGTATGATGTCTTAAAACTAGAGACATTGAGACACTGCATGCTCTTCTCGAATCCGAATCTCACACTCGAGGACCACCAGGTCCTTGAGGCGATCCATTCCATGCGCACGGACCTCGCCGACGTCTTGAGAACCCCGAGGCGCTGGGAGGGTGGCCTGCGTCGATCCATGCTGGCGCGCGCCATTCGCGGATCCAACAGCATCGAGGGCTACTACGTCGAAGTGGACGACGCGGTTGCGGCGCTGGATGACGAGGAGCCCTTGAGCGCCGACGAACGGACATTCGCAGAGATCCGCGGATACCGACAGGCTCTGGGCTACGTGCTGGCCATGGCCGGGGACGAGCAGTTCGTCCTGGACGCCTCCGCAATCCGCAGCATGCACTTCATGATGCTGGCCCACGATGTGGCCAAGAGCCCAGGGAGCTATCGCGCAGGGCCGGTATACGTCTATGACGTAGACGACCAGGTGGTCGTCTACGAAGGGCCCGAGGCCTCCGCTGTGCCCGAGTTGATGGACGAACTCATCTCCGCTCTCGCTCTGCGCGATGACATGGACCTGCTGGTCCATGCCGCCATGGCGCACCTGAATCTCGTCATGGTCCATCCGTTCCGCGACGGCAATGGGCGGATGGCGCGCGCCCTGCAGACACTCGTTCTTTCGCGCGGAGGGATCACCGAGCCAGCCTTCTCCAGCATTGAGGAATGGCTGGGGGCCAATACCGACGACTACTACCGGGTGCTCGCGATTACGGGAGCTGGATCATGGCATCCCGACCGCGACTGTGGACTGTGGCTCTCCTTTAACCTTCGCGCCCATCACATGCAGGCGCAGACGATGCAAAGGCGGTTTCGTCAAGCGAATGCCTTGTGGGAAGCCTTGGGTGAGCTGGCGATCGAGCACTCGTTGTCGGATCGCGTGACGGACCTGCTCTTTGATGCCCTGCTGGGTTACCGTCTGCGGCGCACCACGCACGTCAAGCGAGCCGAGATCGAGGAACGCACAGCCACTCGTGACTTCAAACGGCTGGTCGACCTGGGGTTGTTGAAGGCGGTTGGCGAGACCAGGGCGCGACATTACGTTGCGGCGAAACGCCTTCAGGAGCTACGACAGAACGCCCTGGCCGACATCGCACGTGGTATCGAGGATCCCTACCCGTGGTTGCGGGCAAGGTTGCTCTTGTAAGCACATGGACTCTTGCAGATCCCTGACTGCAGACGTCGCGCGCGACGAAGCGTTGTGGCCGCGGCGAACGCGGGCGATCTGGTCCTGCGGGCCGTCGGCCACGTCAGCCGAGGTAGTCCACGAGCACCGGGGCGAGCCCGACGTAGGTCTGCGGGGTCATCGCGAGGAAGCGAGCCTCCACGTCGGCCGGCAGCCCAAGGCCGCGGACGAACTCGCGCAGGTCATCGCCGGTGATGCGACGACCGCGGGTGAGCTCCTTGAGCCGCTCGTAGGGGTTATCCATGCCGGGAACGCCCTGCGCCCCGAGCGCGCGCATCACGGACTGGATCGGCTCGCCAAGCACCTCCCAGTTGGAGTCGAGGTCAGCGGCCATTACGCCTGGCACCGCGTCGAGGCCGGCCAGACCACGTCCGGCGTTGTCGATGGCGAGCAGTGAGTGGCCGAACGCCGTGCCGATGTTGCGCTGCATGCTCGAGTCGGTGAGGTCCCGCTGCATCCGGGACTGCACCAGCGTCGCGGCCAGCACGTCGAGCAGAGCGTTTGAGACCTCGAGGTTGGCCTCAGCGTTCTCGAAGCGGATCGGGTTGACCTTGTGCGGCATCGTCGACGAGCCCACGGTGCCCTGGCCTCGGACCTGGGCGAAGTAGCCCATCGAGATGTAGGTCCAGACGTCAGTACAGAGGTTGTGCAGGATGCGGTTGAAGCGGGCCATGTCGCTGTAGAGCTCGGCCTGCCAGTCATGGCTCTCGATCTGTGTGGTCAGCGGGTTCCATTGCAGGTCAAGGGATTCCACGAATGCCTGGCTGATGGCCGGCCAGTTCGCGTCGGGCAGCGCGGCGACGTGCGCGCCATACGTGCCGGTCGCGCCGTTGAACTTGCCGAGGAACTCCGCGCGGCTCACCCGGGCAAGCTGGCGCTTCAGCCGGAACGCCAGCACCGCCAGCTCCTTGCCCATGGTCGTCGGGGTCGCAGGCTGACCGTGCGTATGGGCCAGGAGTGGTACATCGCGCAGGTCGCGAGCCATCGTGCTGATGGCTTCGACCAAGGCCGTGGCTCTGGGCAGCCACACCTGTTCGACGGCGCCCTTGATCATGAGCGCGTACGAGAGGTTGTTGATGTCCTCGCTCGTACAGGCGAAGTGGATCAGCTCTGACATCCCGGTCAGGCCGGTTGCGGGTTCGCCGATGATCGTGAGGAGCCGACGCTTCAAGAAGTACTCAACAGCCTTGACGTCATGGGCCGTCTCGCGTTCGATCTCGGCGAGCTCGCTGATGCTGTCCTGCCCGAAGTCGTCGACGATCGCGCGCAGGGGAGCCTGTTCATCGGGGGTAAGGGCTCGCACGCCTGGAACGATCCCGTTGCTGGTGAGATGGATGAGCCACTCAATCTCGACCCGCACGCGCTCGCGGTTGAGTGCACCCTCGGAAAGGTGATCGACCAGCGGAGCGACTGCGGCGCGGTACCGGCCGTCAAGGGCGCCGAGGGCGATGGGCGGAAACGCATCAGCAAACGAGACCATGCCTGCCATCCTCCCAGAATCTGCACACCGCCGACACGACAAAGAACGAGGAGGCCCCGCCACCCTCAACACCCACGCTCATAGGCTGAGGCCATGCCCTCGTTCGCCAGCCCGCACCCGCGATACCAGCAGTCGTTTCTCAGTTCCGTGCAGGAGTTCCTCGATGCCGGCGGGACCGCGCGCTGACCGGGACGCCACGCCCTGAGGGCAAGGTGCCCGAGACGATGCTGTGGTGGGTGGACGGATCAGAGCTGCTCGGGCGGCTGTCGATCCGTCACGAACTCACCGACGCGCTGCGCGAGCTCGGTGGCCACATCGGCTACGTGGTCCGGCCCTCCGCGTGTCGCCAGGGTCACGCCAACGCCATGCTGGCCGGCCGCGCTGCCCATCGCCCGTGACCTCGGCATAGACCCAGCCCTGCTCACCTGTGGAGCAGCCAATACCGGGTCACGGCGGGTGATCGAGTCGAACGGTGGGGTTCTGGAGGACCAGCGAGAGGACGAGCTGAGGTTCTGGGTTCCCACGACCGTCTAGGGCGCCATGCCCTCCGGCAAGGGGGATGCCCCCTCCGTATTCCGGGTGCTCACGTCGGCGTCGCGGGTGCTCACCTCGCGTTCGTCAGGAGCCGGACGCGCAGCGCGCGGACGCTGGGCGGCCAGCCGGGATGTTTCGGCCAGCGCGATCCCCACGAGGACGACCAGCGAGCCGATGACCTGGGCCGTGTTGAGGGACTCCCCGAGCAGGACCCAGGCGATGATGCCGGCGCCCACCGGCTCGAGCATGCCGATCAGGCCGACCCGGGCCGGGCCGAGGCGCCCAACAGCGAGCAGCACCAACAAGAACGGTACGACGGTGCCAAGCACGATGATCCACAGAACCATCAGCCACAGCGGTGTTTGCCCAGGAAGTGCACCGGGCAGGTCGACCTCATGGACGAGCCGAGAGAACGGAAATAACCACCACGGCGAGACGATCGCCCAGAGGATGGCCGAGAATCCAAAGCTGAAGGCCATCAGCGAGATCGGGTCGCGGTCCCGCTGTCCGTGCTCGCCCATCAGGTAGTAGCAGGCCAATGCGGCGCCGGCGCCGACCGCCGAGATGAGGCCGATCGGGTCCAGCGTCATGCCCTTCCAGAACTGGGCCACCATGGCCAGACCAGACAGCGCGCAGGCCAGCCCCAGCCACAGCCGGGACCTCACCGGCTGTTGCTGCACGAAGCGCACCCACAGCGCCACCATGAGCGGCGCGGTGTACTCGAACAGCAGGGCGATGCCGACCGGCATCCGTTGGATCGCCACGAAGTAGAGCCACTGGACCATCGCGATACCGGTGACTCCGTACAGCGCGAGGAAGCCCAGCTCGCGCCTCCCGACACGGAGGGCGGCTGGGTTTCTCAGGGCGGTGAGGCCGAACAGGATCACCGCCGCTCCGGCGCTGCGCACGGAGACGAGCTCAAGTGAGGAGACACCGTTCAGCAGAGCGACCTTGCTGACGTTGCCGTTGACGGCGAAGAGCACGGCCGCCCCCAGGGCCAGGAGTATTCCGCTCGCGGCTCGCGAGGGCCTTGTCATCTGCGGCTGTCGGCAGGCTCGGACGGCTGGGCCAGTTCGGCCGGAACGGGCAGTTCGCGCAGTTCGGACGGATCGGGCGGCGCGGCGCCAAGGTGCTCGACGATGCCTCGGCAAGCACGTTCCACCACGGTCAAGCAGTGGTCGAACCCCGCGGCGTCCCCGAAGTAAGGGTCGTCCACCTCGAGCGTGCCGGAGTCGACCGCTGTGGGGTCAAACTCGCGCAACAGTCGGACCTTCGCCGCGGTGTGGTCATCGCGAGCCCAGTCACGAAGGTCCTGCAGGTGTCCCTCGTCGGCCACCACGATCAAGTCCCTGTCCCTGAACCACTCGCGTCGGAACTCCCGCGCGCGGTGGTGAGTGCCGTCATACCCGTGGTCCCGAAGAGTCTGCACGGTGCGCGGGTCCGCGCCGTCACCCTCGTGCCAGCCACCGGTGCTTGCAGAGTCAACGACCACGCGGTCACCAAGGCCCTCGGACAGAAGCATCGACCGCAGGATGACCTCGCCCATCGGCGACCGGCAGATGTTGCCGGAGCAGATGACGCAGATGCGGTAGGTCGGGGCGGGAGGCATGCGCCCATTGAACCGCACGGTCGCGGGCCCAGGCTTGTTCAGATGGAGATCCAGCCCCCGGCCTCGGCCTGGAACTCGACCGGACCCCACTTCCCTGCGCCGGCGGGGACGCGCCCAAGAAGCCGGGCGCCGGTGACCGAGGCCAGGTCGTGCGGGTTGGATCGCGTCTCCAGATCCGGGTCCTGCGGCCAGGACCCGATGACGAAGCCGAGGCAGCAGAGCCCCCGGGTCCGCAGCGCCTCCGCAGTGAGCGCGCTGTGGTTCAAGGTGCCCTGGTCTGCGAGGGCGACGACGACGTAACCAACGTTGACGCCGCGGGCCGTGAGCTCGGAGCCAACGTCGGCGATCGTGGCCATCGCCACTGTCTTGCCGACGCAGGGGCCGGTCCCGGTCACGATGATGACAGGCGCGAACTCACTCATCCGGGTACCAGCTCACCGGTTCATGCTGGCTCATCTGCGTGCAGCGAGCTCTCGCGGGGTCGATCGGTGGTGTCGTCGACGGTGCGCCGAGGCTCAGCCGGGGATCAGGTGGTTGCCTTGCGGAAATGACCGGGCAGAAGTGTCGATTGTGGCCGTGGCGGTTCGTCGTCAGAATGTCAGAACCGCTCAACCACAGGAGTACACCATGGCTCAGTACGTGATCCTCATCTACGAAAACGAGTCCGACTACGCGACCCTCTCTCCCGAGGGCTATGGCCAGGTTATGGACGCCCACAACCGCTTCGCCGAGGAGGTCGTCGCGCGCGGCGGCAAGATCGCCGGGGGCAACGCCTTGCAAGGCACCGACACCGCGACCTCGATCCGCGGCGACGTTGTCACCGATGGCCCGTTCGTCGAGACCAAGGAAGCGCTCGGCGGCTTCTACCTGATCGAGGCCGACGACCTCGACCAGGCGATCAAGATCGCCGGAATGGTCCCCGCGCAGTTTGGCGGGGTCGAGGTGCGTCCGGTCGCGGTCTTCCCGGAGGGCTGACCTGCGGGTGACCACGGCGGACGACATCAATCGCGCGCTCGCCGACGCGCACCGCCACGAGTGGGCACAGGTGCTCGCCGCGACGGTGCGCGTGGCTGGCGACCTCGACCTCGCGCAGGAGTGCGCGCAGGACGCCTACCTGAGCGCGCTCGAGACGTGGGGGCGCGACGGCATCCCGCGCAACCCAGGTGCCTGGCTGACCACCGCCGCGCGTCGCAAGGCTCTGGACTCCCATCGCCGCGCGGCCGCCCTGCGCGTCAGGCTTCCCTTGCTCATCGAGTCGGGGGACACCTCCCACTCGCGGGGGTATGGCGACGGGTCACCCTCTCCTGAAACGCAGCTCACCGAGGTGGACGAGATCCCCGACGACCGTCTGCGCCTGATCTTCACCTGTTGCCACCCGGCTCTCGCGAGAGAGGCGCAGGTGGCTTTGACGTTGCGACTGGTCTGCGGCCTGACCACCGAGCAGATCGCGCGCGCGTTCCTAGTCAGCGAGTCGACCATGGCGGCCCGGGTCACCCGTGCGAAGAAGAAGATCTCGGCGGCCCGGATCCCTTACCGGGTCCCGGACGCTCATGAGCTGCCAGAGCGCCTCGACGCTGTACTTACCGCGGTGCACCTCGTCTTCACCGCCGGCCATACGGCCCCCACGGGAGACGCCCTTGTGCGCCCGGATCTCGTCGACCGGGCCATCGAGCTGGGCCGCGTCCTCGCTGGCCTCATGCCTGACGAGGGCGAGGTCCGTGGGCTGTTGGCGCTCATGCTCATCACCGACGCGCGACGGGCCACCCGGGTGGACGAGGCGGGTCAGCTTGTGCTGCTCGAAGACCAGGACCGGTCCCGTTGGGATCGCCCTGCGATCGAGAAGGGAAGGACGATGGCGCTCGACGCGTTGCGAGGCGGACGCCCCGGCAGGTTTGTCATTCAGGCCGCTATCGCCGCTCTGCATGCCGAGGCACCAACCTTCGCCGACACCGACTGGGGACAGGCCGTCGAGCTCTACGACCTGCTCCTCACGGCTTGGCCTTCGCCCGTTGTGGCGCTGAATCGCGTTGTGGCAGTGGGGTTCTACTCCGGTCCGGAGGCAGGCCTGACTGCACTCGACCAGCTCGAGGCAGAGGCGGGGCGCACGCTTTCGACCTATCACTATCTGCCCGCGACACGAGCCGACCTCCTTCGCCGGCTGGGTCGCGACGAGGCGTCTGCGGCGTCATACCGGAAGGCGTTGGCGCTGGTCGAGAACGCCGTCGAGCGGGCCTACCTCGAGCGTCGGTTGGCTGCGCTTTCCAAGACCTGACGCCTACGTGCGCGAGAGGTCGATGACCCGGTCGAAACCGGCAAGACCGTCGGGGCGATGGCTGACCATGATCACCGACCGCCCCGACGCTGAGCGGGTGAGGTCGCCCAGGACCGCCTTCGCCGTGGTGTGGTCGAGGTGGGCGACCGGCTCGTCGAGCAGCAGCACCGGTCGTTCGGAGACGAGGCACCTGGCCAGTCCGAGCCGTGCGCGCTCTCCTCCGGAGACACCGCGGCCTCCCGACCCGATGACGGTGTCGAGCCCTTGAGCCAAGTCGGCGAACCACTGGCCCAGACCTGCATTGGTCACTGCTTCGATGAGCTCCGGATCCGCTGTCCCGGGTCGCGCCAGCTGGAGGTTCGCGCGCAGAGTCGAGGCGAACAGATGCGGCTCGTCGTCGAGGACGGCGAACACCTGGCGCGCCTGCCCGAGCTCAAGCTGCAAGGCGTCGTCGTCGCCCAGGCGGTAGCCCCCCCCGGTCGGGTCGAGATGTCGGGCCAGCACGGCAAGGAGCGTGGACTTTCCGCACCCGTTGGGGCCGGTGATGGCGAGGTGCTGGCCGCGTTGGACCTCCAGGTCCAGCGGGCCGACCTGCGGCACACTCCCGGTCCATGCGGCGGTGAGGTCGGTCACCGAGATTCGTGACGGCATACCGGATGGGGTGTCGGGTGCCGTGTCGAACTGGAGGATCCCGGCGGCCCGTACTGCCGGCTGCTGGTCGAGCATCGCGTGCAGGCGGACGGCGCTCGCCCGGGACCGGGCGAGGGCCCGCATGGCATCGGGCAGGGTCGAGAATGCGTCACCGAGCGCGATCGGCATCAGGACCAAGAGAGCGGCAACCGGCGTCGAGATCGTCGTGCCGACGCCCGGCAGGATCGCGGCAGTCATGGCGATCGTGCCGGCGGCGGTCAGGAGGAGGAGAAGCCCTGCGGCTGCGGCACGGCCATGACTCTGGCGCCCCGCAGCCCGGCGCAGATCCGCATGAGCCGTGACCAACCAGGACTGCGCCTGGCCTTCAGCTCCTATCGCCTGGAGTTCGCTGGCGTTGCCGGCCACCAGCGCCGTGACCCGGGCGACCTCGGCACGCGCTGCAAGCAGGGTCTGTTGCGAGCGAGTTTCCAGCCGCCAGCCGAGAACGAAGATGGCCACGGTGATGGTCGACATGGCGGCGACCACCAGCCCGGCCAACGGCGAGAGCAGTGCGGCGACGATCGCGGCCAGGACGCTCGCGACGAGGGTCGAAAGGATTGGCACCGTGACCCTGACCTGCGCGTCCACGACGTCGCTCAGGTCGTCGACAACCCCGGTCAGCAGGTCGGCCCGGCCTCGCCGGCCAAGACGCGCCGGGGTGAGCGGGATCAGCTGTGCGTATGCCGTGGTGCGTCGGTCGGCGAGGTCGGTCAGGGCGACGTCATGGGAGCGAAGGCGTTCCCAGTAGCGAAAGACCGGCCGCGCCATGCCGAAGGTACGCACAGCCACGATGGCCGTCAGCAGCATGAGGATGACCGGGCGTTCGCTGGCGCGGACGATCAGCCAGCCGGAGGTGGCGGTCAGGGCGATGCCCGACGCGGTCGCGACCCCGCCAAGCAGCCCGGCGCCCAGAACCGCCCGGATACCTCGGACGCCTCGGATGAACGTGCCTGCCGGGGCCGGCGCGATGTCTGGGGCGACGGCTTGGGCTTGTCGGGATTCGGAGCCGGCTGCGGTGACTGTTCGGGTCTCGGCGGTCGTCATGAGCGGGCCTCGGCGAGGGTCGTGGTCGGACGCAGAGACAGCTGGACGTGTTGGTCCGCGAGTGTCAGCAGCTCGGGTCGATGGGTCACGGCGACGACCGTGCGCAACGCAGCCAAGCGCTGAATCATGTGATGCGCCAACGCTGCTGACTCTTCATCGAGGTGAGCCGTGGGCTCATCGAGCAGGACCATCGGGGCGTTCGAGAGTGCGGCCCTTGCCAGGGTGAGGCGGGCGCGCTGACCGGCAGACAGGCCAAACCCGTCATCGCCCAGCCGGGTGTCAAGGCCCCGTTCAAACGCAGCGACCATGCCCTCGAGCCCGACCTCGCGCAGCATGTCCCAGAGCTCGTCATCGGTGCTGCCGTTGCCGAGGGTGAGGTTGTCTCTCACAGTCCCGGTCGCGAGGAACGGCCGTTGGGTGACCAGATGTGAACGAGGCGCCGAGACGGTGCCTGCGTCCGGGCGGCGAAGCCCGGCCAGCAGCTCCAGGAGCGTCGACTTGCCGGCGCCGGAGGGACCAGTAACGACGGTGAGCCCGATCGAAAGCTCCAGACGCAGGTTGCTCAGGACGTCGGTGGCCGCGCCCGGGTAGCTGTACGTGACCCCCTCGACCACCACCGAACACCGCGGATCGCGCGTTTCGGCGTCCTGAACGGGCGAAAACGCGTGATCCGCCGTGTTCGGTCGAGCGGGGGTGGTGGGATCGAGCTCATTGACGACGTCGCCAATAGCCACGGCGCCGTCGGCAGCAGCGTGGAACTCCGCGCCGACCCGCCGGATCGGCCAATAAGCTTCTGGCGCAAGGAGAATGGCCAACATTGCCGTGTCGAGCGGCATCGCGCCGTTGGCCAGACGGATGCCCACTGTCACGGCGACGAGCGCCACGGAGATGGTCGCCAGCAGCTCGAGCGCGGCCGCGCTCATGAAGGCCAGCCGGAGCGTCTGCATCGTGGCCAGCCGATGACGCCGGCTCACGGTGGCGATCGTCTCCACCTGCGCCTCGGCCCGCCCGTACGACGAAAGAGTCGGCAGACCGCGCATGACATCGAGGAAATGGCCGGACAACGCCGACAGCGACTGCCACCGGCGCTGTGTCGACTTCTCCGTCGTGTGCCCGATGAGAGCCGCGAAGACGGGGAGCAGCGGAACGGTCAGGGCGACGATCAGCGCACTCGGCCAGTCGACGAGCAGCAGGGTGCCGATGGCAAGGAGCGGCAGGAAAGCGCCCGAGACCAGGGCTGGAAGGTAGCGCGCGACATATGGCTCGATGCTGGTCATCCCCTGTGTTGCCAAGGCTTGCGCGCGTCCTGCCTCAGGGCGCGAGTCTGCGTCGCGCTCCATCCAGGCCGCGATCAGACGCTCTCGAAGCACCGTCGACACCCGCAACCCGGCCCATGAGCCAACCAGCTCGTTCGCCATGGCCAGCAGTGCACGGACGGTGAACAGGCCCACGAGCCAGGCACCCGGTGTCACAACCTCGCGGTCCTCCACGACGGCAACCACCAGGTTGGTCAGTGCGAATGCGAGCCCGATCGTCGCGAGACCTTGGACCACCCCGAGCGCGCCGAGGACCACCACCGGTCTTCGTGTCGCTGGGACCTGGGTGAGCAGTCGGGGGTCGAACGGGCGCATCAGCTCAGTGTGCCTGCGCCGCTCGATGGGATGCCCACGCTTGTCGCCGGAATGTGATGGGTGCTGATCCGCTTACGGAAGGTCCAGTAGGTCCACGACGTGTACAGAAGGACAACCGGCGTGAAGATCGCCGCCACCCAGGTCATGATCGTGAGCGTGTATGCCGTGCTGCTCGCGTTGGTCGTCGTGAGGGAGAACGCGGCGTTGGTGGTGGAGGGCATCACGTCGGGGAAAAGCGCCAGGAACAGGGTCGCCACGGCTGCTCCGATCGCAACGAACGTCCCGACGAAAGCCCATCCCTCACGCTGACGGAAGGCAGCGAACAGACCTGCCAGCAAAGCGACTGCGGCCACCGTCGCGGCGATCCACGACGCAGCCGAACCGGTGGATACGTTGATGGTCACGAGCAGGATGACCGCAAGCACCGCCGCCACAGCACCGACCTTGATCGACAGCTGCCGTGCCTCATGTCTGACATCGCCGTCCGTCTTGAGGGCGATGTAGATCGCACCGTGGGTAAGGAAGAGAGCCACGGTGGTCAGCCCGCCGAGCAGCCCCACCGGGTTGAGGAGCGTGAACAGGTTGCCCGTGTACTCCTTGTCGGCGTTGATCGGCAGGCCCATCACCACGTTCGTCAGCGCCACTCCCCAGAGCAGCGCAGGAACCGCCGAACCCAGGAAGATGGCGATGTCCCAGCGTTTGCGCCATGTCGGGTCGTCGACCTTGCCCCGGTAGTCGAAGCCGAGTGCACGCACGATCAACGCAACCAGGATGATCAGCAACGGCAGGTAGAGGCCGCTGAACATCGTGGCGTACCAGTGCGGGAAGGCCGCGAAGGTCGCGCCTCCGGCAGTGAGCAGCCACACCTCGTTGCCGTCCCAGACCGGACCGATCGTGTTCAGCAGCACCCGCTTTCGAAGTTCGCCCTGCTCACCCCCGTGGTCTAGGACCGGCATCAGCATGCCAACGCCAAAGTCAAAGCCCTCGAGGACGAAGTAGCCGGTCCACAGGACGGCGATCAGTATGAACCAGACGGTGGTGAGCTCCATGATGTCCCTCAGTGTTCTCTTTGGTTCGGTCGGCGCGTGTCAGTAGGCGAAGACGAGGGGGGCGTTGTCGTCCCGATCGGCGGGGTCGACGGGCTCTTCGAACTCCGGGGCGCCGGCTGCGATGAACCGCAACAGCAGCTTCGTCTCGATGACTGCCAGGACGGCATACAGCAGGGTGAGGGTGATCAGTGACGTCCAGACCTCGCCGGCGGACACGTTCGGGGAGACACCACTCGTGGTTGACATGACGCCGAAGACGATCCACGGCTGGCGGCCGGCTTCGGTGAAGATCCAGCCAAAGCTGTTGGCGAACAAGGGAAGCAACGGCGTGGCCAGGACAGCCCAGAACCACAGGCGATGACGGGGGATCCGGACGCCTCGGGTTGACCACAGGACGGCGATGGCGATCAAGGCGCCCACCATCCCGAGTCCGATCATGATCCGGAACGTCCAGTAGGTCAGCGGGATGGTCGGGGTGTAGCTCTTGCTGAACACGCGCGAGGCCGGATCCGCGCCGTACTGCTTCTCGTACGTCGCCTTGATCTCGTTGATGCCCTCGACGGGACCGTCAAGACGTCCCGTGGCGAGGAAGCTGAGCAGGCTCGGCACCTTGACGGCGAACTTCTCCTCACTGCCATCCAGCGACCCGATCGTCAACAACGAGAAGGGCGCATGGCTGGCCTCGGAGTTGTAGAGCGCCTCGGCGGCGGCCATCTTCATCGGCTGCACCTCGGTCATGACCTTGCCCTGGAGGTCGCCGGAGACGACGACGCCGAGAGCAGCGACGAGGGTGAACCACGCGCCGATCCGGGTGGCCTTTCGGTACATGCCGGCATTGGTCCCGACGTCTGGCTTGCGCAGGTGCCACAGGCCCACGGCCATGACGAACGCGCCACCGACCATGTAGGCGCTCGTGATGGTGTGCGGGAACGTGACCAGTTGAACCTTGTTGGTCAACACGGCCACGAAGTCATTGAGCTCGGCGCGACCGGTCGCAGGGTTGAAGCGATAGCCGACGGGGTGCTGCATCCAGGAGTTGGCCGCGAGGATGAAGTAGGCCGACAACAAGGTGCCGACAGCGACGAGCCACATGCAGGCTGCGTGCAGCTTGGCCGGGAGCCTGTCCCACCCGAAGATCCACAGGCCGAGGAAGGTTGACTCGAGGAAGAACGCGAGCAGCGCCTCGATGGCCAGCGGTGCACCGAAGATGTCGCCGACGAATCGCGAGTAGTCGCTCCAGTTCATCCCGAACTGGAACTCCTGGACGATCCCGGTGACCAGACCAAGGGCGAAGTTGATCGTGAACAGCTTGCCGAAGAACTTGGTGAGCCGGAGCATCTCGGGGTTGCGATTGCGCAGCCAGGCCGTCTCAAAACCGGCGACGATCACCGAGAGCCCGATCGTGACCGGGACGAAGAAGAAGTGGTACACGGTCACGATGGCGAACTGCCACCTCGCGATGTCCACGGCGTCCATGGGGCTCCTTCGGTGCACTGGCTACGGCGGGTCGCACCCGATACTACGGACCTGTGGAAGGCCGCGTTGATGCCTTCCAGATTGGCCGAACGTGACATTGCGCACGCCGTGGGCCCCTACCTGCTGGTCACTCGCTCAGACGCCTCGGAGCACCGGTTGCACCCTCGCGGCTCGCTACCGGAAATCATGATCGTCAAGGCCGGGTATCATGAAGTGCTTGCCCGACCGGGCGAAACAGGCCTGGCGGAGGGATTACATGCGGTGGTTCAAGACGGCGCTTAGTGCCGCCTCAGTCACCGGCGTCCTCCTGGTAGCGATCGCCATGCTGCTGTTTACGCCTGCCGCAGCGATCGCCGGCCCGTCCGATTCGACCTGGCGTCCGCAGCCGAACGACCCGGCCGCTCTGAGCAGAACGTATGACGACACTCAGCACGCCATGCAGGTCGCCGGGGCGCCCTACGCACGGTGGACCGGGCAGGGCCGTCAGTTCCTGGCCTTCGACCCACGGGGCAACGGCCGGATCGTTGAGGTGTTCGGCGATCTGGGGGCGGCGGACCGAATTGCCGTGCTCGTGCCGGGAGTGGCCAACCGCGCGGACAACTTCAGGACCGGCCTCGGTGACGTTCGCGACCGGGCTCCCGCGGTTCAGGCGCAGGCCCTGTATGACGCCACTCGCGCGGCGGCGCCGGGTCAGCACGTCGCCGTCATCGCCTGGCTGGGCTATGAAGCACCCCAAGGCGTTGGTCGTGATGCGGCCCGCGAGGAGCTGGCACGAGCCGGCGCCACGTTGCTGGACGGATTCACCAAGGATCTGGCGATCCTGCGCCCGCACGCACATGTCACGGTGATCGGCCACAGTTACGGATCAGTGGTCGCGGGTCTGGCCGCCGCCGATCTGCCGCCGCAGGTCAAGGACCTTGTCGTCATTGGCAGCCCGGGCATGGGCGTCACGCGTGCGGCAGACCTGCACACGTCGGCGAACATCTGGGCGGGCCAGTCGGCGCAGGACTGGATCTACTGGATCCCGGCGTTCCAGGTGTGGGGCGCCGGACACGGCACGACACCCACGACCCAGGGGTTCGGCGACCGGGTCTTCGGCACCGGTGGCGTCACCGACCACGACCATTACCTGAGCGCGGGCACGCAGTCACTGGCCAACATCGTCGAGATCGTGCTCGGGCGTGACACCGCGGTCAGCGCACCTGACTCCTCGACCGCGACGGTTCAGGCGTCCGGATAGCCGTTCGGGTTCTGCGACTGCCAGTGCCAGGAGTCTGCGCACATGTCGTCGATCGTGCGGGTGGCCGTCCAGCCGAGCTCGGCATTGGCACGGTGGGGGTCGGCATACGAGGCCGCGATGTCCCCTGCCCGACGCCCAACGATCTCGTACGGCAGCGTGCGACCCACTGCCCGCTCGAACGCATGCAGCACGTCCAACACGCTTGTACCCACGCCGGTGCCGAGGTTCCATGTGCTCACGGGCGAGTCCGTCGTTGCGAGCTTGGACAGTGCGGCAATGTGCCCGGCAGCGAGATCCTCGACGTGGATGTAGTCGCGCAGGGCGGTGCCATCGCGGGTGTCGTAGTCGTCACCAAAGATCTGCAGCTTTTCGCGGCGCCCCACAGCGACCTGCGAGATATACGGAACCAAGTTGTTCGGGATGTCCGACGGGTCTTCGCCGATGGTGCCGGATGCGTGGGCGCCGACGGGGTTGAAGTAGCGCAAGAGAGCGATCCGCCATTCGGGCTGGGCCACAGCAACGTCGCGCAGAATCTGCTCGATCATCACCTTGGTCCAACCGTAGGGATTGGTCGCCGAGGTGGGAAGATCTTCCGTCATCGGGACGGGGGCGCTCGCCCCGTAAACCGTTGCGGATGAAGAGAACACGAGCTTGGTGACGGCGTGACGCACCATCGCGTCGGCCAGGACGAGCGTCGAGTCAAGGTTGTTCTCGTAGTACTCAAGTGGCTTCTCGACGCTCTCGCCCACCGCTTTGTGCCCGGCAAAGTGGATGACCGCGTCGATCTGCTCGCGAGCGAAGAGATCCTCGGTCTGGCCCGCGTCACGAAGGTCGAACGCGTGGACCTGCAGATGCTTGCCGGTGATCGACTCGAGCCGGCTGATCACCGTCGGCTTGGAGTTGGCGAAGCTGTCGACGATCTGAACGTCGTGACCCGCGCCAATGAGCTGGATGACGGTGTGCGAGCCGATGTATCCGGCCCCACCGGTGACGAGAACTCGCATTCCCTCACCGTATGCCGAAGCATGCCGCCCGTTGTGCGCGACCCGATCGCGTGGTCCCATGGATTGTGAGCATTGCGCAGCCGCTGCGAGCGGGCTTAGGACGGGTCGTGACCCCTGATGGTCTGCGCAACGTGTGGTTCGTCGGTGACGACACAGATTGTGCGGTCATCGATCCCGCCGGCGACGTCGGCAAGCTCCTTGGTCACTGTGACGGGCGACGGCTCAGGGCGATCCTCTGGACCAACATCTGGCCCGAATCCGTAGCAGTCGCAATCTCGTTGGCGAACCACACAGGTGCTGAGACATATCTCCACACGGACGACCTCGTCATCTGGGTACAGGCTGAGCCCGAACGTCTTCCCCAGCACTCCGTCCCGCAGGGCCTGGTGCTCGATATCGGCACCATCAAGCTGGAGCCGATCCACACGCCCGGCGTCACACCGGGTGCGCTGTGCTGGCATGCACCTGCCCTGTCTGCAGTGTTCACCGGCGAGACCCTCGGCCTGTACGGCCCGGACGGGGTCGACGTCTCAGACGTTTCGGCACCAGATCGCTACTCGATGCTGGCCTCGATCCGGGCTGGGCTTTTCACGCTGTCTTCGGAGACGGTGGTGCATCCTGGGCACGGCCCGGACACTCGTATCGGCACGCAGCGGTGGGACCGTCGGCTCTGGAGCTGAGCCCGAGTTCCCTCACCGAACACCGCTGATCGCGCGTTTCGGGCCCCCGAAAGGCTCTCTTTGCGCCGCAAGACGTGATGGCTGATGCCGGCAGCCATCGCCGTCTGAGCGGTGAAAACATCCGGAAGTGCCCGCAGGGCGGCGGTGACGTCGTACACGGTGTGCACGCTTGCGCTCCGGACTGCTCACCGACCAGAGGTGCCATCAGCCCGGTGGATGGCGTGACGGCGCGTATGACCCATGTGGACACCGCCGCGCATTCCCATCCAGACACCGCGGATCGCGCGAATTCGGTCATCTGAGGGTCGATTTCGCGCGATAGGCGGTGTTCGGTCGAGGATGTGGGGGCGGGCGGTCAGTTCCTGGCGTCAGGCAGGATCCGGCTCAAGATCATCGACACGAGCGTGATGATGATCGAGCCGAGGACGGCGTCCCAGAAGAACTGGTCGACGCGGAAATCGAGGCCGACCTGGACGGCGAACCACGATGTCAGCTCGAGCATGGCCGCATTGACGATCAGGGAGAACAGCCCCAGCGTCAGGATGATGAACGGCAACGAGAAGAACTTCAGCACCGGCTTGATCACCACGTTGACCAGGCCGAAGATCACGGCCACCCACAAGACCGTCACGAGCCGTCCACTCGTGATGCCGTGACCCGCGCCGAGGCTGATGCCTTTGAGCAGGAAGGCGGCCACCGATATGGCGACAGCGTTGACAAGGATCTTGATGGCGATCGATTTCATGGGTCCATCGTGGCACGCGCGCACCCGATTCTGTCAGCGCGCGACTGGCAATCGCGCGACTGGCAATACAGTGCTGACATGAGCCACACGGTCCGTCTCCGAGAAACACTGGCTGCCGTCCCGGCGTACAAGCCCGGCGCGCCGACGGTCCCGCGTGAGGGGGTGACGGCATACAAGATCAGCAGCAACGAGAACCCATACCCGCCACTGCCCAGCGTTCTCACAGTGGTTCATGACGCCGCGCTCCAGATGAACCGCTACCCCGACATGGCCGTCACTGAGCTGACCCAGAAGATCGCGCAGCGACTTGGTGTGCCAGCCGAGCACATCTCGACCGGCACCGGCAGCGTGGGCGTCCTGGGCCAGATCATCGCCGCCACGTGCGACCCGGGTGACGAGGTCATCTACGCCTGGCGCTCGTTCGAGGCCTACCCCATCGTCGTGGCGATCGCGGGCGCTGTCTCTGTGCAGGTTCCGCTCGACCCGAACTCTCGACACGACCTCCGTGCGATGGCCGCCGCAATCACCCCCCGCACCCGGCTGATCCTGGTCTGCACGCCGAACAACCCCACCGGCCCGGTCGTGCACCATGACGAGCTCGAGGCGTTCCTGGACGCAGTCCCCGAGGACGTCCTGGTGGTCATCGACGAGGCCTACGTCGAGTTCGTCACCGACGCCAAAGCCCCCAACGGACTCATCACGTATGCCGCGCGGCCGAACGTCGCGCTCCTGCGCACCTTCAGCAAGGCCTACGGCCTCGCCGGACTCCGGGTGGGCTATGCCGTGGCGCACGAACCGGTGGCTGAGGCACTTCGCAAGACTGCGGTGCCCTTCGGTGTCAGCACCATCGCGCAGCAGGCGGCGATCGCCAGCCTGGACGCGTTCGACGAGCTCCAGCAGCGGGTTGACGCCCTCGTCGCCGAACGCGTGAGGGTGGTGGCCGGACTGCGTCACCAGGGGTGGCATCTGCCCGATACCCAGGCCAATTTCGTCTGGCTGCCCTTGGGTGCCGACACCATGGCGTTTGCTGCGGCGGCCGACAAGGTCGGCCTGGTGGTACGGCCTTTCACCGGCGAAGGTGTGCGTTGCACCATCGCGGAGACCGAGGCCAATGACCGGTTGATCCACGTCGCCGGCAACTTCGTGGTTGCGCGTACGTTCTGACGGTCCGGCAACTAGTCACAACGAGTCAGGTTCAGCAGAACGAAGGACGACGCGTCGAACCGCTGGCTAGGATCACCCCATGCCAATCGGTGGGTTCGGGGGCCCATCGGGTCGACGCGTGCGCAGCGTCGAACGTGCGCTGTCCGCCTCAACCCTCCTTCCCACCGTGGCCTTCGCCGCGCTGGGCGCCGTGACCGTCCTCTTGGTGGTCCAGATGGGCATCTCCCCGTTGGGTGCCGTCGGCGGTCCATCAGCACGTGATGGCGGACAGGACGTGACGATGCCCCGGATGTCGATCAGCATCGGCCCACAACGGTTGCAGCATTCCGCGCCAGCGCGCGATCGCGAGACCACCACCGCCGATGCCCCAACAACGCTGGACATCGCTGGTCCGGTGACGCTCACCATCCCCCCAACGCGCGGTCGCGAGACCACCACCGCATTGGCTCCAACCGGTCCGACCGGTCCGACAACGCTGATCCTTGCTCGTCCGGTGACGCACACCAACCCGCCAACGAGCGTTCGCGAGAGCCCCGCCCCTGAAGCTCAACCAGCGGCCATGACAGCGGCAGTCACCGGCCTTGCCGTCACCAACGCGACCGTCACCAACGCGGCCGTCACCGACGTTGCGGTCACCAACCCGACCGTCATCGGCAGGGCAGTCACCATGTGGGAAGTCACGACTGCGCCCGCGGTGATGTACACCCTCCTGGCGAAGGCCGAGACAGCACCCGCGCTTGGGCCTGAAGGCGAGAAGTCACAGAACGAAGACACGTCGGTCACGTCGGTGAAGGCCCCCCAGAACACCGATGCAACCCAGGCATCCGAGCAAGCGAAGGCTGCGAAGAACCGCCCCTGACGGCAGAGGTCGCCACCCGGCAACAGGGCTTGGCGAGCGCGAGACAGCTGGCGATTTGGGACTCTCGGGCATCCTGCAGGTACGGTGTGCTGGCAAGGCCTGTGAGCGCCGCCACACGCGTGCGTGAGTCCCTGCCGTAGAGCGCATCAGATGTGCGGAGACCCCGCCACGCGCCTGTGGCCCTAAGGGATCCGGCGGTTATCCCTGCCGGTTCCGCGAAGTAAGGAGCGCCTGTGAGCGACAACGAAGTCGCGATGCCGGAGCACGCGGCCCACGCCGCTGCCGTGGCAGCGCTGACCGCCCCGGTCCCCGAGACCATCGGAGACGGCGGAGCGGAGCTGGTCCAGCTGCTCACCCCTGAGGGTGAACGGGTCGACCATGTGGGCCATCCCGAATACTCGGCAACCATCGACGAGCTGACCGACGACGACCTCCGCGGCTTCTACCGCGACCAGGTCCTCATCCGCAGGGTCGACGCCGAAGCCACCGCGCTGCAGCGCCAGGGTGAGCTCGGCATCTGGGCCAGCCTGCTTGGCCAGGAGGCAGCGCAGGTCGGTTCCGCTCGCGCGCTGCGTCACCAGGACTATGCCTTCCCGACCTACCGTGAGCACGGTGTTGCCTGGGTCCGCGGTGTGAACCCGCTCAACCTGCTCGGGCTGTTCCGCGGGGTCAACCAGGGCGGGTGGGACCCGAACGAGAACAACTTCCACCTCTACACGATCGTCATCGGCGCCCAGACGCTTCACGCCGTCGGCTACGCGATGGGTATCCAGCACGACCACGCAGTGGGCACCGGCGACCCCGATCGCGACGCAGCCGTCATCGCCTACTTCGGTGATGGTGCGACCGCTCAGGGCGACGTCAACGAGTCGTTCGTCTACGCGGCGTCCATGAATGCGCCGGTCGTCTTCTTCTGCCAGAACAACCAGTGGGCCATCTCCCAGCCGGTCGAGAAGCAGACCCGGATCCCGCTCTACCAGCGGGCCCGCGGTTTTGGCTTCCCGGGTGTGCGGGTGGACGGCAACGACGTCCTTGCCGTCTATGCGGTGACGAAGGCCGCGATGAACGCGGCCCGCAGCGGGCAGGGACCGATGATGATCGAGGCCTACACCTACCGCATGGGCGCGCACACGACCTCGGACGACCCGACGAAGTACCGCGTTTCGGCCGATGTCGAGGTCTGGAAGCTGCGCGACCCGATTGCCCGCCTCAAGGCTTATCTGACGTCAAGCGGCAAGGCCGACAAGTCGTATTTCGACGCCGTTGAAGTTGAGGCAGACGCGCTGGCGGTCACGATTCGCGAGGGTTGCCTGTCGATGCCTGACCCGGAGCCCGCGTCGATGTTTGACAACGTCTATGTCGATGAGCACCCGCTGGTCGAGGCCGAGCGCGCCGCGTTCGCCGCATACACCGCGAGCTTCGAGGGAGGCCACTGACATGTCGAAAGTAGGCATCGGCAAGGCCATCAACGCCGGTCTGCGACGGGCCATGGAGCGCGACCCGAAGGTCGTCATCATGGGTGAGGACATCGGCAAGCTCGGTGGAGTGTTCCGGGTGACCGAGAACCTGCAGAAGGACTTCGGTGAGGACCGGGTCATCGACACCCCGCTGGCTGAGTCCGGCATCGTGGGCACGGCGATCGGTATGGCGCTGCGTGGCTACCGCCCCATCGTGGAGATCCAGTTCGACGGGTTCGTCTACCCGGCGTTCAGCCAGATCACCTGCCAGGTCGCCAAGATGCGGGCGCGTTCGCTGGGCAAGATCAAGCTGCCCATGGTGATCCGTATCCCCGTTGGTGGCGGCATCGGCGCGGTCGAGCACCACAGCGAGTCCAACGAGGCGTACTTCGCCCACACCGCCGGCCTTCGGGTCGTGGCGTGCTCGAACCCCGAGGACGCGTACTGGATGATCCAGCAGGCCATCGAGAGCGACGACCCGATCGTCTTCTACGAGCCCAAGCGCCGCTATCACGAGAAGGGTGAGGTCGACCTGACCGCCACCTCCGCGCCGCGTTCGCTGTTCGAGGCGACGATCGCTCGGGCCGGCGAGGACGTGACTGTGGCGGCATACGGCCCCATGGTCAAGGTGTGTCTGGACGCTGCCGTCGTGGCGGCCGAGGAGGGCCGGTCGATCGAAGTCATCGACCTGCGTTCGCTGTCCCCGCTGGACCTCGACGTCCTGGCGACCTCGGTGGAAAAAACCGGTCGCTTGGTCGTCACCCACGAGGCCCCGACGTTCCTGGGCATGGGTGCCGAAATCGCTGCGGCCATCTCGCAACGCTGCTTCTACCACCTGGAGTCCCCGGTGATCCGGGTTGGCGGCTACAACCTGCCCTACCCGCCCAGCCGTGTCGAGGAAGACTTCCTGCCTGACCTCGATCGTGTGCTCGACGGCGTCGACCGCGCACTCGCCTACTGATTCGGAAGGGACAAACCCCATGTCTGTCAAGCAATTCCACCTTCCGGACCCCGGCGAAGGACTGCTCGAGGCTGAGATCGTCGCGTGGAAGGTCAAGGTCGGAGACACCGTCAAGGTCAACGACATCATCGTCGAGATCGAGACGGCAAAGTCGTTGGTCGAGCTCCCCGTGCCGTATGCCGGCACGGTCACCGCGCTGCTCGTGCCCGAAGGTGAGACGGTGCCCGTCGGCACCCCCATCATCTCGGTCGACGACGGGCTCGGCGACGACGTCGCACCGGTCGCGGCTGCTCCAGCCTCGACGTCGGACGACGACGAGGTGATCGAAGCCGGCAAGCTCGGCGGCGCAGCCCCTGGTGGTCGGGTCGCGGTGCTCGTCGGTTACGGCCCTCGGGTGACCGAGGCCAAGCGTCGACCGCGCAAGGGTCAAGCGGCTCAGGCTGTGGCTGCTGTTCCGGTCGCGCTGGTGCCCGTGCCCCAGGCACCGGCACCGGCACCGGCAACCGTTGTGGCACAGCCTGTCTCGGTGCTCGGCGCAGGCCGCGGCAAAGCCCTGGCCAAGCCCCCGGTACGCAAGCTCGCCAAGGACCTGGGCATCGACCTCTCGCAGGTCGCCGGGTCTGGCGAGGGTGGCATCGTCAGCCGCGCCGACGTCGAAGCCCACGCAGCCGGTATCAGCCTGGCGGCGCCCACCGGCGACGGCTCTACGACAGCCGGCTCATCGACATACGTGGCACCCGTGTTCGGGGCGACCGGCGAGCGTGAGGTGCGCATCCCGATCAAGGGCGTGCGCAAGATGACCGCACAGGCCATGGTCAGCTCGGCGTTCACCGCGCCCCACGTCACGGAGTTCATCACCGTCGACGTGACCCGCATGATGAAGCTGGTGGACCGGCTCAGGGCCGATCGAGAGTTCAAGGACGTCAAGGTCAGCCCGCTGTTGGTCGTGGCCAAGGCGCTGGTCATCGCCAGTCGTCGACATCCCGGGATCAACGCCACGTGGGACGAGGCCGCACAGGAGATCGTGGTCAAGAACTACGTCAACCTGGGCATCGCCGCGGCCACCCCACGTGGGCTGATGGTGCCCAACATCAAGGACGCCGACCAGATGTCGTTGCGCCAGCTGGCCGACGCTATGGCCAACCTGATCTCGACGGCCCGCGAGGGCAAGACACAGCCGGCCGAGATGGCCGGCGGCTCGATCACGATCACGAACGTCGGGGTCTTTGGCGTCGACACGGGCACGCCGATCCTGAACTCGGGCGAGGCCGCGATCCTGTGCTTCGGCACGATCCGGCAGATGCCGTGGGTGGTCAAGGGCAAGATCAAGCCGCGTTGGGTCACCCAGCTGGGCCTCTCGTTCGACCACCGTCTGGTCAACGGCGATCTGGGCTCACGCTTCCTGGC
>Ga0209638_1000474_pt1 | contig 26326 bp, 18 predicted proteins | sample BarGraNGADG00211_FD_184490 | JGI IMG/M metagenome (GOLD analysis project Ga0209638, IMG submission 184490) | Arctic peat soil microbial communities from Barrow, Alaska - Barrow Graham LP Ref core NGADG0002-211 (SPAdes) (version 2) | ecosystem: Environmental > Terrestrial > Soil > Wetlands > Peat...
TGACGGTTTCCGGGATTCCCGCCATCAGCGCGGAGATCCGGGTGACGTTCAGTGCGTCGACCGGCTCCATACAGCAGCCGAAACGGACGTCGTCGATGATTCCGGCGTCAATCCCGGCCCTTTTCACGGCCTCCCTCATCACGACGCTGCCGAGGGCGGCGCAGTTGAGATCCTTCAGTGTCCCGCCGAAGGTTCCGATGGCGGTCCTGCACGCAGATACGACGACTACATCTTTCATGGTGATTCCTCCTGAAATGGAATAGCGGCTGAAGAAAAGAAAGAGCGAAACGGCTCGTTCGGATGGAGATTTGATATGAAAAAGGCTGCAAAACCGAATGTTTTGCAGCCTTTTGTTTCTGGCTCCCCAGCGCGGACTCGAACCACGGACAAGATGGTTAACAGCCATCTGCTCTACCGACTGAGCTACTGGGGAAGATCGGTTTCAGGAGAAGATTCATAATATAAGATAAGGCCGTTGTCAACAGGAGTCTTGAATAAAATGTTTTCACGTATATTTCCTGTGATTTGCTGTTGACAGCAAAACGGCTGCTCGTGTTAGAATGCGCCCGGAAAAGCGGAAAGGAAAGGCCATTCCCGGACATTTGAACGGCGGAGGTGAAGCGGCGCCATGCAGCAGCAGCAGAGGAGAGATTCAACGGAAAAGGGAAGCGCCCCGGGGGGACAGAGGGAGTTGGAGGAACAGGTTCTCCGGGCCGGTCTCTGCACGGGTTGCGGCGCCTGCGTCAATATCTGCCCCTATCAGGCGATCCATCACGACCGAACGGTGACCCTCCACGCGTGCGATCTTGCCCAGGGAAGGTGTTATGCCTGCTGTCCGCGGACGCCGTCGGACCTGGACGACCTGCGGCGGAAGCTCTATGAGGAGACGGACTGCACGCCGGAGTTGGGGGCAGTGAAGGGGTTTTTCATCACGCGCGCGGCGGATGAGGGCGTCCGTCGGCGGGCGCAGCATGGCGGCACGGTCACCACGCTTGTGACGCTCGCCCTTCGGGAGGGACTCATCGACGCGGCCGTCCTTGCGGGGGAAGGGGAGGGGCTTCTCCCCCGCAGCGTGACGATCACCGATGCGGAAGTCGCCGCAAAGATGGGCAAGAGCCGTTTCGTCGTCTCTCCCACCGTGGCCGAATTCAACCGGATCTGCCGGGGGGATGCCGCAAAGATCGGCGTCGTGGCCACGCCCTGCCAGGCGGTCGCCTTGGCCAAGATGCGCACCCAGCCGGTGTCCGAAGTCGAAAACGGCATTGAAAAACTCCACCTTGTCGTGGGGCTTTTCTGCGGCTGGGCGCTCTCCTGGCAAAAACTGGCCGCCCTGCTGAAGGCAAAAACGGATCTTTCCCAAGTGACGGGGATGGATATCCCGCCCAGCCGTTACCATACCCTCGAGGTTTACACCCGAGGGGAGACCATCCGGGTTTCTCTCGACGAGGTTAACACCTGCGTGCGGGAGGCCTGCCGATCCTGCGGCGACATGACGGCCGAATTCAGCGATCTCTCGGTGGGGTCGGCCCGGCTGCCGGAGGGGTGGGAGGCGGCCCGCTTTTGGAATCAGGTGATCGTCCGGACACAACGGGGAATGGATCTCCTGGAACTGGCGCGACGCCGGGGCGTTCTCGAATTCCGCGAGCCGCCGGCGGAGAATCTGGAAAAACTGAAGGCGGCCTCGCTGGGAAAGAAAAAGGCGGCGGCGAGCTGGTCGTATGCGCAACTCGATTCTGGCGAGCGAACAGGGCGGGCAGGTTAAGCCTTGGGCCGGATCGGCGGTGGAAATATCCCACTTTCTCTTGCGGGCGCGGGAAACACCAGAATGGTATTTGCCTTGAGAAAGAGATCCGACAAAGATAAATGAAATTGTTAGCATTTAATGGATAGTACGGCAAACCTGGAGGAAACGGATGGCTTTGGATCGTGAACAGACAGAAGGGGCCGAGGTCCTGCTGATGGGGAACGAGGCTATCGCCCGCGGTGCATTGGAGGCCGGGGTGCGGGTTGCCGCCGGTTATCCCGGCACGCCTTCCTCGGAGATCATCGAGACGCTCTCCCGCTTTTCGGAAACGGGGAAGCTCTATGTGGAGTGGTCCACCAACGAAAAGGTGGCCATGGAGGTCGCGGCGGCGGCCTCCTTTGCGGGGCTCCGCTCCCTCTGCGTGATGAAGCAGAACGGCGTCAACGTCGCCTCCGATTTTCTGCTCCATCTGACCGGGTCGGGGACACGGGGCGGGATGATTCTCGTCACCTGCGACGATCCGGGCGCCCTTTCCAGCGTCAACGAGGGGGAATCCCGACATTTCGCGCGGCTCATGGAAATCCCGCTGATCGAACCGGCGGACTTCCAGGAGGCCAAGGAGATGACGCGGTGGGCGTTTGACCTTTCGGAGCAGATCCGGAACATCGTCATGGTCCGAAGCGTGACCCGAATGTCGCACGCGAGCGGAAACGTCGTTCTGGGGACCCTTCCGGCCTTGAAGGGAAAGGCGGAATTCCTCTGTGACGGTCCGCTGTCCGATCTCGAACGGGGGCCGGTCATCAGCGCCCCGGTCATTGCCAAGCACCGCCTTCAGCAGGAAAAGCTGCGGAAGGCAGTGGCTCTTTTCGAGGGAAGCCCCTTCAACGCCTATTTTGGTCCCGAGAAACCGGAGCTCCTCATCATTACGAGCAGCGCCTGTACACTCTACAGCCGGGAGGCCGTGTCGATGCTCCGCGCGGAGGGACGCGCGGGCATCCTCAAGCTCGGGACGACGTGGCCGCTTCCGCCCATGCTGCTGAAAAAGCATCTGCGGGCGGTGGAGAAGGTCCTGATTGTCGAGGAGGTGCTTCCGTTTCTCGAAGACCAGGTGAAGATCCTCGCCGCGGAACAGGCGCGGGAGATCGGCATCAAGACCTTTTACGGGAAGAACGACGGGGCGCTCCCGATGGTCGGGGAGTTGAATCCGGACCTTGTGGCCGCAGCCGTGGGAAGGATCCTGGGGATCGATCCGCCGGCGATTCCTACGGAATACGCAGAAAAACTCCAGAGACTCACTGAATTTCTGCCGAAGCGCGATCAGACCTTCTGTCCCGGCTGTCCGCACCGCGCCTCCTACTGGGGTATCCGCGAGGCGCTCCAGCGGGATCACCGCGGCGGTTTCGTCTGCGGGGACATCGGCTGCTACGCGATGGCCGTCCTTTTCCAGGCGGCCGGTTTCCATACCGCAAAAACGCTTCATGCGATGGGGTCAGGGGCCGGAATCGCCTCCGGGTTCGGGAAACTGGGACCCTTTGGAATGGAACAGCCGGTCATCGCGGTCTGCGGGGATTCAACCTTCTACCATGCGGCGATCCCCGCGCTGATCAACGCGGTCCACCAGCGGGCGGACATGACCTTCATTGTGCTGGACAATAGCGGAACGGCGATGACGGGATTCCAGTCGCACCCGGGGCTTGACGTCAACGCGATGGGGGAGGCCGCGCCGATGGTCGATATTGCCGCCCTCTGCGGGGCGATGGGCGTTCCGGTGACAATTGGGGATCCCTTCGATCTTGTGAGGACGAGGGAGACGCTGAACCGCCTTCTGGAAGAACCGGGGGTGAAGGTCTTCATCCTGAAGCAGTCCTGCGCCCTCTCCCCGGAGAAAAAGGGGAAGAAGCGGTTCCTGATGCGGGTGGACGATACGCTCTGCCGGGGAGAGGCCTGCGGCTGCAATCGCCTCTGCACGAGGATTTTCCGCTGTCCCGGGCTCCTCTGGAACCGCGAGAGAAAAAGGGCCGAGATCGATGAGGTGATCTGCGCCGGTTGCGGGTTCTGCGCCGGGATCTGCCCGGCCGGGGCTATCCGAAGCGAGGAGGCGACAAAGCCATGAAGGAGACCTTGGCGAAAGATCCGTACAATATCGTGATCACCGGCGTGGGGGGGCAGGGGAACGTCATGGCCTCCCGGGTGCTGTCGAACATGTTGGTCCGGAGGGGATTCAAGGTGACGATCGGGGAGACCTTCGGAATGTCGCAGCGGGGCGGCTCGGTCATGAGCCATATCCGGGTCTCGTCGGCCTCCGTATGGAGCCCGCAGATCCCGAAGGGCGGGGCCGATCTGATCGTTGCGATCGAACCGATCGAGGCGATCCGCGTCCTCGCCGGTTACGGGAATCGGTCCGTGAAAGTGCTGGTGAACCTTCGGCCTATCTATCCCGTCGGTGTGATCACCGGTGAGGAGGAATACCCGTCCGCGGAAACGATCCGCGAGACGGTCACGGCGCTGGCGGCGGAAGCGCGTTTTCTCGCCGCGACCGAGGAGGCGATCCGTCTCGGCAATCCCATACTCGGGAACATAATCATGATCGGCGCCGTCGCGGGTCTGGGCGTTCTCCCGATCGATCAGGAGCTTTTTGAGAGGGTGATCCGGGACGGGATGCCGGCCGCGCGGGTGGAGGACAACCTCCGCGCCTTTGCGATCGGCGAGGCATCCGTCTCCTGACCTGCGGTTTTTCCTCCCGGGGTGCTCCTTGGCAACGCGGAAGGTCAGCCTGTAAATGTTAGCAAATTCTCTTAGACAGAGGTGAAGCGATGAAGAACACGTTCAAGGCCGTTCCGGTGACGGAGGATGTCTGGTGGGTCGGCGCGATCGACTGGAATATCCGGGATTTCCACGGTTATCAGACGAGACGGGGGAGCACATACAACGCCTATCTGATCCTCGCGGACACCATCACACTGATCGATACGGTCAAAGCCCCCTTCCTGGAGGAGATGATGGCCCGCATCGCCTCCGTGATCGATCCGGGGAAGATCGATTACATTGTCTCAAACCACTCGGAAATGGACCACTCCGGCTCTCTTCCGGAGGTAATCGCGGCGGTGAATCCCAAGAAGGTGTTCGCCTCGGCCGTCGGCGCGAAGACGCTGAAAGAGCTTTTCCCGATTGACCGGGAGATCACAGCCGTGAAGGACGGGGAGACGCTCAGCCTCGGCAATCGCACCCTGACCTTCCTGGAGACCCGGATGCTCCACTGGCCCGACAGCATGTTTTCCTACCTCAACGAAGAGGAGCTTCTCTTTTCCCAGGACGCCTTCGGGATGCACTACGCGTCTCTGGAGCGGTTTGCCGATGAGTCTGATCCGGCGATACTGGCTTACGAGGCGGCGACCTACTATGCGAACATCATCCTGCCGTACTCGCCATTGGTTCTGAAACTCATCGAGAGGGTGACCGCGGCGGGCCTCTCGTTCCGGACCATCGCCCCGGACCACGGGCCGATCTGGCGGAAGGAGACCGGGGGGATTATCGGAAACTACGCGAAATGGGCCGCGCAAAAGCCGGAAGCGAAGGCGGTCGTCGTATATGCGACAATGTGGCACAGCACGGAGATGATGGCCCGCGCGATCAGCGAGGGGCTCGCGGCGGGAGGGCTGCATGTGACGCTCATGTCGATGGACGAGGTGCACCGTAGCGACGTGGTATATGAACTCCTGGGCGCCGGGGCGCTCGCCGTCGGTTCGCCGACGCTCAACAACCACCTTCTCCCGAACATGGCGGACATCCTGACCTATCTCAAGGGGTTGAAGCCGAGGAACCTCATCGGCGCCGCTTTCGGCTCCTACGGTTGGAGCGGGGAGGCGGTGAAGGAAATCGAGGATATCCTGGCGGAGATGAAGGTGGAGAAGGTGGGGGAGGGGATCCGGGTGAAGAACGTGCCGAATGCCGAGATCCTTTCCCGTTGTTATGAACTCGGAATAACGATGGCGGAGAAGGTTCACTGCCGCCTGTAGGGATGGGACGGGCAACGGCGGGGAGAATGGAAGGGCAAGGCGGGAAGATTTCCGTCAAAATGGACCATTCATTTGGGAAGGAGGAAGATCATGGGAAAATACGTATGTGGCATATGTGGTTATGTTTATGACCCGGAGGCGGGTGATCCCGACGCGGGGGTAGCGGCGGGGGTTCCTTTTGAAAAGCTTCCCGAAGACTGGGTCTGCCCGATCTGCGGCGCCGGCAAGGATCAGTTCGCACCGGAATAAAGGGAGCAACGGTTTAATCGTGAGGGAAGATCGTTGGAAATCATGATCCCTCCGCGCGCCGGACATTGTTCGGCCCTTCGCCTCCTCGATTCGCTGCGGGGGCAGGGTACCCTGAAAAATTTCCAATGCGCGCTTCCGGGATCAAGATTTCCAAGTAAGGTCTCGGAGAGTCTTTTCGCTTCGCGGGCGTTTAAGGGGGATGCGTCATGGGGGGAACAAGGGATGCGTTGCAGCAGGCCTATACGGGTGAAGCCAAGGCTGCCCTGCGCCTGAAGGTGTACGCGGAAAAGGCGGAGGAGGAGGGATATCCGCAGATGGCGAAGCTCTTCCGGGTGATTGCCTGGTCCGAAGAGATTCACGGGGGGAGGGCGCTACGGGTTCTGAAGGAGATCAAGACGACGGAGGAGAACCTCGCGGAGAGCTTCCAGTCGGAGCAAAGGGTGGCGGAGGTCGCCTACGGCAGGTTCGTCAAGGAGGCCGAGGCAGAGGGAAACCGGGCCGCGGTGCTCCATTTCAGCCAGAGTCGGGATGTCGAAGAGACCCATGCGAAGCTCTACAAGGAGGCGATGAACCACCTCCTCGAGGAGCGGGAGACGACCTACCATGTTTGTCTGGTCTGCGGCTACGTCGCGGACGGCGTTCAGCCGGAGGTCTGCCCGGTCTGCGGCGCCGGGAAAGAGAAGTTCAAGACCATGGGCTAAGGGTCTGAAACGCCCTAACGAAGGGGAGCAATCAATGGGAGTGAATAACCTGACGCCGGCCATGCGCCAGTATCTGGAGGTGAAGGAACGCTACCCTGACTGTATCATCTTCTTTCGGATGGGCGACTTCTATGAGATGTTCTTCGAGGATGCCGTGACGGCCTCCCGGGTCCTCGAGATCACGCTGACATCGCGGAACAAGAACCGGGAGGACGCCATCCCCCTCTGCGGTTTTCCCTACCATGCGGCATCATCCTACATCGCAAAACTGATCGAAAAAGGGTTTAAGGTGGCCGTCTGCGAGCAGGTGGAGGATCCGAAACTTGCCAAGGGGGTGGTGAAGCGGGAGGTGACCCGTGTGGTCACCCCCGGCCTCGTTCTCGACACGGAGAACCTCGATGCCAAGGAGAACAATTATCTCGCGGCGCTGACCGTCCGGGGCGGCCGCTTTGCACTGGCCTTCGTCGACATATCCACGGGGGAATTCCGCGTTGCCGAAGCGGAGGAGCGGGAGTTTTTCCGCGCGGAGACGGCGGGACTCCCGATTCGCGAAATCCTCGTCGCGGAGGATCTGCGGGACGACGACCTGATCCGGTCCGTCGTCGGGGAGGGGGAGCACTGTCGGATCAACCGCCTCACGCCGGACCGCTTTGACCCGGCGGCGGCCGTCGCCCTTCTGCGCGACCATTTCCCGGAGGAAAAGCTGTCGGGAATCGCACTCGAATCCCATCCGGCCGCTGCGGCAGCGGCCGGCGCCGTGCTTGCCTACATGACGGAGACGCAGAAGGACCGTCTTGACCACATCAACGAGCTCACCTGGTATGAAAGTGGCGCCCATCTGCTCTTGGACGAGGTTGCCAAACGGAACCTCGAACTCTTCAGCACGATCACCGAGGGGAAGAAGAGCGGGTCTCTCTTCCACGTCCTCGACGAGACGGTCACCTCCCTCGGCGGGAGGAGGCTCCGCTGGTGGCTGAACCACCCGCTCTTCGATCCGATCCGCATTCGGGAGAGGCTCGCTGCCGTTTCCGAGATCCGGGAGGGGAACCTTCTGCGAGAGTCGCTCCGGGGGATTCTGAAAGATGTCTACGATCTGGAGCGCCTTGGAAGTCGGATCGCCGTCGGGCTCGCCAACGGCCGGGATCTCGCCGCTCTCCGGACGTCGCTGCTGGTTTTGCCGCGACTCCGCGACGCGATTGCCGGGGGCGAAGCCCCTCTTCTGCGGGCGATCCGCGATGGCATCGACGAGATGCCCGACCTCCGGGTACTGATCGAAGGCGCGATCGTGGATGAACCGCCGCTCACGATCCGCGAGGGGGGGATCATCCGGGAAGGGTATGATCCGGAGCTGGACCAACTGATTGCGATCATGCGGGATGGAAGAAAGTGGATTGCCGCCCTGGAGGAGAAGGAGAGGCAGCGGACCGGCATTCACTCCCTGAAGGTTGGGTTCAACAGCGTCTTCGGGTACTATATCGAGGTCACGAAGGCGAACGCCCGTCTGATTCCCACCGAATACATCCGAAAGCAAACCTTGGTCAACGCGGAGCGGTATATCAACGAAGAGCTGAAAGGGTACGAGGAGACGGTTCTCCATGCGGAGGAGCGGCGGCAGGCGAGGGAGTACGATCTCTTTGTTGAAATCCGGGGTCGGATTGCGGGGGAGATCCGCCGGATCCAGCGGACGGCGGCGCGGATCGCCGATCTCGACGCCGTCGCGTCGCTTGCCGAGGTGGCGGAGCGGTACAACTACTGTTGCCCCGTGGTCGACGGCGAGGATGTCATCGAGATCACAGACGGCCGTCATCCGGTCGTGGAGCGCCAGGCCGGCGGGACCGGTTTCGTCCCCAATGATGTTCTGCTCGATCTGGAGAAAAACCGCTTTCTGATCATCACCGGTCCCAACATGGCCGGGAAATCGACCTGCATCCGGCAGGTCGCGCTGATCGTTCTGATGGCCCAGATGGGGAGTTTCGTCCCCGCGGCACGGGCCCGGATCGGCGTGGTCGACCGGATCTTCACCCGCATCGGCGCAGCGGACAACCTGGCGCGGGGGCAGAGCACCTTCATGGTGGAGATGAACGAGGTGGCGGAAATCCTCCGGCATGCGACGAAGCGGAGCCTCATCATCCTGGACGAGGTCGGGCGGGGAACAAGCACCTTCGACGGCCTCAGCATCGCCTGGGCGACGGCGGAATACATCCACGATGCCCCTTCGCTCGGGGCAAGGACGCTCTTTGCCACCCACTATCACGAATTGACGGAACTCGCCGTCACGAAGGAAGGGGTCCGGAATTTCAACATCGCCGTCCGGGAGTGGGGGGAGAAAATCATTTTCCTCCGGAAGATCATGGAGGGGGGGACCAACCGGAGTTACGGCATCCAGGTGGCGCGGCTCGCCGGGGTGCCGACCGAGGTGATCGTCCGGGCGAAGGAGATCCTCCGCAACCTGGAGAAGGGGGAGCTCGACGAGGCCGGGATGCCGAAGATCGCCCGGGGCCGGAAGACGGACCGGAAGAATGCGAACCAGCTCAGCCTTTTTACCGGGGAGCGGGACGCCGTGCTCGAGGAGATTCGTGGCCTCGATCCGATGAACCTGACGCCGCTTGATGCGCTGCACCATCTGAGCGACTGGAAGCAGAGGCTGGAAAAGGGCTGATCGGATCTGAGGGGTCAGGAGTGAGGGGTCAGGAGTGAGGCGTGTTTTACACCTCACCCCTCACTTTTTACGGGGGCTCTATTTGATGCAGACCCTTCGAACCTGCTTGAAGTCGGTGACGCCCTGGATTGATTTGTAGATTCCGTCCTGGAGGAGGGTCGTCATCCCTTCCTCCATCGCCAGATCCCGCATCTCTTCGACCGACGCGTGCTTCTGAATGAGCCGTTTGATGCCGTCCGTGGCGACGATCAGCTCGTGGATCCCCATTCGGCCCTTGTATCCTGTACTGCCGCAGATGTCGCACCCCTTCGGCTTGTAGAGCGTAAACTTGTCATCGTAGGGGATGTTCAGTTTCAGGAACGGCACCTCGCCGTAACTCTGCACGATATCCTCGTATTCCTGGCGGTCGGGATGGTAGGCCTCCCTGCACTTCTTGCAGAGGGTCCGGACGAGACGCTGGGCGAGGATGGCCAGCAGCGCGTCTGCGAAATTGAGCGGGTCGATTCCCATGTCCAGGAGGCGGACAATGGTTTCCGGGGCGCTGTTCGTGTGGAGCGTGCTGAAAACGAGATGGCCCGTCAGCGATGCCTCGACGCCGGTCTTGGCCGTTTCAAAATCGCGCATCTCGCCCACCATGATCACGTCCGGATCCGCCCGGAGGAAGGAGCGCATGGCGGCAGCGAAGTCTAAGCCGATCTTCGACTGGACCTGAACCTGGCGGAGGCCGTACTGGGTGATTTCCACGGGATCCTCGGCCGTCCAGATCTTCTTGTCCGGTGTGTTGATCTCGTGGAGGGCGGCGTGCAGCGTGGTCGTCTTCCCGGAGCCGGTGGGGCCGACGACGAGGACCATCCCATAGGGCTTGTCCAGGATGGCCCTGAGTTCCTTGAAATTGCGCACCGACATGCCCATGGAAGTGAGGGGCAAGGTATCCCCGGCCGTGGCCAGGATCCGCATCACGACATCCTCCACCCCTCCCTGGGTCGGGATGGTGGCCACCCGCAGTTCGATCTCCTCGCCGCCCGGTTTCTTGAACTTGATCTTCCCGTCCTGGGGGAGGCGCCGGACGGTGATATCGAGGTTCGACATGATCTTGATGCGCGAGATGACTGCCGCGCGGTAGCTATAGGGGAGCGTCTGATAGATGGCGCAGTCGCCGTCGACCCGGTAGCGGACCTCGACGTTCTTTTTCCCGACGTTGGGTTCGATGTGGATGTCCGAGGCGCGTTTGGCCTGCGCTTCGAGAATGATCTTGTTGACGAGCTGCATGATCACGCTGTCCGACTCGGTGACAACCTCTCCTTCCTCCTCCTGCGGCTGCTCCTCCTCATCCAGTTTGCCGAGGATATCGGTAATGGAGGACTCGTCTTCGGGGGACTGATAGAAGTGGTTAATGAATTTGATGATATCGTCCGGAAGGGAGACGTCGTAGCGGACCGCCTTGGTCTTCAAGAGGTTTTCGATCATGTCCCGTTTCAGAATGTTGTTCGGATCATCCACGATGATGCGGATGACCCCGTCCTTTCTTTCCAGCGGGACCCACAGTTCCCGGCGGAGATAGTCCCTCTTCAGGTTGACCAGAAGATCGCCCGGGATCGGCAGTTTGCTCGAGAACGGGACGAACTTGCAGCGGAAAAATTCTTCGAAGGAGCGGCCGACCTCCTCCCGCGGGATCTTGTATTTCCGCATCATGAAATCTTCAATGGTTTCCTTCGCCTCGCGTGACTCTTCCCAGGCGCTGTCCAGGTCGTCCTCCTTGAGGAGGTCATGGCTGATGAGATAATCAAAACGGGTCTTTCGCCGCCGGCTATACCGTTCCTGGTTGAAGAAGGCGACACCGAGGACGTCCGAGATCTCCTGTAGAAAACCCCTCTCATCCTCGGAGAACTTGCCGGGTCCGCCTTTCTTGTTGAGGATCTGGAGAACGCCCAGCAGCGTCTTGTTGTGGAAAATCGGGGCGGCGAGGATCTGCTTCGTCCGGAAACCGGTCTTCTTGTCCCAACTTAAATCAAAGGCCAGCTCCTTGTCGATTTTTTTCAACTCCTCGAAATCATAGGCGTCGGCGATGTTGATCACCTTTCCCGTATTCGCCACGTGTCCGGCGATACTCTTGTTGTTAATGGGGACCCGGATCTCCTTGACCTGTGCACCGGCGAGAAACATGGAAAAGATTTCGTTGCGCGGACGGTCCACCACATAGATGGTGATCGAATGGGCGTTGAAGAGGTTCAGAATTCCGTCCTTCAGATCGACGAGGATCTGCTTGATGTTCTGTGCGGCGTGGATCCGGTTGGTGATGTCAAGAAGGGCCTGGCGCAGTAGGAGTTTTTCTTCGAGTTCGGTAACCTCTTTGTTCTTGATAGGATCTGTCATGATCATCTCCGTTGATTGTGCGATGGCATCATGATGCCATGTCGCTATCGGAAATATTCCAATCGATCGCATCTATCTTTAAGCTAAATCAGCGCGAATAATAATTCAATATGAATTTCGATTGCAAGCGTGTTTTCCGTCGCACGGCCCCCCAGGGATCCACGAGTATCCCAACGGACCTGTGAATGGGGGAAAGATTTCAAATATATCCCCGTCGGTCATCCCTGCGACTCCGTAACAATTTTTGAAAAGTCGGCGACATCGTGGAAGAGGGTGGAAATCTCCTCCAGCAGGGAGAGCCGGTTGAAACGGACCTTTTCATCCTCCGCCATCACGAGAACCGCCTCGAAAAAGGCATCGACCGGTTCCCTGAGCCGGGCCAGATCGAAGAGAACGGCGGAATAATCCCCCCCGGAGATGTGCGTCAAGACCGTCTCGCGGATCTTCAGGAACGCCTCGTGGAGATTTTTTTCCTCCGGTCCGGAAAGCAGGGCCGGATCGACGGCGCCGTTTTGGAAACCGCGGATGATGTTGACCACCCGCTTGAAGGCGATCGCGAGCGGCTGAAAGTCCGGATGGGACTTGAAGTCCGCCATCGCCCGGATCTTATCATCCGCCGCGACCAGGCTGTCCATGCCGGTGGCCAGGATGGCGTCGACGACGTCATAGGGGTGGCCCTGCGAGATGAGCTGGTTCTCGAACCGACCCTTGAAGAATTCCAGCACGGCCCTTTTTGTTTCATCGGAGGGGCGCTTCAGCAGCGGTCCGAGGATGGCGAGGCTCTCATCGATGAGGGAACCCAGCGAAAAATGATAGCGTTTCGCCAGCATGATGTTGATCACGCCGAGCGCCTGGCGACGCAATGCGTAGGGATCGGCCGTTCCGGTCGGAATCAATTCGACGCCGAAGAAGCCGCAGATCGAATCCGTCTTGTCGGCGATGCTGACGATGGCCCCCTCGTCGGTCTCGGGGAGGTCGCCTCCCGCCGCCGTGGGCAGGTAATGCTCATGGATGGCCTTCGCCACAACGGGATCCTCGCCGGCCAGCAGCGCGTATTCCCGGCCCATGATGCCCTGCAGTTCGGCGAACTCGCCGACCATCTGTGTGTCCAGATCCGCCTTCGCGAGCAATGCGGCGCGATCCACCCTGCCCGCGAGGGTCGGATCGATCCGGCCGGCGATCCAGGCGGCGAGTTGCCGGAAGCGCATGACCTTTTCATAGGATGTTCCGAGAAGGGTATGGAAGACGACTTTCTTGAGATCCGCCACGCGTCGATCGAGGGGGATCTTCCGGTCCGCCTCGAAGAAGAACCGCGCATCGGAGAGGCGGGCGCGGATCACCTTCTCGTTTCCGCGCTTCACGACCGCGGGATCGCGGGCCAGGGTGTTGTTGATCGTGATGAAGTGGGGGAGCAGCGCGCCTCGTTCATCCACCACCGGAAAATATTTCTGGTGGTGGATCATCGTGGTGATGAGCACCTCCTGCGGAAGTTTCAGGTATTCCCGGTCGAAATTCCCGCAGACGACCGTCGGATACTCGGTCAGGAAGGTCACCGTTTCCAGAAGTTCCTCGGACGGGAGGACGCGGCCGCCGACGGTTGCCGCCGCCTTCCCGGTCTCCTCGCGGATGATTTCCTTTCGCAGGGCGGGATCGACGATCACGAAACGGTCGCGCGTTCCGGCGAGGTATCCCTCCAGATTCTCGACCGGGAATGAGTCCGGGCTCATGAACCGGTGGCCGCGGCTCGTGTTGCCGCTTTCGACATTTGCGATCCGGAACGGGACGATCCTGCCGTCGAACAGGGCGAGGATCCAGTGGATCGGTCTTGCAAAGCGGAACTCCTGGTCGGACCAGCGCATCGATTTCCGGAAGGGGATCCCGGTGATGACCTTTGTCAGGATTGCCGGGAGGAGGCCCTCCGTCGCTTCGCCGATGATCTTCTTCCGGGCGCAGAGGTACTCCCCCTTCTCCGTCGTCACCCGCTCCAGTTCGGCGATGCCGATTCCCTGGCCTCTGGCGAAACCGATGGCGGCACGGGAGGGATTTCCCTGCTCGTCGAAGGCGACCCTCGCGGCCGGGCCCAGCTTCTCGATCACCTGATCCTCTTGACGTTCGGCCAGGCCGTCTGCCGTCAGGAAGAGCCGGCGGGGCGTCCCCATCGTCCGGATCTCCCCGTGACGGATCCGGTTTGCTGCCAGTTCTCCGCGGGCGATCTCCTCCAAATCCCTGAGCGCTTTCGGTAGAAAGGTGGCCGGGATCTCTTCCGTTCCGATTTCCAAGAGCAGTTCCTTGCCCATGAATGTTCTCCAATCTCGTGATGCCGATAAAGGGTTATCAGCGGTATTCTGTCCGTGCGGGGGTAGTGATCCGCCTCCCGTCTTATTTCCGGTTCAGCAGAGGGTAGCCCATCGCTTCCCGCTGTCGGAGGTAACCCTCGGCGCTCAGACGGGCGAGGTTCCGGACGCGGCCGATGTAACACGTCCGTTCGGCCACGCTGATCGCCCCCCGGGCATTCAGCAGGTTGAAGGTGTGGGAACACTTGAGACAATGGTCGTACGTCGGCAGGACGAGACCCTTTTCCGCTGCCCGCATCCCTTCGGCCTCGTACATATCGAAGCGTTGCCTGAGCTGGGGGATGTCGGCGGTCTCGAAGTTGTAAACGGACCACTCCACCTCGCTCTGGTGGTGGACGTCGCCGTATTTGATTCCCTGGGTCCATTCGAGGTCATAGACGTTGTCGATCCCCTGGATGTACATGGCGATCCGTTCTGTGCCGTAGGTCAGCTCCGCGCAGACGGGGCGGCAATCGAAACCGCCGACCTGCTGGAAGTAGGTGAACTGGGAGATCTCCATCCCGTCGAGCCATACCTCCCAGCCGAGACCCCAGGCGCCGACGGTGGGCGATTCCCAGTCATCCTCCACGAAACGGATGTCGTGCTCCAGCGGGTCGATGCCGAAACTCTTCAGCGAGTCGAGGTAGAGCTGCTGGATGTTCGGAGGCGACGGCTTCATGATCACCTGGTACTGATAGTAGTGCTGGAGGCGGTTCGGATTTTCTCCGTAGCGGCCGTCCGTGGGTCTGCGGGAGGGTTCCACATAGGCCACATTCCAGGGCTCCGGTCCCAAGGCTCGCAGAAAAGTGGCCGGATTGAAGGTGCCCGCCCCCTTCTCGACGTCGTAGGGCTGCTGGATGACGCACCCCTGGCCCGCCCAGTACCGCTCGAGGGCGAAAATCAATTCCTGAAAGGTCACATCTCCTCCTGTAGGTCAAAAATGGTTTCGCAAACGGTCCGATGTTTGGGTTGAAGCGCTGACAGCCTCCGGCCCATCTCCCGGGGTAGCCCCGTTATATCTTGATATCATGACTGTTTTTACCGGCAGGTTCTTAACACGCCACCCGGCGCATGTCAATACGAAATCGCGGCGGTTCAGATCCCCAGGCGGCGGATTTCATTCAGGACGTGAACCGATTTCAGCTCCCGTCCGAGGAGGTGGCGGATGAAATGGGCGAGGAGGCGGCGGCTTTCATCTGCGGACTGATCCGAGAGGAGCAGGCGGCCCAGACGGTCGATCTCCATCTCGCGTCCCAGCAGCAGCGTCCGGATCGTTCCGAGAGATACGGGGATGGCGTCCCGGCTCCCGGGTGCGCAGACGTTGCAGGTCAGACCGCCTTTGGCGGCGTCGAAACGGTAGGCCACCTCTTTTACGATCGGCGTCTTGCAGGAAATGCAGCGGTCCAGAACCGGGTCATATCCGGAGATCCGGAGGAGACGGATTTCGAAAAAACGGAGCAGCGACTCCGTCAGGGCGGTTCCCTCCAGCAGTCGGAGAAAATCGAGCAGAAGGCAAAACGAAGCCTCGCTCTTCTTGTCTTCCGGCGTGAACTGATCCGTGAGATCGATCAGGCAGGAGGCGGCCAGTGTTTTTTCAAGATCGGAGCGGATGCCGGGAAAATGCGAGAGGACATCGCACCCTTCGATCAGGGCCAAGCTGTCCGGACTTCTCCGCGAAAAGAGAATCCGGGAGCAGCAAAAGGGCTCGATCGCGTTTGCAAAACGTTTCCGGCTTCGTCGGGCGCCTTTGGCGATTCCGCGGATCTTCCCGAAGTCCGCGGTGCAGAAGGTCACGATCCGGTCCGATTCGCCGTAGTCGATCGCCCGTAGAACAATGGCCTCCGTCCGCAGTTCTGTCCTGGACTGGATCATATCAGCAGTCGCGACAGCGGATCTCGCCGCCGACGATCGTCAGGACCGCCTTTCCCTTCAGGGTCCAGTTGTGAAAGGGGGTGTTCTTCCCCCGGGAACGGAAAAGTCCGCGATCCACGGTCCATTTCCTCTGCGGGTCGATGATCGTGATATCGGCGTCGGCGCCGTCGGCGAGGGTCCCCTTCGGAATGCGGAGGATCCGGGCGGCGTTGACGGTCATCTTTTCGATCAGTTCCGGAAGCGTGAGAAGACCCTCTTCAACCAGGCTAAGCGAGAGGGCCAAGGAGGTTTCCAGACCCGTGATGCCGCTTGCCGCGTAGTCGAATTCAACCTCCTTGTCTGTCCGGGCGTGGGGCGCGTGGTCGCTTGCGATCACATCGATCGTGCCGTCCCGGAGTCCTTCCCGGACGGCGTCGCGATCCTCCGCCCCGCGCAGGGGGGGGTAGACCTTCGCGGCGGTATCGAAGGTCCGAAGGGCCTCATCAGTCAGCGTGAAGTAATGGGGCGCCGTCTCTGCGGTGACACGAACTCCTCGGGCTTTGGCCTCGCGGATCAGGCGGACCGCGCCGGCGGTGCTGACGTGGGCAATGTGCAGATGCGCCCCGGTGTATTCGGCGAGGAGGATATCCCGGGCGACCATGACCTCTTCCGCGATCCCGGGGATGCCCGGGAGGCCGATTTCGGTGGAGACGAAGCCCTCGTGCATCATCCCGCCCGCGGAGAGGTTCCGGTCCTCGCAGTGCGCGATGACCGGCATGTCCAGCGAGGAGGCGTATTCGAGCGCCCGGCGCATCAGGGCGGCGTTCATGACCGACCTGCCGTCATCGGAAAAACCGATGGCGCCGGCGTCCTTCAGGTCCCAATACTCACAGAGGAGAGCGCCCTCCGACTTTAGACTGATCGCCGCGATCGGATAGACGTTTGCCAGGCCGCATTCCGCCGCCTTTCTCCGGATGAATTCGGTGACGGACCGGTTGTCGTTCACGGGATTCGTGTTGGGCATGCAGGCGACAGAGGTGAAGCCGCCTGCAACGGCCGCCTCGCTTCCGGAGGCGATCGTCTCCCTGTACTCGAAGCCGGGCTCCCGCAAGTGGGTGTGCATGTCGATCAGGCCGGGGACGACGATCTTTCCGCGGAGATCGAGGATCTCCATGCCGGGGGGAACCCCTTTTCCTCTGCTCTTGCCGGTCTGGTGCAACTCCCCGCCGCTTCCGGCGATTTTCCCGTTTTCGATCAGCAGGTCCCCCGTTCCGTCCGCTTTCCGGGAGGGGTCCACCACCCTGCCGCCTTTCAGTAAGAGAGTCATTGGGTTCCTCCCGTCAACAGATAGAGAAGGGCCATCCGCACGGCCACGCCGTTCGTGACCTGGTCGAGGATGATCGAATGGGGGCCGTCGGCGAGATCCGGAGAGATCTCCACCCCGCGGTTGATCGGTCCCGGATGCATGATGAGAACGTCCTTCCGGGCGAGGCCGATGTTCTTGCGGTTGAGGGAGAAATACTGCGCGTATTCCCGCAGTGACGGAAAGATGTTCTGCTTTTCCCGCTCCGTCTGGATACGGAGCATCATGATGATGTTCGCATCCCGTATCGCCTCCTCGATGCGCATATGGACGACGACTCCCATCTTCTCGATGCCACGGGGGATCATCGTGGCCGGACCGGACACGCAGACCTGGGCCCCCATCTTCGTCAGGCCGTGGATGTTGGAACGGGCGACGCGGCTGTGGGCGATGTCGCCGACGATCGCCACCTTCAGCCCGGCGATTCCTCCTTTCTTCGACCGGATCGTCATCATGTCCAAGAGCGCCTGGGTCGGGTGTTCATGCGCCCCGTCGCCGGCGTTGATGATCGACTGTCGGAGGATGCCGGCCAGCATGTGGGGCGCCCCGGCGGCGCTGTGGCGGATCACGATAACGTCCGGGTTCATCGCCTCCAGGTTTTTCGCCGTGTCGATCAGGGTTTCTCCCTTCACGACGCTGCTCGTCGAGGCGGAGATGTTGATCGTATCCGCGCTCAGGCGCTTGGCGGCGATCTCGAAGGAGGTCCTCGTCCGGGTGCTGGCCTCGTAGAAGAGGTTGATGACGGTCTTTCCACGGAGCGTGGGGACCTTCTTGATCTCTCGGGTGGATACCTCGATGAAGGAATCCGCCGTTTCGAGAATCAGGTCGATCTCCTCCACGGAGAGTTCCTGGATGCCGAGGATGTCTTTCCGGTTCAGTTTCATGGTTATGCCTCGCATGATCGGGGGCGTCCTCGCAAAACGGCCACCCGCGCGTAAAGTTTCTTAGGAAAGCCCGGCCTGAGATGTCTTCCTATGGGTGCTCCCCGATGACCACCTCGTCCATGCCGTCCTTCTCCGTCAGCGTCACGCTCACCGCTTCCCAGAGCGAAGAGGGGAGGTTCTTGCCGACGAAGTCCGCCCGGATGGGCAATTCGCGGTGCCCACGGTCGATCAGGACGGCAAGCTGGATCCGTTTCGGTCGGCCGAAGTCGATCAGGCAGTCCATGGCGGCACGGATCGTTCGCCCGGTAAAAAGGACATCGTCGACGAGGACAACCTTTTTCCCGTCCAGCGAGAAGGGGACATCCGTCTTTCCCAATCGTGGTTTTCGGTGGGAGGTCTGCAGGTCGTCCCGGTAGAGGGTGATGTCGAGGATCCCGAGAGGGACCTCCTTGCCTTCGATTCCGGAGATCTTCCGGCGGAGACGCTCCGCGAGGAAAACCCCTCTGGTCCGGATTCCAACCAGGACAAGCTCCTCGATCCCCTTATTCTTTTCCAGGATCTCATAGGCGATGCGCGTCAGAGAACGGTCAATTCCTTCCGCATCCATGACGACCTTTTTCTGCTCCATGGTTCCCTCATTCAATGCCGTGATTCAAAAAAAAAGCCTTCCCCTGATGGGTGAAGGCCTGCATACCGATTTTTTAAGGCATGAAACTTTTCGCACGAGTCGTCCCTTTTCAATCTCGCGGGATTCAATTAAAAGGGTTTGAGAACCGCCAATTTTCGACGGGAACATACAACAGAAAAACAGCAGGTGTCAAGCCCCAAATAGAGGCGCGGCGGAAAGCGGTCGAGGCGGCAGCCCGGGCTTATGCGGACCTTCTTGCCGTGACCGTTCACGCCCGTCCTTACGAGAGGTACCAATTCGAGCCTATCTTTACGGATCCGGGGGATGGGAAGGAGGGGGGTCGGCCGTGAGCTCACCCTCCGTTCGGGAAAGGCGGGGGGCAAAAAGGAGCCGATCGACCCTTTGCCGGTCGATCTTCCCGTTTGGCAGGACGGGGATGGCCTTGACGACGCGGATCCGCCGCGGACGGCCATAGGGATCGTCCATCGACCGGATGGCTGCCCTGAGTTTGCGGGCTGGCAGGTCGCTTGCCACCAGCGCCGCAATCTCCGCCTGTCTCGCCCCGTTTAGAGGCGCTGCCGTGATATATGCGTCATTCACACCGGGGATCCGCCTGATCTTCTCACGAATCTCCTCCAGATCCACCCTCTTACCGGCGATTTTGACGATATGATCCGCCCGCCCCAGGAACTTGAACCGGTTTCCCTCGACTTCGGCGACGCGGTCCGCCGTCATGAAGAAACCGTCTGCATCGCACGGCAGATCCGGGGAAACAAAATCCGATCGGACACAGAGACGGTCGGAGAGAATCTTCCAGTCGATGCAGGAGAAAGGTTCCCAAGAACCGTGATCCGATCCATAGGAACGGATCGCCATGCCCCCCGTCTCCGTCGAGCCATAGATTTCGGTGATCGCCAACCCCGTCTTTTCCAGGAAGAAGGCGGCGTCGTCACTCTCGAGGAGAGCTGCGGAGGAGAGGGCCAGCCGCAGGGAAAAGCGCTGGAGGTCGCCGGACCTTAGTGCCCGGTAGTGGATCGGTACGCCGACCAGAACGGTAGCCCCTTCGTTTTGCAGGGCGGATAAGATTTCCCGGGGAAACGTGCAGGTGCGGCTAAGGACCTGGGCCGAGGCGACAAAGGGGAGGAGGACCGAACCGAGAAGACCGTAAATGTGTTGCGGTGGAACGGTGGACAGCAGGAGGTCGGTCTGCCGGATGCCGAAGGTTCGAGCGAGGTTAATCGCTTCGCCGAACAGGTTTGCGGGGGTCTTGGACCATATCCGGGGTTTCCCCGTGGAGCCTCCCGTGAAGAGGGAGACAAAGGCCCGGTCCGGGGTGCGGACAAATTTCAAGGGACGATTGCTCGGGCGGCATTCTTCCACCCGGATCACCTCCGCTCCTTCGGGAGGATCGACGGCGGAATCCGTGAGGATCAACCGAAAAGGCCTCGTCTCATGAATCTCATTCAGAACCTGTGGGTGAAAGGAGTGGGGGAGGATGAAAGGCGGGGCGCCCGCCATGGATGCGAGTAGGGCGGCCAGAAGGAGATGCTTTTCCTCGATACAAAGGCAGACCGGTTCATCGGCAGGGACGCCCCGCCTGATGAAGGCGTTCCTGATTCCCGCCGCCAAGGTTTCGATCTCCCCGACGCTCGGCCCTGAAGGCGTAAAGCGGCAGGCCCTGTTTTCCAGAAGAGCTGTGATCGTTTCGTACATCGTTTATCCTGATCCGGACAAACCGGAAACCAACAATCTCATTTCACCATCCGCGCCAAGGACGCTCGGCTACAAGATCGACTGGCGGCTTGCAGGCGGCGATGGCGGGACTATAGCGCCAGTCACCGGAAAATACAAGCGGGGATCTGGAACTTGTTTCCCATTGTTAATCTGAATTTCGTTGCCCTTAAATTCCTTTTGGGATATACATCGGCGTCATTTATTTCAATTGAAATGACGCCCGGATATCAGCAAGAAGCAAGAAAGATGATGGATTTGACCGTATGTCTGCGGTTATTGCGAATGATCACTTCTGCAATGCTATAGATGAATATCGTCATTTCGATGAACACTGACCAGCAAGGAAAAATCTGACTTGAATGGAAAAGGAGTCCTGCTAATGAGTTTTAGTGAATTGGTCACGGTTATTGGGGGCATCCGATGAAGTTGCTGCTCCTCTCCGCCAATACCACCCAATCCCCCTATCCGGTTTATCCCCTGGGGCTCGATTATATTGCTGGAACAATGAAACCCCGGCATGAGGTCACCGTTCTGGATATGAATGTGGTCGGGGGGCTGGAGCGTCTGGAGGTTGCAATCCGGGATTTTGATCCGGATGTGATCGGTCTGTCGATCCGGAATATCGATAATGTGGATACCGTCGCCACGAAAAGTTTTGTTCAGGGATATGAGCGGATCATCCGAGTCATCAGGGGTTGCACGAAGGGCCCTATTGTCCTCGGGGGCAGCGGTTTTTCCATTTTCCCCGGCGAATTGATGGCCCTGTTGGATGCCGATTTCGGCGTCGTCGGGGAAGGGGAATACCTGGGTCCGCTCCTCGATGCTCTAGAGATGGGAACGGCTGTCGCCGATCTTCCCGGGATCATGAGCAAAGGGGGGAGTGTCCGGTTTCCCGTTCCCTGGTCGGGGACTGTCAAGCGGCAGATTCGGGCGGAGGTTGCCCAGCTCCGTTTCTATCTCGAACGGGGAGGCATGCTGAATCTCCAGACGAAACGGGGATGCCCCTTCCGTTGTATTTACTGCACTTATCCCCATATCGATGGTAACCGGTTGCGCTTGAGCTCTCCGGATGAGGTCGCCAAAGAAGCCAGAGAACTGCAAGAGATGGGCGCCCGGTACCTTTTTATCACCGATTCCGTGTTCAATGCCGATTATACCCACAGCCTGGCTGTGGCCAATGCCTTTCGCCGCCAGGGTCTGAGCATCCCGTGGGGGGCTTTTTTTGCTCCCACCCGCTCCCCGGACGGCTATTACAAGGCTCTGGCCGAGGCCGGATTGACCCACGTCGAATTCGGGACGGAGACCTTTTGCAATTCCCAGTTGAAAAAGTACGGCAAGCCGTTTGATAGGGGAGATGTCCTTGCGGCGCAGGGAAGCGCCCGCCAGACGGGGGTGCATATCGCACACTATCTCCTCCTGGGTGGGCCTGGAGAAGATGCACAGACCCTGGAGGAAACGTTGAACCACATGGAAGAAATCGAGAAGGCCGTATTTTTCATCTTTTGCGGTATCCGGATTTTTCCTCACACCCGCCTGTGTACGCTTGCACGGGAAGAGGGGCAGATCTTGCCGGATCAGGACCTGCTGGCGCCCGTTTTCTATCGTTCCAAGGGTATCGGAAAGGAGGAGATCATCGCCCGGATACAAAAACGGGCGCGGGGCAGGATGAACTGGGTCTATGGGGACGGCGGCGAAAAAAGTGAACGGATCTTGGCCCGCTTGCATGCCCACGGTCATCCGGGCCCGCTGTGGGAGCTTTTTCTTCAATGAGGGCGGAGCCGCTGACGAAAAGCATTCGTGCTGCCCGCTGTGAAAAAAAATCTTGACAAAAATCCCCTTTCGACCGAAATGAGACGCCACGGTAGGGAGGAAAAAATGAAAATGTCAAGAAAAAGCAGAGAGATTCATAAAGTGAAGATAGGCGATGGCCCGGTGCTCCTGCCCGGAATCATCGCTGTGGCCAGGCGGGGCGTACCGGTCGTCGTGAGCAAAGGGGCCGCGTTCCGCAAGCGGATGGAGACGTCCCTGCAGCTCCTTCATACGGCCATGGAGGCCGATATTCCGGTCTACGGCGTCACAACCGGGTTCGGGAAATCGTGCGGGAACCGCCTGAATAAGAAAACCGTTCCGAAGCAAGGGGAAAATCTCATGCGTTTCCATGGCTGCGGGACGGGGGAACCCCTCGCTTGCGAAGAGACGCGCGCGGCGATGCTCTGCCGGCTGCTCTGCCTGGCCCGGGGGTATTCGGGGGTCTCCCCGTCTCTGCTGGAGCATCTGGCCGCCTTCCTCAACCTGGGGATCACCCCGGTCATCCCTTCCGAGGGCTCGGTCGGCGCCTCAGGCGATCTCACGCCCCTCTCCTATGTTCTGGCCGCTCTGGCGGGCGAACGGGAGGTCGATTACCGGGGGGAGCGCATGCCGGCAGGGAAGGCGTTGCGGAAGGCGAAGCTGGCTCCTTATGTCTTCAAAGATAAGGAGCCTCTGGCCATGGTCAACGGGACCTCCGTCATGACCGGGATTGCCGCCGTCGTCGTCGACCGGGCGTACCATATCCTGGAAGCGGCAATCGGCGCTTCCGCCCTGAGCGTCCATGCCCTTCAAGGCAAGGCCCACCATTATCATCCCGTCATTGGGGAAGCCAAACCCTTCCCGGGGCAGATCTACGTTGCCGCGAGGATACGGGAACTCCTGACGGCCGGGGCATCCGGGGCTGATCTCCAAGCAGAAGGTCCGGAGACCCTTCAAGATCCATATTCCTTGCGCTGCGCTCCCCAGATCATGGGTGTCCTGCACGACGCCCTGGCGTGGATACGACCGTGGGTCGAGATCGAGGCGAACAGCGCCAACGACAACCCCCTCTTTGCTGCGGAGATGGACCACCCTCTGATGGGGGGAAATTTCTATGGAGGGCACATCGCCTTTGCCATGGATGCCTTGAAGTCGGCCATCGCATCGGTGGCCGACATGGCGGACCGGCAGGTGGCGCTCCTCGTCAATCCCAATGTGAACCGGGGACTCCCGGCCGATCTCGTCCGCATGACCGGAGAGGCGCGGGTCTACCACCATGGATTCAAGGCCATGTCCATCTCTGCCTCCGCCCTGACGGCGGAAGCTCTCAAAGCGACCATGCCGGCAGCTTCCTTTTCCCGCTCTACAGAATCCCACAACCAAGACAAGGTCAGCATGGGGACTATTGCCGCCCGGGATGCTGCCCGTATCTGCACCCTGACGGAGCGGGTTGTGGCCATCCACCTCCTGGCGGCCTCCCAGGCCTGCGAGATTCGTGGGCGCGTGGACGACCGACCCTCTCTCGCCCTGCTGATAGGGAGTCTCCGCCGACTGGCCGCGCCGACGTACGAAGACCGGCCCATGGACGCCGATATCGAGGTCCTGGCCAGACAGATATCGATAGCAGGTTTCCCCGAGGGACGTTGACGGTGATTTTTATCAAGAGTCACAAAATATCGAAAAACTGTTGAAATATCGGGTTTGGTGTTATAGGCAGCCCTACGTGGAGGCGGTGAACATGTCGGTCAACATGTCGGCGAACATGGTGGTGGGCCATGAACCTCAGGTTTTTTTGTTTTTAAGCGAACTCCTGGGGGAAAAAATTGTTGATTCGGAAGGCCGCCTCATTGGCAGGGTCCTCGATTTGACCGGAAATATCGGCGGGATGTACCCTCCGGTCACTGATATCCTCGTGCGACTGGAAAAGGATCGGAGAACGGTTATGCTTTCCTGGCAAGGCATCGCGGCGGTCAACGGGACGTTGACCGCCCAACCCCTCCTGCCGGAGGATTTCCGGGAACCGGCGCCCCGATCCGGTGAACTCCTCCTCAAAGAGACCCTGCTGGACAAACAGGTCGTGGACACGGACGGGGCGAAGATCCGGCGGGTCAACGACCTGCAGTTTCTGATGGCGAACAAGATTCTCTACCTGGTCCACGTGGATGTCGGTTTCCGCGGCCTTCTGCGGCGCGTCGGTCTGGAGAAGCCGATCGGTTTCATCCTCCGCAAACTCTTCGACTACGTCATGACGGATCAACTGATTTCCTGGAAATTTGTCCAGCCCGTCTCCTCGCCGGATCTGCTGCGGCTGACCATCGCCCAGAACCGCCTTGCCCAACTCCACCCGGCGGATCTCGCCGATATCATCGAGGAACTCAATATCCATCAGCGCTCCGCCGTTTTCCGTTCGCTCGACGTCGAAACGGCCGCGGAAACCCTGGAAGAGACCGATCCGAAAATCCAGGTGAGTCTGATTGAGGGCCTGTCAACGGCGAACGCCTCCGATATCATCGAAGAGATGTCCCTCTCCGAGGCGGCCGACCTCCTGGGGGATCTCCCCAGGGAGAGGGTGGAAGGAATTCTCAAGGAGATGGAAAGGGAAGTGGCGGAGGACATGAAGGAGCTCCTTGCGCATCCGGAAGAGAAGGCGGGAGGGCTGATGACCACCTCGTATCTCAGCTTTGCACCTGCGGTGACAGCCGGCGAGGCCATGGACAAGATCCGTCGTGAAGCCGAAGACATGGATCTGATCTATTACCTCTACGTCGTGGACGGCCAGGAGCATCTCCTCGGCGTGCTGAGCCTCCGGGATCTCCTGGTGGCGCCGCCCGCGACCATCCTGTCCGATCTGATGGATACGCGGGTGGTTGCGGTGCACATCGAGGAGAAGAAGGAGCAGATCGCCGACGATTTCGCCAAGTACGGCATCCTGGCCATGCCGGTCGTTGATGACAACAACTCCCTGAAGGGCGTTATTTTGTTCAAGAACCTCCTTGAAGTGGTGGCGCCGAAGTTGGGCCGGTAGGAAGACGATGGATGAGGAAGGCGGCATAAGACCATGGTTGATTCCCTTTCCGGAGGCATCCGCAGATTCTGGCAATCCCCGTCCGTCCGAAAATACTGGCGGTCGATCGGACTCTTCTTCGCGCTGATCGGACCGGGGATCATCACCTCCAACGTGGACAACGACGCGGGCGGCATCACGACCTACTCCCTGGCCGGCGCCGAATACGGTCTCACGCTTCTGTGGACCCTCATCCCGATTACCGCGGCCCTGATCATTATCCAGGAGATGTGCGCCCGGATGGGCGTGATTTCGGGCAAGGGGCTCTCCGACCTGATTCGCGAACGATTCGGGGCGCGGATCACCTTCTACCTGATGATCGTCCTGTTCCTGGCCAATCTCGGGAACACGGTTTCCGAATTTGCCGGCGTTGCGGCGAGCCTGGAGATCTTCGGCATCAGCCGATACATCTCCGTGCCGTTCAGCGCCGCCTTTGTCTGGTGGCTGGTGGTCAAGGGGAATTACAAATCCGTGGAGAAGGTGTTTCTGTTCGCCTGCGTCTTCTATCTTTCCTACATCGTCTCGGGTTTCATGGGAAAACCGGACTGGAACGCCGTCGGGTCTTCCCTGCTGAAGCCGACCTTCCGTATGGACACGGGCTTCCTGACGATGGCCGTGGCTTTGATCGGAACCACGATCGCCCCCTGGATGCAGTTCTACCTCCAGTCATCCGTGGTCGATAAAGGGCTCAAGGCGGACGATTACCCGTACATCCGGATGGACGTCATCTTCGGGTCGGTCATGGTCAATGTGATCGCCTTTTTCATCATCATGCTCTGCGCCGTGACGCTCTTCCAGAACGGCGTCCGGATCGAGAGCGCCAAGGACGCCGCCCAGGCGCTGGCGCCGCTTGCGGGGGAATACTGTTCCTGGCTGTTCGCCTTCGGCCTCCTGAACGCCTCGCTCTTCGCCGCCTCGATCCTGCCGATCTCGACCGCC
>Ga0209638_1000476_pt1 | contig 26271 bp, 20 predicted proteins | sample BarGraNGADG00211_FD_184490 | JGI IMG/M metagenome (GOLD analysis project Ga0209638, IMG submission 184490) | Arctic peat soil microbial communities from Barrow, Alaska - Barrow Graham LP Ref core NGADG0002-211 (SPAdes) (version 2) | ecosystem: Environmental > Terrestrial > Soil > Wetlands > Peat...
GAGCTTGGGTCTGACGGGCTCGTCTCGCCGCGTCGCCGCTCCCCTAACGCGGAGAGTACATCTATTTTGAAGACATGCACCAAAAAGACAGAGATGCCGGCGGCGCCGAGAAAGTCAGAATCGATAAATGGCTCTGGGCTGCGCGCTTCTTCAAGACGCGCTCGCTCGCCGTCGAGGCGATCGGCGGAGGAAAGGTTCTCGTCAACGAAGAACGCGTAAAACCGGCCAAGGTGATTCAGGCCGGCGACGCAGTGAGCGTCCGTCTCGGTCCGTACGAGCACATCGTAGTCGTGCGCGGACTGAGCGAGCAACGCGGGCCGGCCAGCGTTGCCGCCACGCTCTACGAGGAGACGGCAACGAGCCTTGCCGCGCGCGCGAAGCTTGCGGAACAGCTTCGCATGGCCCCCGCCGCGTTTGTCTTCGAGGAGAAGGGGCGCCCAACCAAGAAGGACAGGCGCGATATCGAGCGCTTGCGCGACGAGCGGCGCAAGTAGGTGCAGGTCCTCAGCTCCCCGCGAAGCTGGCGGCCAGCGCCTCGAGCGCAGCCGGATCGATCGTGTGCCCGCCGCCGAATCGCTGCAGCGTGAACCCGACGCCCGCGACGGAGAGTCGTTCCGCTTCGGTTGCGATCGCTGCTGGCGTCGCGAGCTCGTCCGACTCGCCAGCGACGAGGGTGATCGACGCGCCGTGCAGTCGTGCCGCCCACGCCGCGAGATCGAGTTCCGGTGGAATCGAGCCACTCCAGAGCACGAGCTGATCGGCACGAAGCTCACTCGCGGCGAGCCATCGGCACACCGTCGCCGTGCCCTGCGAGAAGCCGAGCACGACGATGCGCGGCGAAGCACCGGCGAGATGATGTCTCACCTCCGCCGCCACGAGATCGAGATACCGTACGTAGTCGACGATCTCGGCGTCGCGATCCTCGCGCGTCATCCACGTCGCACCGACGCGCGGCTTGCGCTGATGTGTGCGCTCGGGGATCGGGTCGAGGTAATAGCGAGAGAGCGCTTCCGGGGCGACGATGAGCCGCGTTCCATCGTCGAGCCGCGCGAACTGCTGGATGAACCGGTCTGCGAGCTGGCCGTAGCCGTGGCAGATGATCCAGAGCTCACGTGGAAATCCGTGCGTCGGACCGAGCGTGTAGTAGCGCGCGGTGCGCGGAACCACGATCGCATGCGGCGTCAGGCTCAACGCGCCGCGACCGGAATGACGAGCTTCTCCGCGGTATCGGTCTCGGAGAAGCGAACGACCTTGCGGAAGCGCAACTCGTCAGTCTCGAGCTGGGCCGTGCCGGCAAAAGTCTGCCGGCCCAGCCGCAGCGTGGTCTTGGTCTCCGCGCCCACGCTCGAGCTCTAGCGCTTCTGCGGCGACGTGTTCGCGCTGACGGGCGCCGTGTGCGCAGCCGCCAGGAGCGCGTTCTGCGAGCGCGCCGTCGTGAGAAGCGCGATGGCACGCGAGAGCTGATGATCCTCGTCCAGCGAACGCTGCTTGGCACCGGCGTCGCCGAGCACGAGGCGCGCGACACGACGATCCAGCTCGCGATCGAGAAGCTTGGTGGCGACCGGCTCGTGCTTCGGATCGATGGTCACGCCGGCCGCGGTGAGGCGGCGACGCAGCTCGGTGCGCCACACGGGGGTGACGGTGTAGTCCTTGGGCGACGACTTGAGCTCGAAGGCGTACTGATTGAGCGTCGTGGCGAACGCCTGTAACTTCGGCGCGACGACGCCTCGATAGAACTCCTGCTCCGCGGTCGAAAGCGTGTCGTCAGGGACGATGACGTCCGGCGTGATACCGCCGCCGCCGTACACCGTGCGACCAGCATCGGACTTGAAGGCGGGCCGCGCCTTCTTCTGCGCTTCGGTCTCGAGCGAATCGGGCTTCGTCTCGACCAGCCGTCCGTCGGCGAGCAGCTTCCGCTCGCGGTGGATACTCCGGCCGTTCGGCGTGTACCACTTGCCCGTCGTGATCTTGAGCGCGTAGCCCCCGTCGAGCGGGAACAGCGACTGCACGAGACCCTTACCGAAGCTCGTGGTGCCGAGCACGAGTGCGCGATCGTGATCCTGGAGCGCTCCGGCGACGATCTCGCTCGCGGATGCGGTACCACCGTCCGTGAGGATGACGAGGGGCGGCTGCGTTGCCAGATGCTCGCTCGACGCGCGCGCGATCTCGTCCGCTGTATTGCGGCCACGCACGTTGACGATCGGCTGCCCATCCTTGAGGAAGAGCGAGCTGACGGCAAGCGACTGTTCGACGATGCCGCCGCCATTCTCACGGAGATCGAGCACGAGGCCCTTGGCTCCCTCTCCGACGAGCTTCGCCGCGGCAGCCTGGACTTCCTCGGCGGTGTTCTCGTTGAAGGTCTGGAGCGGGATGTATCCGATGTGATCGCCCACGATCGTTGCGTACGGCACAGCGGGTACGTGAATGATGGCGCGCTTGAACGAGAGCTTGATCGGCTCGGCCACCCCTGGTCTCACGTAAGTGACGTGCACCGTCGTTCCGGCGACGCCACGCAGCGCGTTCGACACGCTGTCGATCTTCGTGACGCCCGTGACGGCGAGCGAATCGACTCGCACGATCTGGTCGCCCTCGAGCACCCCGCCCTCTTCGGCCGGCGTGTGCGGGAATACGCGATTGACGACGACGCGAATGGGCCCGGTATTCTTCTGTTCCTCGAGCAGCATGCCGACACCGCCGTAGCGACCGCCGACGTTGCGATTGAAGTCCTCGTTGGCCTTGGGCGCGAGGAGTTCGCTATACGGGTCGTTGAGCTCGCGGACGAGACCGGTGGCCGCCTTCTCGAAGAGCGCCGACCCCTGGAGTGAATCGACGTACCTGTTCGCGACGATCGAGAGCACCTGATCGAAGAGGTGTGGCGTCGTGCGAGAGGGTCCGCCTTGGAGGAGAAAGCCTCCAGCGGCCATGGGGAGCAGCAGCAGCGAAGCGACGGCCGCGGTACGTGGGCGAAACATTCGAACGACCTCGAAAGGAGGACACCGGAGGCGCGGGCACGCGTCCGGTCTTCAACGAAATATAGCGAACTGGGACGTCGCTGTCTCGCGACGCCCAGTGTCCTCGAGAACACAGCGGCTCGCGGCGACGAGAGCGAGAGCACGCCCGCCAGCGGGCCGGAGAAAGAACATGCGTATAACTTGGTTCGATTCTACCCTCCTTCCCGCGATTTGATCACCGTGCTCACACGCCTGCCCAGTCGTTCCGAGGTCGCCGCCATGTCGCGCCTCGCCGTGCCCGTCGTTCTGGCGCAGGTGGGGCTCATGCTGATGGGCGTCGTGGACACGTTGATGGTGGGGCGCGTTTCCGCGGAAGCGCTCGCCGCCGTCGCGCTGGGCAACCTGTATTTCATCTCCCTGGTGGTTCCGGCGTCGGGCACACTGATGGTGCTCGACGCGGTGGTCGCACAGGCGGTTGGGGCTCGGGATCACGAGGGCGTGGCGCGAGGAGTCCAGCGCGGATTTCTGCTGGCGCTCGCGCTCGGAGTGCTCCTTAGCGTGCTGTTGCTTCCGGTGCGGCCCGTGCTCGTACTGCTCCATCAGCCGCCGGCGCTCGTCCCGCTCGCGACATCGTATGTTTTGATATCGATCCTGGGCGTGTTTCCCTTTCTCGCCTTCGTCGTGCTACGCCAGAGCCTTCAGGCGATGGGCAAGATGCGCGTGCTGGTCGCGGTGATCGTGGTGGCGAATCTCGCGAATGTCTTCCTTAACTGGGTGTTCGTCTACGGCCACCTCGGCAGCCCGGCGCTGGGGGCGCCAGGGTCCGCCTGGGCAACCCTCGTGAGCCGCTGGCTGATGACGATTTTACTGGTCGCCTTCGGATGGCGCGCTCTGCATCCGGCACTCGTGCCGTGGCGGCGCGAGACGCTTCACCTTCCTCCGCTGCGCGCGATGTTGCGGCTCGGCGTGCCGATCGGCCTGCAACAGGGGCTGGAATTCGGCGCCTTCGCGGCGATCGGCGTGTTGATGGGCGTGCTCGGAACGACAGAGATGGCCGCGCATCAGATCGCGATCAATATCGCGAGCCTCACGTTCATGGTGCCGCTCGGTGTCGGCGCGGCGGCGGCGGTGCGCGTTGGTCATGCGGCTGGCGCCGGCGACGCGGACGCTGCCCGCGAGAGTGCGCGCGCCGCGCTCGTGTGCGGCGTTGGATTCATGGTGTGCACGGCGGTCGTCTTCCTGCTCGTGCCGGGCGCGATCGCCTGGCGATACACGCGCGACGTGCCGGTCGCGGCGCTCGCGGCCACGCTGATTCCCGTCGCCGGCGTCTTTCAGGTGTTCGACGGAATTCAGGCCGTGTGCGCCGGAGTGTTGCGCGGACTCGGTGACACGCGTGCGCCGTTCGTCATCAACCTCGCGGGATTCTGGCTGGCCGGATTGCCGGTGAGCGTCGCACTCGGCTTTCACACGCGGCTTGGCGCGGTTGGGCTCTGGTGGGGCTTCGTCGCCGGACTCGGCGCGGTTGCCGCGCTGCTGCTACTGCGTGTGCGGAACAGGATGCACGGGACGATCGAGAGAACGACGGTGGAAGCGGACGTGATGCATTTTGCGACGGATCCGTGAGTGCGAGTTGGAGGGTTTCGAAGCGGCGTTGGTCGTCGGAAAATGCTGATCCTCGCGGATCACGTGGATCTTCGCGAATTACTCCTGCGAAGTGCCGGGATCCAGGGACGCACGCACTTGCAGGCGCTAATAGCCTCGATTCGCCTGTCGGTGCGAGAAGAGCCAGATTGAAGATTGATTGCTGCAGAGCCGGCCCCGAGATTCTCTTTCCTTTGCACACATCCATGCGCTCGTTCCTGCTTCATTCGCTCGCCTGCGTCGCACTCCTCGGCGCTGCTGCGTGCTCGACCGGACCCGTGATCACCGACGATCGCGGCGCTCGCGCGACCACTGACGATTCGCCAGGACGTCTGCCCACTGGGGTGCGACTCGATCCGGCGACGCCACTGCACGACGTCGGGCAGATGCCGCTGGCGATGATCGCGTCGCCAGAGGGAGATCGGCTGGTGCTGCTGCTGAACGGGTGGCGCGACGAAGGCATTCAGGTCGTCGACCGCGCGAGCGGCAAGGTACTCCAGACGGTGAAGTTGCCGGCCGCGTTTCTCGGCCTGGTGTTTTCAATCGATGGAAAGACACTTTATGCATCGGGTGGGAACACCGACGTCGTCTATGCGTTCGATTGGGCGAACAGCGCGGCGACGCTGCGCGACAGCATCGTGCTTCAAATGCGCACCACGCCGAGGGCCAATGGCGTGCGCTATCCAGCGGGGCTCGCCGTGTCGCGCGATGGGCGGCAACTGTACGTCGCGGAAAATCTCGTCGACTCTCTTGCGGTCGTGGACCTCGCGACCGGTCGTGTCACGCAGCGACTCGCGACCGATCGCTATCCCTACGCGGTGGCTGTCTCGCCCGAGGGCGGCGTGTACGTCTCCAATTGGGGCGGGCAGCATGTGAGCACCTACGCGTCCGCGTCGGGCGCGCTGCGGTCCACCGGACGCATTCTCGTCGGAAGACATCCCTCCGCACTGCTGATGAACGCACGCGGCAACCGGCTGTTCGTCGCGCTGGCGAGCGTGGACCGAGTGGTATCGGTGGATCTCCTGCGCCGGCGCGTGATTGGTGAGCTGCTCGATCCTCCGCCCAGCGGTCCGGGTGAGGGCAGCACACCGAACGCGCTTGCACTATCGGCGGATGGCGGGCGTCTGTTCGTCGCTGAGGGCGACGCGAATGCCGTCGCGGTGTTCGACCTCGCCCCGTCGACGAGTGGCATCGCGACGAGCGCGGGCGACGACCGGCTAACTGGGCGCATTCCCACCGGCTGGTATCCGACCGCGGTGCTCACGCGCGACGACGAGTTGATCGTCGCGAGCGGGAAGGGTCGCGGTACGCGTGCGAATCCGGACGGCCCGGGACCGATCGCCGCGCGGGACAGGGCGCAGCCAGCTGGTCAGAACACGACCCTTTCGCAGCTCTCCGGCACGGTGATGAGCGCGGCGCTCGTCCACGCCGATCGCGCGACGCTCGACCGGTTCTCCTCGCGCGTGGCGCTCGCGAACGGATGGACCGAGCCGCGAAGCGCCGCGCGCGGCTACCCGCCAATCGAGCACGTGATCTACATCGTCAAAGAGAACCGCACGTACGATCAGGTACTCGGCGATCTCACGCAGGCCGACGGCGACACGTCGCTCGCGATGTTCCCGCGCAGCGTGACGCCGAATCAGCACGCGCTCGCCGAGCGGTTTGGAATCTTCGACAGATTTTTCGTCAACGCCGAAGTCAGCGCGGATGGACACAACTGGTCCATGGCCGCGTACGCGACCGACTACGTCGAGAAGACCGTGCAGCTCAACTACTCGCAGCGCGGCCGCAACTACGATTACGAGGGAACGCAGTCCTACCGCCGTGGGCTGATTCCCGACGACGACGTGAATGCCCCGGCGCGCGGATATCTCTGGGACCTCATCGCGCAGAAGGGGCTCACCTTCCGCAACTACGGCGAGTTCGTCGTGCCGTCGAGCGCGGATTCCGATGATGTCCTACCGGCTGGCTATCGTGGCAACAAGCCGTTTCTCGCCGCGCACACGAATCCCGCGTATCCCGGCTTTGACCTCACCATTCCGGATCAGCGGCGCGCCGATGTGTGGCTTGCCGAGTTCGCGGAATTCTCGCGACGCGGCGTGTTGCCGGCAATGGAAATCGTCAGGCTGCCGAACAACCACACCGCCGCGATGCGCGCCGGAGCGCCGACCCCCAGGGCGATGGTGGCCGACAACGACCTCGCGCTGGGCCGAATGATCGAGGCGCTGTCGAAGAGCCCATTCTGGAAGAGCACCGTGGTATTCGTGCTGGAGGATGACGCGCAGAATGGCCCCGATCACGTGGACTCGCACCGTTCCCCAATGATCGTCATTTCGCCATACGTGCGAGCTGGCGTCGTGCATCGTTTCACCAACACGACCGATGCACTGCGCACGATGGAGGAGCTACTCGGTCTCGATGCGCTTTCGCAGTTCGACTACTTCGGCCGTCCGCTGCGCGACATCTGGAGCAAGGCGCCAGTCGACCGGCCCTTCACGGCGCTCACGCCGTCGGTGAATCTCTTGGAGAGAAATCCCGCGGGGACGACGGGCGCGCGCGAGTCGTTGCAGCTCGATCTGCGAATCGAGGATGCGGCGGATGAGGGGATCTTCAATCACATCCTGTGGAAGAGTGTTCGGCCGGGAGTTCCGTACCCGGGCACGCGGCGAGGAGCGGCGCTCGAGGCAATTCGAGGGCGCTGAGTCAGGGGTTTGGAGTGGGGGAGTTCTCCAACAGTTATTAGTTGTAGCTGCCTACAGTTATGAGATGGTCGTTGATCGCGGGGGCGTAACGCCACTCTCTGACGGGGCCATTGGTCAACGAGCGGCGGAACGCGTCTGCGTCACCGCTGCTTCGCCCTTCGTAGTTCATCACCGCCGTTCGTATCGTACGTGTGCCGTGTCGCGATCTCTTTCTCCATCGGGATCTGCGACCAGCTCCAAACTCGAGAACTTGAACCAATAGCTGAAGTAAAACTCCCCCACTCTCAACTCGAAACTGAAACGGGAGCCTCGCGCGTTCCGAAGGCTCCCGTTTGCGTTTCGTGTCAGCCGTTCCGGCTAGTTCTTGTGCCGGAAGGTGATCCGTCCCCTCGTCAGATCATACGGTGACACTTCGATCGTCACCCGGTCGCCCGCGAGGACGCGGATGCGGAAGCGGCGCATGTTGCCACCGAGGGTTGCCAGCACGTTGTGACCGTTGGTCAACTGCACCCGGAACGTCGCGTTCGGGAGCACTTCCGTAACGGCGCCCTCGAGCTGAATCGCGTCTTCTTTCGCCATCCGTTAACTGCGCTGGTGCCCGAAGGCTAGCGCGAGCGCTCGGTGCGGCTGCGGCGACGAGCGGCGGCGGCCTTGAGCTGGCGAGCCTCGCTCGGCTTCACGTAGTAGCGCTTCTTGCGGAGGTCCTTGAGGATTCCGGCCTTCGCGATCTTCCGCTTGAACGCCTTGAGCGCCCAATCGAGGCGATCGCTTTCTTCGAGATGGATCTCGACCATCAGTACGTCCTTCCCTGAGTAATGTTTGCGTCGCGCCGCCTTGAGGCCGCAGCCCCGAATATTAGCCCGGGGGGTTGGGGCTGTCAATTGAGTGCCGTTTGGGCGCCCCATCCAAGCCAAACGCCGCCCGCGATGAGGCGGGCGGCGTTCGTGAGGCCATGCAGGCGCACCGCGTGGCGCGTCGCGTTACGGACGAGCGATTACGGAACCGGCTTCTTCTTGATATCGACGTTGTTACCGATGATGCCGCCAAGAATACCGCCGGCAGCGGCGCCGATGATGCCGCCCTTCACCTTGTTTCCGCTCGTCGTCGCTCCGATGACCGCGCCAGCTACGGCGCCAATGGCGGCATCACGCTTGGTGTTCTTCACGGTGACGGTGCGCGGCTCGGAGGCCGCGACGTTACCGCTGCTCGTGCCGGCGGACGAAGAGCTCGACCGACGACGAACTGTCGTGGTACGAGCTGGAGTCGTCGAGCCGGTACGTAGTGCGGTTGCTGCCGCGGCGGCGCGTGTCCGCTCAACGGCGGAGATAGAATCGAGCGTCGCCGTCTGGCGCGCCTGTGCAGCGAGCGTGAGATCGTTGCTCAGCGTGGCGTCGGCCGACTTGTCCTTGCTGCAAGCTGCAGCGAGAACGAGCGCGGGAACGAGGAAGAGCGTTTTGATGGACGGGCGCATTGTACCTCCCCAGGTATGATCGGCGATTGCCGAGACATGTTCATACACCTGTATGGCAGGGCGTGTGCCACATACCGAGGTCATCGGGGCTGTGAATGCTCAAGCATGGCGCGGTGAGATGCATCACATGTGTGCGCATTGCTCAGGCTGGCGTACTCGCACCCCGGGCGTCATCGTTCCTGCCAGCTGACAGCCGTTGGGTCTGCCAAGGCCTCCCCTCCCGCAGGAGCAGCCGATGAGTCTCCTCTCCAGGCGTGCCAGCGCCTCGTCCAGTCCGCCCGGCAGCGGCTATTCGCTGCTCGACAGCCAGCTCACCGTGTTCGGCGACATCGATACGTCGGGCTCGCTGCGCATCGACGGCAGGCTGAACGGGACGATCCGGCGGGCGGACACGGTGGTCCTAGGCGTCGGCGCGACGATGACCGGCGACGTACACGCCCGTGAGGTGATCGTCGGCGGAGCGCTCACGGGCAACGTTCACGCGACGGAGCGGGTCGAGCTGCAGCCGACGGCCATCGTCACGGGCGACATCACGACACAGGTGGTGCTCGTGCAGGAGGGTGGCGTGGTAAACGGGCGCGTCGAGATGCAGCCGCCCGAGAAAGCGGGGGGCTCGAACAGGACGCCGAAGGGCGCCGAACACAGCCCGTCGTCCCGCTAGTCGTGTCCCTGCCGAAGACGACACCGCGCGAGGTCACACCGATCGTGCCGATCGGCGGTTTCTCGCCGTCGGTCGAGCCCGGTGTGATTCCGATTCGTGGGACGACGCCTCCGTCTCCGGTACTGAAGCTGCCTGCGCCGACCGCACCGGCCGGAAGGCTGCGTGCCCGCAGTGTGCCGGTAGAGCGGCGACCGTGGCGCGTGCTGCTCGTGCCGCCTACGCCAGGTGCACGGACGCGCGCCTTCGACCTCGCGCGGTGGCAGGCGAGGGTGATACTGAGCGCGCTCGTCATGCTGCTCCTGGTTGCTGCCGGAGCGGTGACGGCGGTGATCGTCGCCCTCGACAGCCCCGATCTTCTCGCGACGAGCTCCGAGGTGGCGAGCCTTCGCGATCGCCTCAGCGCGGTGGAAGACTCGCTCATCCTGGCTCGTGCCGTGCTCGCCGGTTCGGAGGACGTACCGCCGGATTCCCGCGTCGCGAGGACGCGGGTACTTGCGCCGCTCGGCATCGCGGGGCTGCCCGTGATCGGAGCGATTGTGAGCGGATTTTCCAACGCCCGGCGCCATCCGATCCTTCACATTCTGCGCCCGCATCTCGGCATCGACATCGCGGCGGTGCGCGGCACACGCGTCGCGGCTCCGGCGGCGGGCCGAGTGACGTACGTCGGGCGAAAGTTCGCGTATGGCCTGACGGTGGACATCGCGCATGCAGACGGCATCACAACGCGCTACGCCCATCTCCGCACGGCGCTCGTGAGCGAGGGCCAGCAGGTAGCGCGCGGCGCAGCCATCGCCACCGTGGGGTCGAGCGGGATCACGACCGGACCGCACCTGCACTACGAGGTCGCGGTCAACGGGCGACAGGTCGATCCACTCCGCTTCCGCATGCCGCAACTGGGCGACAGTGCATCCGTGTTCGGCGCCCGCCCCGCCCCGCCCTCCGCTGGCGTGGGCGCACCGGCGGTGCACGAAGAGTCCGCGACGCCGAGCGCAGCGTCGGCGCCACGCAAGCCGGAGGTTGTTCTCGAACGCGTACCACCGTAAGTCGGACATCGGCGGCCTCGTTGAGATCAGGGCGCCCGTTCGGGTTGTTTCGCAAAGGGACGTCGGAAGCGAACAGCCGACATCGGACATCGGACATCCGACCCGGCGGGTTGACGTACGTTGGACGAACGGGGCTATACCCATAACCGCCTTTCTTGACGCCGGGTGCGATATCCGACGTCCGCCGTCCCCGTCCGACGTCCCTTGGCAGGACAAGCGTGCCGGGTGGCACGACTCCAAGAGTGGCCGCCGATGTCCGATCTATTTATTAGAAGACGATCCCTAGCAGACTCGGCAGGCTTTGGGTACGGCTTCTGCACTTCGGGCGGCACACGCCAAACCCGGAGCGCGAGAGGATGAGCAAGCTGCTGCGCGGCCGTGCCGCGGGATAACCGGTTCATGCCGGAGAAGGACGTCGTGGCGGATCGCCGAGCACAGGGCGACCGCCGCGAGGGGAGCGTTGACGAAGGCCGGCGTGGCGGGAAGCAGCCCACGTCCGGACTCGTGTACGTCTTCCGATCGCTCGCACTGATCGCCCTGCTGCTCGTGGTGATCGTGTACACGGTCGTGAACACGCGTCCGATCTATTCGACGAGCGGCACCCTGGGCGACGAGCTGCGAAAGCACGCGCCGGGCGTGGCCGCGACGATCGCGCCGGGCGACAGCTCGAATATCGATCAGCTCATGGCCTCGCCGAAGTTCCAGGAGGAAAAGCAGAACTTCTACGAGGACCTGATGCGGCTGAAGCAGGTGGACTCGGCGCGGGCCGACTCGATCGCGCAGTTCGCGGTGCGCGAGGCGTACATTCGCGGCATCTCGCCGGCGATCATCTTCGGCGTCATGCTCACCGAGAACGCGAAGTTCATCTCGACGGCGACGTCGAACGTCGGAGCGGTGGGCCTGATGCAGGTCTACCCGAAGATCTGGCTGACCAAGGAGTTGTCCACTCTGCTCGGCAAGGATCTCGTGAGTGATTCGACCAACGTGAAGTACGGCGTGTTCATCCTCAGCCAGTATTTTCGGCCGAAGACGAAGTCGGGTCAGACAACGGAACGGGATTGGCAGACGGCGCTGCTGCGATACAACGGGTGCATCAAGGGCACGAACACGCCCCGTTGCCGCACGTATCCGGACAAGGTGCAGAAATTCGTGGTGGGCTCCGCGAAGTCGATCTGCGACGGTCGCGGATTCTACGAGTGCATCGCCAAGCCGTTCATCGCCGGACTGTTCGGCTCGACGAACGGAACGGGGCCGCCTGCGAAGACGACGTCGGTGTCCGCGGGATCCGTCGCGCCGCCGATGGCAGTCGTGTCTTCGCCACCGGTCGCTCCGGCGAAGGTGGCCTCCTCCACGAAGGGGACACCGTCCAAGGCATCAACGAAGAAGGCGACCTCGGCGAAGACCGTGGCGCGGAAGAGTGCCTCCACGAAGAAGGCGGCGAAGACACCGGCACGCCGGAAGGCACCGGCGACGAGTCAGGCGACGCTCAAGCTGCCGAAGCCGATCAACATCATCATCCCGTCGCCATAGGACAAGCGATCAGGCGTGCAGCACCTCGCGCGCCGAGCACTCGCTCTCGAGCTGCAGCGTGACGTGCGTGATTCCGAACTCATCGCGAAGACATCCGCACAGGTCCGGCAGTACGTCGCGATCGGGGCGTGAGCCATCGACGGCGATGTGTGCCGAGAGCGAGATGCGCCCGCTGGCGATCGACCAGATGTGAAGGTCGTGCACGGCGTGCACTCCGCCGACGGTGGTCAACGCTTCGCGCACGCGGTCGGGGTCGATGCCGGTAGGCGTGCCCTCCATGAGCACGTCGACGCTCTCCCAGAGCAGCGCCCAGGCGGACCAGCAGATGAGCAACGAGATTACCACCGAAGCCGCGGGGTCAGCCCATTGCCATCCCAGGAAAGCCACCGCCGCTCCTGCCGCGACGGTGCCGATGCTGCCGAGTGCGTCGGTGGCGACGTGGAGCCAGGCGCCGCGGATGTTGAGGTTCGCGTGGCGTCCGCCGCCCAACACCCACATGCCGGCGAGGTTGACGAGCAATCCTCCGGCCGCTACGCCCATGACCATGCGTCCGGCGACATCAGGCGGCGACTGAAGGCGATGATATGCCTCGATGCAGACCCAGACTGAGATCGCGATCAGCGTCGCGGCGTTCGCGAGCGCGGCGAGGATCTCGGTGCGGTGGAAGCCATATGACCGCGCGGAGGTCGGCGGCTTGCGCGAGATCCAGACCGCGAAAAGGCTCAGCGCGAGCGCCGCGACGTCGGCGAGCATGTGTCCCGCGTCGGCGACGAGGGCGAGCGAGTGCGAGAGCCAACCACCGATCGCCTCGGCGAGCATGTACGCCGCGGTGAGAACCAGCACGACGACGAGACGACGCGCGTTGTTGCCGTCGTCGTGATGCTGATGGTGCGAATGACCAGGGCCGTGATGATGGCCGTGATGACGATCGTGACCCATGCCGACAATCCTGGCGGAAAACTCTGTTGCCGTTCGCGTCGCTCCTACTGACAATTCTAGCACACTGAGTTCCGCGTCGCGTCCTCCCCGAGCCGCCAATGCTGAAAACCGCGCCAACCTCTGCACCTGAGTTGTTGTACCTGCTCCACTCGGCCCCAGGTGATCTCGAGGAGGCGCTTCGCGAACTGCCGCCCACGACGCGTGCAGCGGTGACAGCACCACGATATCGTCTTGAGAGCGCCCTTACCCCTCGCGCAGCGTCCGAAGCTGGCGCGCCAGCTCGGCTCGCGGGGCGGCGCCAAGCCGGGTGTCGAGGGCGCGCTCGAGCTCCGCGAGAAGCACGTTGGCGCGCTCGTAGGCAGCGCGACCGCTCTCGGTGACGGCGGCGCGAATCGTCCGGCGGTCGTCAGGATCGGCAACGCGAGCGACGAAGCCGTCCGCCTCGAGCCGATCGACGAGCTGGGTGACGTTCGACTTGCCGCAGCAATGCCGCTCCGCCAGATGGGAGAGCGTAAGCGGTTCGGCGGCGAGCACGAGGTGGCGAAGCGCGCCGAGCTTGGCGAGCGAGAGACCGACCTCGGCCAGGGCGCCTTCGGCACGCGCCTCCACGGCGCGAGCGGCGTCGAGCAGGAGGAGGGTGAGTGCGCACCCAGGAGGCGAGGGGGTGCCGCTACAGTCTGACATGCCGAAGGCTACAGGATTTCGAGGAGTGCCGTCAACCACACCGAGGGGGAAGGCGCCACTGTAGAATGTAAGGGCTTGGCCCTTGCACATAGGCTTGCTAGCATCACGCAGCCGCTCGTGTGTCGAGCTCTCCCCACAGTCTACCAATCGTCGTGCTCATGTTCCGTCTTTTCACGAGTCAGCGCGCTGCGACAGCAGTGCTCGCCATCTCGGCTGCCCTTCTGGGCGGTTGCGCTGACAAGAACGTACCCCCCGCTTCCAGCACCCAGGGCGGACGCGCTGCCTCCGCCGCCGAGGTGACAACCGATACCGGGACGAAGAGCGCCGTCCCGACTCCCGCCGGTGCACCAGCCGCTGCCGCGGCTCCCTCGCCCGCAGGCGCGCAAGCCACGGCCCCATCCACCGACGCGGTGTTGCCCGCGGGCGAGCTCCCAAAGCGGTCGCATCGCGACAGCGTTGCGCTGGCGAGCATGACCAAACCAGACAGTGCCCTCGACAGGAAGTGGCCGGTGAAGATGCCGGAACCCCTTCCGGGCGCGATCTTTCCGGCAACGCGTGTGATCGCCTTCTATGGCAATCCGCTCGTAAAGAAGATGGGCGTGCTCGGCGAATACCCGAAGGACGAAATGCTCGCCAGGCTGGACAAGGAGGTGGCGAGGTGGGCGAAGGCAGATCCATCGCATCCCGTTCAGCCGGCGCTGCATCTGATCGTCACCGTGGCGTCGGACAATCCGGGCAAGAATGGCCTGTATCGCACGCAGATGTTCGATTCGCTCACCAACACGATTTATTCCTGGGCGAAGGCGAAGCACGCCCTGCTCTTTCTCGACGTGCAGGTGGGCAAGAGCAGCGTCCAGGCGGAGCTACCACGCCTGCGATCGTTCCTCGAGAATCCGGACGTTCATCTCGGAATCGACCCTGAGTTCGCGATGGCCACGTCGGGAATGGTGCCGGGCAAGAAGATCGGCACGCTCGACGCGAAGGACATCAACTGGGCCGTGAAGTTCCTCGACGATATCGCCACGTCGAAGAATCTGCCGCCGAAGATCCTCGTGGTGCACCGTTTTACACGGAAGATGGTGACCAACGCCAGGGACATTCGCTTCACGCCGCACGTCCAGGTGGTGATGGACATGGACGGGTGGGGTCCGCCCTGGCTCAAGTTCGATTCGTACCACGACTACGTGAAGGCGGAGCCGGTGCAGTTCACCGGATTCAAGTTGTTCTTCCACAACGACACGAAGAAAGGCGATCTCATGCTCACGCCGAGCGAGGTGCTGCGCCTGAACCCGCGCCCGCTCTACATCCAATACCAGTAGCCGGCGAAGGCCGTACTGGCGAAAGTTCGCACCGACGCGACGCTCGCAAGACTGAGCGGACGCTAGAGAATATTCACGGCGCGGGCGGCGATCAGCACGACGGTCGTGAAAGCGATGATCGCCTGGAGCATCATCGCGATCTTGGCCCACTTGGAGAGCACGGGCGCATCAGTGGGCGAGAACGCCGTGCTCGTGTTGAAGGCGACGAAGAGATAGTCGACGAAGTGGGGTCGCCACCCCTCTTCCTCCGCAATGGTCTGGTCCGACCCGCTCGCCGCTGGAAACGTCATCTGCGGAAAGAGGAAGGCGCCCTCGGTGTGCGCGTCGCGCCGCTCGCGCACGTTCGGGCCTCCGGCATCGAGGCGCCAGTACCAGGAGGCGAAGACGATCACGTTCGTCGCCCAGAGCACCGCGGCGGAGCTGAGCAGCGCGGCAGCTTCCGCCTTGCGGTGGACGAGCGCGAGGATGAGCGACGCCACGCCGAACAGCAGGCCGCCAGTGAGCACCAGGAGAATCGCGTAGCCGAGCCAACTATTGGCGCGATGCATTCCTTGGCGTCGCGTCGCCGCTGCGGCGACGACGAGGATGGACACGACGCCGGCGATGACCCATGGCGGCCCAATCCGCAACGAGGGTGGCAGCGCGAAGTGCAGGGCGACCGCCGAAAAAGCAGCAAGAATGGCCGGCCAGCGAGGCTCCGGGCGATCGATGTTGGCGAGGTCGGTCATCGCTACAGCTTACGGCGCGATCCACGCGCCGGCGAGTACGACGGCGCGTCAGTGCGTCGGCGCGTCACGCCAGGAGATCGTCGTATTCCTGGTGCCGTTCCATGTAGGCGCGAATGAACCGGCAGGTCGGAATGACTTTCAGGTGGTGCTCACGTGCATACTCGAGCGCGGCGCGCGCGAGCGCGGAGCCGTAGCCCCGCCCTTCGAGCGGAGTGGGCACTTCGGTGCGCACGAGGTCGAGCGTGTCGCCTTGCTTCGAGTACTCGAGAAATCCGACCCGGTCGTCGGATCGAATCTCGAACTGGCTGGCCGCTTCGTTCTGGGAGACGGTTGGAGTGTCTGGCATGATCGTGGGTGATGGCAGCAAGATGTTATTCGTGGCGTTCAACCGGTCTGTTTTCTACGTCCCACCATACCACTCGTAGCCCTGGTCGCTCCAGTAGCCACCATTCCTCTGCGGCATGAACACGACCTTCGTGAGGTACTTGGTGTTCTTGTAGCCGAGCTTGACCGGTGAGTGGACGCGCGCGGGTGCGCCGTGCTCGGGACCGAGCATGCGGCCGTCCATTCCGTACGCGAGGAGCGTCTGCGGATGCATCGCACTCGCCATGTCCCAGCTCTCGTGGTAGTCGTCGTCGAAGCTCTGGAAATCCACGTAGTGCGCGGCGCCCGTGATGCCGGCGACACGCGCGATATCGCTGACGCGAACACCCGTCCACTCGGCGCGGGCATTCCAGCCCTCCACGCAGAAGTGATCGACCTTCTGCGTGATGTGCGGCAGCTTCATCAGGTCGTCGAGCGTGAGGGATAGCGGCGTGCGTACCGCGCCGGAGACCTCCAGGCGCCATGTCCCGCGCACCGACGGATCCCACACCGGCACCGTCTTCGAGATGAAGTACTTTGGAAAGTCCTTGCCCGCGAGCTTCGCCGATGCGGGCACGCGATCCATCGTGTCATGCCGGAACAGCCCTCGCTCGAGGCCTTCGTTCTTCCGTTCGGCGAAATCGAGAAGCTTGGCAGCGCTTTCGGGATTGGCGCCACAGGCGGCCAGCAGCGCTCCGGAGAGCGAGGCGGCGGAGACCGACAGAAAGCGGCGGCGATCGAAGCTCATGTTAGTGGCGCCTCCGCGTCGTGCGGACGCGAGCGTCGGGGTCCGAAGAGATGATAGAAGGGGCGCGCATTGCGCGCTTCGGGAGACCTCGCCCGGTTGTACCAGCCCGTGATCATCGAACGCACCGAATACGGGTCGACGGCAAAGATCATGAACACGTGGACGAGAGCGAGCAGCAGCAGCACGGCCATCGCGGCGAAGTGGACGAAACGCGCCCACTTGTAATTGACGAATAGCGCCGTGATGAAACCGAGTGTGATCGGCTTCCAGATCGCGAGCCCGCTCAGCACGATGATGACGCCGAGTACCAGCATGGCGAAGTACGCGCTCTTCTGGAGCACGTTGTGCTTGCCCTGAATGGGGTGATCGCGACGCACGAACAGATAGAACTTGATCATTTCGATCGCATCGCGCGCGTCGCCGCGCCGGGGCGCAATGTCTCGCCACTCGCCGTGCAGAAAGAGAAAACCGAGATAGAGAAGGCCGTTCGCGACGAGGAGCCACATCATCGCAAAGTGCCAGTGCCGCGCGCCGCCCAGCCAGCCGCCGAAGGTGAGCCAGTTGGGGATCGAGTGGCCCTCCCACGGGTTGAGGGCGAAGTGCTCGCCCGGTCGCGCGAACGCGGGATGCGCGTTGAAGATGCGCATCCCGCTGCCGGCCATGATCACGATCGCGACGACATTCACCCAGTGGGTGAGCCGTACGACCCAGTGATTCCGCTTGACGAGCTCCGCCATGAACGAGTGATCTCCACAGGTAGTGTTCGCGTCATGGCAATGCGTTCAGGCAGTTATAGCACGCGAACCTCCAGAAGTCGACCAGAACGATCTTCCCCTTCAGCGATTCCGCCGCGAGCTAGGTGCTCCCGCGGGCGGGCTCACCCATGACGACAACCACCGCGTGCACGGCGCCGTCGTCAACGAGCACGATGCTGCCATCGGGAGACGCGATTCCATTGATGGTGACGCTTGCGACCCCGGTCGAGACCCCCTTCGGATTCTCGACGCGGATGTCGTACGTCGTCCCACCGTGGCGATACGCGATGGCATACCGCTCCCACGTGGAGGGGATGCAGGGCGCAATGGACAGCCGGTCGCCACGCTTCGTGAAGCCGAGAATGGCCTCGATCGCGGCGCGATAGCTCCAGCTCGCGGAGCCAGTATACCACGTCCAGCCGCCGCGTCCTACGTGACCGGGCGCGTCATAGACATCGGCGGCGATGACGTATGGCTCGACCGTGTAGCGCTCGGCGTCCTTGCGCGTGCGCGCGTGCGTGAGCGGGTTGATCAGATCGTAGAGGTGGAACGCGAGATCGCCGTCGCCAAGTCCGGCTGCGGCCAGCACGGTCCACAGCGCGGCGTGCGTGTACTGGGCGCCGTTCTCGCGCACGCCGGGGAGATAGCCTTTGATGTAGCCCGGATCGCGCTCCGTGTGATCAAACGGGGGCGTGAGGAGAAGGATCATGCGCTCGTCCTCGTGCACGAGACGCTCCCTGACCGACTTCATCGCGGTGCGGGCGCGGTCGGGCGCGCCGGCTTCAGAGAGCACCGACCAGCTCTGCGCGATCGAGTCGATCTGACACTCGCTCTCGAGAGCCGAGCCGAGCGGGCTCCCGTCGTCGAAGTACGCGCGGCGATACCATGCACCATCCCACCCAGTTCGTTCGACTGCCGCGGCGTACTCGTCGGCGCGATGACGGCATCGGTCGACCACGGCGCCATCGTTGCGCAGCTCGGCGTGGCGCGCGAACCGGCGCAGCGTCGCGACGAGGAACCAGGCGAGCCAGACGCTTTCCCCCTTGCCGCCGATGCCCACGCGACTCATGCCATCGTTCCAGTCACCCGAGCCCATGAGCGGCAGGCCGTGCTCGCCGCGCGTACACGCGCGGTCGAGCGCGCGAACGCAGTGTTCGTACAGCGTTCCCATCGTCTCACTTACGTTGGGACGGTCGTAGACCTCGTTCTCGTGCGGCTCGAGCTGACGCATCTCGAGATAGGGCGCGATCTCGTCCCACACCTTCGTGTCGCCGCTGACCTTCACGTAGTGATCAGTCACGAATGGTAGCCAGGCGAGATCGTCGGAGAATCTCGTGCGGACGCCGAGCCCGCTCGGCTCGTGCCACCAGTGCTGCACGTCGCCTTCCTTGAACTGTCGCCCCGCGGCGCGCAGCAGATGTGCGCGGGTCACCGCCGGCTCGGCGTACACGAACGCCATGCCGTCCTGGAGCTGATCGCGGAATCCGTACGCGCCGCTCGACTGATAGATGGCGGAACGCGCCCACATGCGGCAGGCGAGCGCCTGGTAGAGCGACCAGCGGTTCACCAGCGCGTCGAACTCGTCCGACGGCGTGTCGACGCGAATGGTGCCGAGGCGCGCCGTCCATGCGTCGATGGCCGCCTGCGATTCGGTGTGGGCATGCTCCGGCGCACCGCAGCGGGCGATGATGTCTCTGGCTGTCTCCTCACCACGCGCGGCACCCAGCAGGAGGACGACGTCGCGCGTCTCGCCCGGTTGCAGGCTGATGGCGCACCGCAGTGCCGCGCAGGGATCGACCCCGGCGCCGGTGTGCCCGGAGAGCTCGTCGAACGAGAGAGCGGCCGGCGCAGCGAGGTCTCCGTTGCGCCCGATGAACGCGGTGCGATCTCCGGTCGCGCTGGTGACCTGCTCGCTGATCCAGGAGAAGGCAACCTGCGACGCGAAATCCTCGCCGAAGAAGTTCTGCGCGAAAATGGCGCCCGTCTTCTCGTCGCGGCGCGTATGCACCTGATTGCACGTCTGCTCGCGAGCGGCACCGAGTACCCACTCGACGTAGCTCGTCACGATGATCCGACGCGGCGTCGCGCCTTCATTGCGGAGACGCAGACGCGAGATTTTCACCGGATCTTCGCGCGGAACGCTAAGCGAGAGCTCTGTCGCGATCCCGGCTCGTCCATGTTCGAACGTCGTGACGCCTGGCGCATGGACGACACGGTACGGTGCCGGACCGGCGGCGTCGTTCTTCGCCGGCCACGGGCCCGGCGTCGGACTCCAGACGTGGCCCGTCTCGGCGTCCTGCAGGTAGATCACTTCACCGGCCGGGTCACTCACCGGGTCGTTGTACCAGGGAGTGAGCCGGAAGAAGTAGCTGTTCTCGACCCAGGCGAACCCGCCGCCCCGCTCAGTGACACAGAAGCCGGCGTTGCGGTTCGCGATCACATTCGCCCAGGGACCAGGCGGCACGTGACTGCCATCGACCTCGATGCGGTAGTCCTGCGAATCGGTGAGCGAGCCGAAGCCGTTGCCCTCCAGCAGCCGCGGCAGCACGATGGCATCCTGCACGCGCAAGACCGGCAGGACGACCGCGGGCGCCGATTCATCCGCAGCGCGCACGGTGGCCGCGACGATCTCGCCGAGTCCAACGCCATCACACACGACGTAGATGCTCGCCATCGCCCGAAGGAGCGCGACGTCCTCCGCCGGGAGCACGTCGCTGCGACGAATGTAGACGCCGCCAGCTACCTCCAGCATGCCGCCCTCGCTCGAGGACACGACCATCGCCGTGATCTGGTCCTGAAGCTCCTGGATGTACGACGGCTCCTTCGCGTTCAGGATGATCAAATCGGCCTTCACGCCCTTCGTACGCCAGTAGTTGTGGGCCACCAGCAGTTGGCGCACGCTCGGCAGACCCACCTCGGCGCGGATCGTCGCGAGCACGATTGGCCAGTCGCCGGAGATGCCATGCGTCCAGAGCGCCGACTGCGCGCGCCGGTTCGCCGCGCGCTCATGCTGCGGCGCGCGAAGCGCCTCGCGGGGATAGATCAGCGCGCCGGCGAGCTCCTGATACAGCGCGGCCGCGTCGGCAGAGACGTCGAGATCGCGGAGTTCAATCTGTGCGACAGTCCACGAGAGGGCGAGTGCCCGTTCCGCCGCGCCGAGATCGCGATGCCGGTCGGCGGCGACGAGGGCGTCGTCGCGGCTGTCGGCCGCTATGGTAGTAAATGCTATAGTGGCCGACCGGCCCGGCTCGAGCCGGACGCGGACGCGAAGCGCGGCGATGGGATCGAGCACGGCGCCAGCGGAGTTCGAGAGCGCGCCGGCCGTGTCGAGCGCGACCGGCGATTGCACCGTGCGGCCGCGTCCGATGAACGAAGCGCGGTCGGTCTCGCACGATACTTTCGCGATGGATTCGGGTCCCGTCGCGACGACGTGTGCGCACCAGGGCCGGTTTTCACCCGTCGACCGCGGACGCCGGCTCGCGAGCACGGCGCACTGCTCCGGCAACCACTCCGTTTCGACGAAGAGATTCTGAAAGGCGGGATGCGCCCGGTCGGCGTCGGCGGAGGTCAACACCACCTCGCCGTAGCTCGTGAGCTCGATCTCATGATCGCTGCGCGACCGATTGGTGAGCGTGACGCGGCGAATCTCCGTGCGCTCCCGCGGCACCACGACGATCTCGGTACGCGTGTCGATCCCGTGATCGGTTCGCGTGAAGACGACGCGATCGGCGGCGAATGAGACGCGATAGTCCGACGGCGCCGCACGCACGGGCTGGTGCGCCGCGGACCACAGCGCGCCGGACTGGACGTCGCGGATATAGATCCAGTGCCCGGTCGCGTCGCGAGTGCTGTCGGCGCGCCAGCGGAACACGTCCATCTCCCCGCTGCGACTGTAGCCGCTCCCCGCGTTCGTGAGCAGCACGCAGTACGATTGGCCACCGAGCAATCCGACGCGCGGCTCCGGCGTGTTCGGCGTGTCGAACTCGCGCGTCACCGAGCGCGCGCGTGGCGCGCGCTCGAGCGGACCCGTGGCCGTATCGGACTGCGCGGGTTGCGTGGTGTAACGGCGCGGCACCCGCTCGTCGAGCAGGAGTGCGGTCGCGCGCACGGCGGGATCGCGCAGGAACCGGCGCTGCCATACCCCCTGCCCGCGCTCGAGGTCGAGCGCGTTGTGCAGCGCGAGGATCGTCATGCCGATGTGGTGCGCCATCCACGTGCGGACGATGGCGGGGCCGGTGAAAGCCTCGGGTCGCGTATAGTCGAGCGAGTCGAAGAACCCGTACGGCCCGTACGCGCCGCTGCGCTCGAGCGCCGCGAGATTGCGCAGCGCCTCGTGCGGCGAGACGGCGAGCGCGAGCGCGCTCGCATACGGAGCGACGACGAGATCGCTGCCGAGTCCGCGCTTGAGCGCGAGATCGGGGACGCCGAACGCACGGTACTGATACGTGTCGTGCCGGTCGCGCACGTTGTACGCCGACTCAGAAATGCCCCACGGCACTCCTCGCGCGCGACCGTACGCGATCTGTCGTCGCACCACGGCCTGATGCGTCTGATCGAGCAGCGAAAAAGGCCGCGACGGCATGACGAGCACCGGCATGAGATACTCGAACATGCTTCCGTTCCAGGAAACGAGCGCCGTGCCGGAATCGGTCGTCGTGAGTGAACGGCCGAGATGGAACCAGTGCTCGGCGGGCACGTCGTCCTTGGCGACGGCGATGAAGCTCGCGAGCCGCGCTTCGGAGGCGAGGAGATCGTACGTGCCAGGATCGAGTTGTCCGGTACGTGCGTCGTAGCCGATGGAGAAGAGGTGCCGCTGTTCGTCGTAGAACAGAGTGAAGTCCATCGCCATCGCCAGCGTACGCGCGCGGCGACCGATCTCCGACAGACGCGACGAGTCGGCGCGCTCCTCTTCCACGAGGGCCTCGCAGGCCGCCGAGAGCGCGACGAGATGTCCGGCCAGATTGCCGGAGTCCACCGCCGAGGCGTACGGAGGATCGAGCGCGCGCAGATCGTACAGGCTGTACCAATTCATCAGGTGCCCGCGCACCTTCGGCATCTTCTCGACGGAATCGAGCGCGTGCTCCAGCCGCTCGAGCATCTGGTCGGCGGTGATGAAGCCAAGGTCGTTCGCCGAGACCGTCGCCAGCAGTTGCAGGCCGATGTTCGTCGGCGACGTCCGCGTGGCGACGACCGGCTGCGGCGCCTCCTGGAAGTTGTCCGGGACGAGCCAGTGTGTGCTCTCGTCGGCAAAGTGCTCGATGAAGGTCCAATGCGCGCGTGCGAGCCGCATCGCCAGGTCGCGCTCGGGCGCCGTCAACTCCAGATCAGCGCGCACGATCGGCTCGCTCAGGCGATGCGCGATCTCGGGAGCGGCGATCCAACAGAGCGACAGGATCGACAGGAGCGCCCAGCTTCCCATTCCATCATGTCGAGCGACCGAACAGTACGACATCGCGCCGATCGCCACCGCGGCCAGCGCGATGGCCGGCCACATGCGTCGCCAGACGACGCCGCGCCCACCGATGCTCGACTGCTCCACCTGCGACGCCGTCTGCCACTCGAGCAGGCGGCGGTGTGCGACGTACATGCGATAGAGCGTTCGCACGATTGCATCGGCAGCGACGAGCGCCTGATGCGGCAGCATGGCGACGCCCATGCCCAGCTGCTGCGCCGAGAGCGACGCGTCGCGCAAGAGGGCAGCGTAGTACGGTGCCCACGATTCGCCGCGCGGCGGACGCAGCAGCGCCACGAGCAGTGGAATGCCCCACGGTGCCGCCATCGCGGCGAGCATGACGAGCGCCCACGCGACGCCAGCGTTGGGCAGAATCGTCCAGCCGGCCATGAGCCAGGCGAACAGCGCGATCGGCGATACACTGCGCCGCATGTTGTCGAGAATCTTCCCGCGCGACACCGACGAGAGCGGATTGATCGTGCGACCCTCGGTACCCGGCACCTCATCGCGCAGCCAGGGCGCAAGCTGCCAGTCGCCGCGAATCCACCGGTGCAGCCGCCGCGTCGCCGTGAGGTAGCGCGCTGGATAGTCGTCGAACACTTCGACGTCGGTCACGAGACCCGCGCGCGCGAACGATCCTTCGATCAGATCGTGACTCAGCAGTGCGTTGTCGGGGAAGCGTCCCGCGGTCGCGCGCTCGAACAGCGCGACCTCGTAGATCCCCTTTCCCGTGAAGGTCCCTTCGCCGAAGAGATCCTGATAGACGTCGGACACCGCGGTCGTGTATGGGTCGACGCCCGGATGACCCGCGAAGATTGCCGAGTAGTACGATCCGTTCGCGCTCGCGAGCGACACGCTCACGCGCGGCTGCAGGATGCCGTAACCCTTCACGACTCGTCCGGCGTGTGCGTCGAATACGGCGCGGTTCAGCGGATGCGCCATCGTGCCGATGAGCTCGACCGCGGCGCCGCGCGGCAGCACCGTGTCGGAGTCGAGTGTCACGACGTAGCGCACGCCGTGCAGCCACTCCGCCTCACCCTCGATCGTCGAGAACGCGCCTTCGTCCTTTCCGAGCAGGTACTCGTTGAATTGCACGAGCTTGCCGCGCTTGCGCTCCCAGCCCATCCAGATCCCGTCGGCCGCATTCAAGCGCCGCGGACGATGAAAGAAGTAGAAAGGTGGACGCGCATCGAGTGTGTCCTGCACGTAAGAAGCGTTGAGAGCGCGCACACCCTCCACTGCCGCGGCAACGATGGCGTCATCGCCCGGCTGGACTTCGACGCCTGCGTCGAAAAAATCGCCGAGCAGCGCGAAGCGGATCTCGGGATCGCGATTCGCCAGGTACTGCGCCTCGAGATGATCGAGCGCCTCCTCGACCGCCTGAGGGCTGCCCAGCAGAATCGGTACGACGACGACTCCGCGGTGCTCCGGCGGGACGCCGTCCTCGTATTCCATCCGCGCGAGCCGGTCGGGGGGCAGCAACAGCGTGATGAGCTGGTTGACGGCCGCTACCGCCACGTCCGCCGCCGGCGAGAGCGCGAGCAGAACCGCGGCGAGTACGCCGATGCCGACGGCACCTTCCACTGGCTCGAGCAAGAGCGCGAGTGCTCCCGCCACTCCCAAGCCCAGCGCGCAGAAATAGAAGTGGGTCGGCGCATCCTTCGCGACGCGATACAGACGCTCGCGAATGCCCGGACGATAGCCGAGCGTCGCCTCGAGTGCGCGTCGCCCATCGTCGATGAGGTGGTAGCCGACGTGCGCGGCGCGTGCGCTCCCGCCCGATGATCGTTCCGCGGCGGCGGCGGCCTGGATGGCGGCAGCGGCCACCTCCTGCTCCGGGATCTCAATGCGCCGCGAGAGGTGCTCGACCACGTGCCGATAGCGGTCGCGCGTCTGGAACGTCATCTCGGCGTACACCCCGCTCGGGTCGCGCCGCAGTACGGCTTCCGTCGCACTCACCGTCTCGACGAACTCGGACCAGTCAATGCTGCCGACTTTGCGCAGGCTCGCGATGCTGTTCGCCATCACGAGCTGCGTGAGAGCGAGATGCTGCGTCGAGCGCTGCACGGCCTCTTCGACGCTCATCACCTCATCGCCGATCCACTGCTCGAGCCACAGCAGCGGCGTGAAATCGGCACGCCGGCTGCGGATCTGCTGGAGGAAACGTGTGAGGAATGCCGGTGTGAGCGGGGGTGGATTGTGGATCAGGTCTTCCAGCTCCCGCGTGAGCGCATTGCCTCCCGCGTCCTCCGCAGCGAGCAGGCGAGTGACCCACCGGTCGGCCTCCTGCGTGTCGGCCGCATCCGCCGCGGCGCGGCGCGCCATGTGGCGCACGTTCTCCAGGAACCCCATGCGCAGCATCGCCGGCATCGCCCAGAGCTCGCCCATGGTGAGCGACGTGATGCGTTGATACTGCTCGACCATCAACTCGAGCAGTGCAGGGTCGAGACGCCCGTCCGTGTGCGCGATCAGCTCGATGACGATCTCGTACACGCGCGGATAGCCCGCGAGCGGACCCGGACCGGCGAGCTTCGGCAGCTCGTGGTAGTAGTTGCTCGGAAGGGTGGCGCGAACTTCCCGAATCTGCTCGAGGACGACGTAGAAATTGTCGAGCAGCCACTCACCGGCGGGGCTGACCTCGACCCCTTCGGCAGCCACTTGAGCGAGGGCGACGTGGACGCCACGAAGGACGCGCTCGGTCGCGGCAAGGCGCGAGAGAAGCGGTCCCTTGCCGCGCGGCCGAAGGCGGCGCGGTATGTCGACGATTCTCTGAGTGCGAGCGAGGTGCCGGCCGTGTCGCGCGAGGCGATCCGTGCCGAACAACTCGCCCACGATCACATCGCTTGGGGCATCCGTCGCCCGCATGTCGCTGACACTTGGCGAACTACGTCGCCAGCCGCGGGGAAATCGCACGCTTGGTTCTGCTCCGGTGGTCTGTCGAGCTCGTTACCCTTGCCTCCGATCGCGGAGCAGCCGTGCGATGCGGAGTATGCGCGCGTAGATGCAGAATGAGGTCCACGGCGTTGCGCGCGGGCTCGGCGCGCCGTACGATCACGTCAATGGACCGTCTCGGCTACTCTCCGCCCTCGAGTCTTATCCGAGCCGTGCGACTCGAGCATGGGCTCGCTTCCAGCGTCGACGAGACCATCGCGGAAGAAACGCCGGTAACGTTTGCGTACAATGGCGTTTCGCATGCAGTGATGATGGCGACGCCGAGCGATCTCGAGGACTTCGCAATCGGCTTTTCGCTCACGGAAGGGCTCATCGATCGGGCGGACGAGGTG
>Ga0209638_1000477_pt1 | contig 26226 bp, 23 predicted proteins | sample BarGraNGADG00211_FD_184490 | JGI IMG/M metagenome (GOLD analysis project Ga0209638, IMG submission 184490) | Arctic peat soil microbial communities from Barrow, Alaska - Barrow Graham LP Ref core NGADG0002-211 (SPAdes) (version 2) | ecosystem: Environmental > Terrestrial > Soil > Wetlands > Peat...
CGCCACATCTGGTTCGGCGACGCGCTGATCTACTTCCCCCTCATCCTTGTCGGCGTGGAGAAGGTGCTCGCGCGCAAGCGCTGGTACCTGCTCGTGGCGATGTTCGCCATCGCGGCTTCGGGCGACTTCTACTTCTTCTACGAGATGGCGATCATCGCGGTCATCTACGCGGTCGCGCGCTACGTGGAGATCGCCAAGCCGGGCGAACGCCTGCGCCGGCTGCTCCCTGAGGGTTTGCGCATCGGCGGCTGGTACGCCTTGGGCACCATTCTCGCGACGTTCATGCTGCTGCCGCTCGCGCTGGCGATCCTCTCGAGCTCGCGTGAGGCGTCCGCGTTTGGGATGCCGCTGTTCTACGACCTGAAGACGTACCTGGGGTTCATCGTGTCTCTGGCCACCGCCAAGGGCGGGCCACACTCGTTCTCGGGCGGGTTCGCCGCCGTCGGCCTCATTGCAGCTGCCGTCGTGTTCATGCGGCGAGGTGAGCTTGCGCTCAAGACGATGCTGGTGGCGTTCGTCGCGTTCGTGGTCTTCCCGGTGTTCGGACGGCTGTTCAACGGGTTCACGTTCCCCAGCTACCGCTTCTACTTCATGTTCGGCCTGTTCCTCGCGCTGTGCGTCGCGAAGCTGCTCTCGGACGACCGGCCGCTGTCGCGCCGTGAGCTGATCGTCACCGGCGTCGGGCTCGCCGCGTTCGCGGCGCTCGACGCATACGCCTGCCGGCAGCTCGGGTTCCCGTTGCTGATGGTGGCGGTCCCGCTCGGCCTCGGCGCGCTCGCGTGGGCTGTGTTCGCGGTCCAGCACTTCGTCCTCGAGCGCACGACACCGCCGCACAGGGGCGCCGCCGCCCTGCTCGCCCGGCATCGCTGGGTCTTCGGCGCTTCGATCCTCGCGATCGTGTTCGCCGGGATCGCGGCCGCGGGCGTGGCTACCTACTCCGAGCGGTACAACCCGATGCTCAAGCAGTACCTGCCCTCCGGTACGGTCGTGCAGATGTATCTGGACGATCCAGGCAGCCAGGCGTCGAAGCTGCCCACGGACGGGCTCCAGCGCGTGGACAAGCAGGTCCGGGTGCTGACCAGCGGCCTGGGCGTGACCCGCAGCAACGACCCGCTCGTACAGGGGTACGCCGGCCTGGACTTCTACTACTCGATTATGGCTGACGGCGTCCACGAGTACGCGACCGGCCTGGCCGACCGAAACATGCGGATGGCCTTCGACATCGAGGGCTTCGACGACCGCGCCGCTCTCGACACGCTGAACGCGGTGCGGTACTACCTCGCTCCGGCGAGCGGGCAGCAGTACGTCCCGTACGGGTTCACGGCGACCTCGACGATCGGTACCGACACCGTCTACGAGAACCGGTACGCGCTCCCCATCGGCTACATGTATCACTCGGCGGTCACTCCGGCCGCCTACGACGCCATGTCCCCGCTCGACAAGCAGCAATCGCTCCTGCAGGGCGTGGTCATCGCCGACGGGCTCGCGCCGTCGGTAGCCCGCGTCCAGCCCGCTACCGAGACGGTGGACGTGCCATATACGCTCACGCCGGGCCAGGGACTGAAGTGGGACCAGACGGCCCTCACTTTCGCGACGAGCAAGAAGAACGCATCCTTCGACCTGACCTTCGCGGCGGTACCGGACGCGGAGCTCTATGTCGACATGACCGGCGTGACGTTCAGGGGTACCGCGCGGCTGAACATCGCCGTGGACACCGGCGGCGCACGGAAGCTGAAGAGCTTCCGGCCGCCGTCGGACAACTACTACTACGGAGACCAGACGCTCCTCGTCAACCTCGGCTACTTCCCGAAGGGCACGACCCACGCGCGCGTGACGTTCGTGGCGAAGGACACGTACCGCTACACGTCGCTGCGGGTGGTGGCCGTTCCGATGACCCGCTATCCCGAGCACGTCGGCAAGTTGGCGGCTGAAGGCATGCGCGACGTGAAGGTGTCCGCGGACGCCGTCAGCGGCACGGTGACGTCCAACGGCGACGGCGTGCTGTTCCTCTCCATCCCGTACAGCAAGGGATGGAGCGCCACCGTGGACGGCGCGCCCGCCCCGATCTTCACCGCGAACGTCGGGTTCTCCGGCATCGCGATCGCGTCCGGGACGCACAGCGTCGGACTTCGGTACGTGACCCCGGGTCTGACGACCGGAGCGATGGTGAGCGTTCTCGCGCTGCTGCTCGCGATAGGGCTGGCGATCCTGACCGAGCGCCGGATAGCCGCCACGCGCCGGCTCGCCTCTACTTCGGCGGCCGCCGCACCTTCAACGCCGGAGCCGCGTACACCGCGAAGAAATCACGGTCATCGGGCGTGAGGTAGCGCGCCGCAGTGTGGCTCGGGTTGGGAACGATCATCGTCGCGCCGGCGGCGCCCGGTCGGCTGTATGCGTTGAACGTTGGCCAGAAGGCGTTGATGTCGAGCTGCATCGCGCGGACGGCTCCCGCCATCATCAGCGCGCCGGCCAGGCTCTCGGCCGTCTGCCCTGGGGCAGCGATGTAGATCAGGTTGCCCGTGGCGTCGATCCCGAGTCCCGAGCGCCAGACCCGGACGGCGTTCCCGAGCGTCGCTCCCCACGCCGAGTCGTCGGCCAGGTTCGCTGCGGGCTGGCCGCCGTCCACCAGAAGCGGCAGGTTCTGCCGGGCGAAAGCGATGTCCGGCGTGACTGCGGCGCCGCCGGACCAGCTGACGATATCCAGATGGCCGTCGGCATACTCGACGAACGTCGCCTGACCGACGCGCATCGGCTCCATCGTCTGGCCGTTGGTCGCGAAGCCGCCCTGGCTGCCTTGTCTGTCCACTCGATCGCGACCACCCGCCGCGAGGCCTTCTACTGGACGACCATCCTGTTCACGTTCGCACTGGGCACCGCAGCCGGCGACCTGATCTCCGAGAAGTTCGGTCTCGGCTATCTCACCGCGGTCGTCCTGTTCGCTGGGATGATCGCGGCCGTCACGGTCGCCCACTACGGCGTGAAGTGGATGCTCGGCGCGCAGCACAAGCACCAGTCCACGAACGCCGTGCTCGCTTTCTGGATGGCCTACATCCTCTCCCGGCCGCTCGGCGCCTCCATCGGCGACTTCCTGTCGCAGAAGCGCGGCGACGGCGGCCTGCAGTTCGGTACGACGAAGACCAGCGCGCTGTTCCTGGCGCTGATCCTCGGGCTGGTGGTGTTCCTCACACTCACGAAGAAGGACGAGGTCCCCCTCGAGCCGCTGAAGCCGGCGCTTGGAGGTTCCCAAGCGCGGTAGCTCGGGAAGCGCCGGGATCCACGTCGTCGAGGGAAGGGCCGCCCCGGATGGGACGGCCCTTCCCCGTACCCGCGTGAAATGGACCGATTCGGAGACTGGACGTCGGAGCCTCTTGCGTGCCGACGGGCTGATGGTGGCCCCCCTGGGATTCGAACCCAGACTACGCCGGGTTTAAGCCGGCTCCCTCTGCCAGTTGGGGTAGGGGGCCCCTTCAGTCCAGCCCGTCGGGGCCCGCGAGCACGAGCCCGTAGAGGATGTCGTGCTCGCTCACGGTCGTACCGTCGAGCCCCGCGAGCGCGATGATCGTCTCCAGTATGAGCGCTCCCGCGACGATGACGTCAGCCCGCGCCGGATCCATGCCCATGACGCCGCGCCTCGCCTCGACGTCCATCGCCGCAAGCTCCGCCAACAGGTCGCTCACCTCGGCTCCGCTCAAACACGAACCATGCACCTTCGCGGGGTCGTAGACCTCGAGATGCTGCTTGACCGCGGAGAGTGTGGTGCCGGTGCCCGCGAGCGTCAGAAGCTCGCGCGGTCGCTGGTCCAGTTGTGCGAAGAACGGCTTCATCTGCTCGGCCACCCACGCCGCGGCGCGTTCGAGCTCTTCTGCCCGCGGAGGATTGGAGCTGAGGAACATGTCCAGCACGCGGCGGGAGCCGACGTCGATCGACCGTGCGGCCTCCAGCCGGACCTCGCGCAGCCCGTCGGTCTCGCTCACGGACCCGAGCACGAGCTCCGTGGAACCTCCGCCGAGGTCGGCGATCAGGATGCCGTCACCGGCGATGCCGGACGTCGCGCCGGCGAAGGACAGCCGCGCCTCGACAGAGCCCGGGATGATCCGCGGACGGATGCCAGCGGCTTCGACCGCGTCGAGGAACTCCCGTCCGTTCGAGGCGTCGCGCGCTGCCGAGGTCGCCACCGCGACCACGCTCCCCGCCCCGGAAGACCCGATGTCGGTGACGAACCCGGCGACCGCCGCCGCGACCCTCGCGATGCCCGCCACCGAGAGCGCACCCGAAGCATGCAGCCCTTCACCGAGGTGCGTCACGATGGTGCGCCGAACGACCTCCCGGACCTCGGAGCCGTCGGTATCGGCGACCAGCAGCCTGGTCGTGACGGTGCCGATGTCGATCGCCGCGACGCGACGGTAGCCCGGGGCGACGCTCTGCTGTGTCCCCGCGGCGCGGGTGCCTGTGTCCATGACCGGGATGCTATCAGGCGCTGGACGCGCGCGCGTGGCAGCGCTCGTCCCGGCAGCCGGCTGCGGCGACGTCGCGCACCCGGTCGGAGACCAGCGCGCCGATCGGATCGCGCACCCCTGCGAGGTGCGCCGCGAGCCTCGCGTGCAGGCACTTCACCGCCAGCGGGTCGGCCTGTCCCGCGACGCCCACACCTTCGCACGGGTCGGACCCGCACGCCTCCGAGCGACGCGCGGCACGGTAGGCCGCGTCTGCTTCGGCCACCGCAGCCGCGAACTCGGGCTCGTTCCTGACGCGGTCGGCGAAACGGGCGCTCTCCCCCGCGGACTCGAGGTCGTGCACGGCCGCGACGAGCCGGGGACAGGTCAGCCAGAACGTGGTCGGGAACGGTGAACCGTCCTCGAGGAGCGGGGCTACCGCGATGACGGTTGGAGCGCCGGCCGGGCAGCGGCCCGCGACCCTCCACGGGCCGCGCGGGAGACGCCCGAGCTGTGACGCGACGATGAGCTGCTCGTCAGGGGGCAACGGCGGGACTCGATTGGTCGACCCCGAAGAAGAGATCGAGAAGCTGCTGCAAGAGGGAGGGCACCGGCAGGTCTGCGGCGGACGCGGTCGTGACGCCCGAGCCATCGCCCGGGGTCGCGGACGACTCTCCCGCGGGCACGACGATGTAGACGCTCTCGCCCTTCTTCGCGTAGCCCAGGTCCTTGCGGGCCGTGTCCTCGACACCCTTGGGCGTCTGAAGGTCCATGACCTCGGTGCGCAGCGCATCCTTGCTCTTCGCAAGCGAGGCGTACTGCTGCTGGACGCTGGCGAGGCTGCGGCTCGCGATGTACTGCAGCCTCAGCGCGGGGTACAGCGCCCAGGCGAGCACCGCGACCAACGCGACCACCACGATCGGGACCCATGGGCCGGCGGGACGGTGCGCGCGAGACACGGACGCGCGCGAGCGCACCGGTGGCTTTCGGGAACGGGAAGAGGAAGCGCCGCGCGACTTCGAGCCGCTCGAAGCGGTCCGGGTCGTGCGTCGCGAGGCCCCGCGCTGCGTTGACGTGGTGCGTGCCATGTCTGCGGTGTTTCTACGTGAGAAGGCCTGCGAGCTGACGCCTCCTGTCGGGCGTCGCAGACATCATAACACCGCATGTCAAAACCATCGACCTGTACCCGAGGCTGAGGAGATACGACCGCGTGACCTCAGACGGTGAGTACTCGCACGAGGTCGCTCGAACCGGCGACCCCCGAGGTCGTCCCTGCGGTCAGCACCACGCGCTGGCCCGCACCGGCGAGCGCGAGCGCACGCACGACGTCGAGCGCCTCGACCGTTGCCTCTTCGATCGTGGAAGGGGCCGCCCCGACCACCGGGATCACGCCCCACACCAGCGCGAGCGCGCGGGCGATGGTGGCGACTGCAGCCAAGCCGACGATGGGCTGTGGAGGGCGAAGGCGGGCCACGGCGCGCGCCGTGGCGCCGCTCTGCGTCGTGGTGACGATCGCGAGCGCCCCGGTGTCCCGGGCCAGGTCGACGGCCGCCGCCGCGACCGGCGCCGCTGACCCTCCGCCCGCCTGCGGCTCGAAGACCGGCTCGGCGGCCTCCTCCGCGGAGCGGCACACCCGGTCCATGGTGCCCACGGCTTGCACAGGGAAGGAGCCGATCGCCGTCTCCTCGGAGAGCATGACCGCGTCGGCGCCCTCGAACACCGCGGTCGCGACATCCGAGGCCTCGGCGCGCGTCGGGCGGGGCGAGCTGACCATCGACTCGAGCATCTGCGTGGCCACGATCACAGGCTTCCCGGCTTTCCGGCACGCGGCGACGATGTGGCGCTGCGCCGGCGGCACGGCTTCGGCTGAGACCTCGACCGCGAGGTCTCCGCGCGCGACCATGACCGCGTCAGCGGCCCCGATGATCGTGTCGAGGTCGGCCAGGGCCTCGTGCTTCTCCACCTTCGCCACGATCGGGACCGGCCGGCCTCCCATCGCCGCCCGAAGCCGGGCCACGTCCTCGGCGCTCCGGACGAACGACTGTCCGACCATGTCGACGCCCTGGTCGAGGCCCCACTGGAGCAGCTCAAGGTCCTGAGCGGTCACACCATCCACTGCGAGCCGGACTCCGGGGACGTTGACACCTTTGTGCGAGGACAGCGGGCCGCCGCGCACAACGCGCGTGGCGACGTGGTCCCCGTGCATGGCCTCGACCACGAGTTCGATCGCACCGTCGTCGAGGAGTATCCGGTCGCCCGGCTTCACGTCGGATGCGAGGCCGGCGTACGTCAAGCACGCGTGGGCCGCGTCCCCCCTGCACTCCGCGGTGTCCAGCCGGAAGGCGGCGCCGTCGGAAAGCACGACGCCGTCCGCCATCTCACCCACGCGAAGCTTGGGGCCGGGGAGGTCGAGAAGCACGCCGACGATCCGTCCGAGGGCGTCGGCCTCCGACCGGACGGCGGCGAGCCGACGCTCGAGTTCCGCGCGGGTGCCGTGCGAGCCGTTGAGTCGCGCGACATCGACGCCCGCGGCAAGGACGTCGCGAAGCACGCCGGGGGCGTCGCACGCCGGACCGATCGTCGCGACGATCTTCGTGCGCCGCATCGTCATGACCTCGACGCCTCTCTTCGCAGCCGGTCCCCGGACGCCGGGCCGACCGAACCTCCGCTAGCGGCTGATGTTGTAGAACGCGCGGATGCCGGGGTAGTCGGCGGAGTCGCCGAGCTCCTCCTCGATGCGCAGCAGCGCGTTGTACTTCGCCACGCGGTCGCTTCGGGCGGGCGCGCCGGTCTTGATCTGTCCAGCGTTCACGGCCACCGCGACGTCGGCGATCGTGGTGTCCTCGGTCTCACCGCTGCGGTGCGAGATCACGCAGGTGTAGCCCGCGCGCTTCGCCATCTCGATGCAGTTGAGCGTCTCCGTCAGCGTGCCGATCTGGTTCAGCTTGATGAGTATCGAGTTGGCGACACCGAGCTCGATGCCGCGGCCCAACCGCTCGGGGTTCGTGACGAAGAGGTCGTCGCCCACAAGCTGGACGTCGTCGCCGAGCCGGTCGGTCAGCAGCTTCCAGCCGTCCCAGTCCTCCTCGGCCATGCCGTCCTCGATCGAGATGATCGGGTGGCGGGACACGAGGCCCTCGTAGTACTCGACCATCTCCTCGGACGTCAGCTCGCGTCCCTCGCCCGCAAGCACGTACACGCCGCGCTCGGCGTCGTAGAACTCGGTCGAGGCGGGATCGAGTGCGAAGACGATCTGCTCACCGAGATCGTAGCCGGCCTTCAGGACGGCCTCTGAGATGACCTGGAGCGCCTCCTCATTGCTCTTCAGGTCCGGGGCGAAACCGCCTTCGTCGCCGACACCGGTCGACAGGCCGCGCTCCTTGAGCACGCCCTTCAGCGTATGGTAGATCTCCGAACACATGCGGAGGCCCTCAGCGAAAGTGGAGGCGCCCACCGGCATGATCATGAACTCCTGCAGGTCGACGTTATTGTCCGCGTGCGCGCCACCGTTGAGCACGTTCATCATCGGGACCGGGATCTGGTGCGCGTTGACGCCGCCCAGGTACGAGTACAGCGTCAGCTCGGTCGACTCGGCCGCCGCCTTCGCGACCGCGAGCGACACTCCCAGCACCGCGTTCGCGCCGAGCGAGCCCTTGTTGTGGGTGCCGTCGAGGGCGAGCATCTCGCCGTCGACCGCACGCTGGTCCGTCGCGTCGAGGCCGACCAGCTCCGGCCCGATGACGTCGTTGACGTTCTCGACCGCGGTGAGCACGCCCTTGCCGAGGTAGCGGGCGGAGTCCCCGTCGCGGAGCTCCACCGCCTCGAAGGCACCGGTGGAGGCGCCGGAGGGCACCGCCGCACGGCCGAACGAGCCGTCGTCGAGCACGACGTCGACTTCGACCGTCGGATTGCCGCGGGAGTCCAGGATCTCGCGGGCGTAGATGTCGGTGATGATGCTCACTTAGCGTTCCCCCTCTTTCGCCTGGCGCCACAGCGCCTCTTGTTCGTCGATACCCATGCCCTCGAGGTTGCGACCATGACTCGCCGCCGCCCGCTCCATGAAGGAGAAACGCCGGATGAACTTGGCGCAGGTCATGCGGAGCGCCTGTTCAGGGTCGATTCCCATCTTGCGCCCCACGTTGACCACCGTGAAGAGCAGGTCGCCGAGTTCGTCCTCGGCCTCGGGCGTCCCATGGTTGGTGGCCTGGAGCTCCGCAATCTCCTCGTGGACCTTCTCCCACACGTCGTCCACTGTCTCCCACTCGAAACCGGCCCCTACCGCGCGGCGCGAGATCTTCTCCGCGTACGCCAGGGCCGGGAGCGTAGGCGCGATGCCGTCGAGGATGCTCGTGCGGTCCTTCTCGACGTTCTCGGTGCGCTTGATCGCGTCCCAACGCGTCATGACCTCGTCGGGGGTGTCCGCGATCGCGTCGGCGAAGATGTGCGGATGCCGCCGCTCCAGCTTCCGGACGATTGCATCGGCGACGTCGTCGATGTCGAAACGCCCCTCCTCAGAGGCGATCTGCGCGTGGAAGACCACCTGCAGCAGGATGTCGCCCAGCTCGTCGCAGATCTCGGCATCGTCACCGCTCTCGATCGCGGCGACCGCCTCGTACGCCTCCTCGATCAGGTGCCGCCGCAGCGTCATGTGCGTCTGCTCGCGGTCCCAAGGACAACCGTCGGGGGCCCGGAGGACAGCCATGATACGTACGAGCTCGTCGAACCTGTGCCCGTGCGTGTCGGTCGTCACCGCGCCCCCGTCGGAGTCGAGGCTTGAGTCGTCGATGTGCTAGTTGGTCGTGTTCGCGGAAGAGGTCGTCGCGGTGGAGTTGAGCGCCTTGTTGGCCTCGATGATCTTCTGCAGATCGGCGTCGAAGTACTGGATCGCCGCCTTGGCGCGAAGGTCGTCGACGTAGGTGCCGAACTTCGCTGAGCGGGCGTTGGACTCCAGCGTGGTGCGGATCTGAGCGGTCGCCTCGGCGAGCGTCTGCTTGGCGGCGGCGCGGCGGCCCAGAAGCTTGATGATATGCCAGCCGTACTGCGTCTCCACGAGCCTGACCTCGTTGACGGCCATGACGTTGACCGCCTTCGCGAACTCGGTGACGTACGCGGAGGGCGCGGCCCAGCCCAAGTCTCCGCCGGTCGCGGCGCTGCCCGGGTCGGTCGAGTACTTCTTGGCAAGCGCCGCGAAGTCGCCGCCCGCCTTGACCTGTGCGAGCACGGTCTGGGCGGTCGCCTTGTCGGTCGTAGCGAACAGGATGTGCTCGGCGTGTACCTGGGCCGGCGTCGCGAACTGCGACGCGTTCTGATCGTAGTAGCTCTTGATCTGGGCGTCGGTCACGGTGATGGCACCGGTGGTCACCTTGCTGGCGACGGCGTCACGGAGCAGGTTCACAGAGATCTGCTCCCGCAGGGAGTCCATCGTGAAACCGGCGGTCTTCATCGCGGTATCGAGAGCGGGCGCCCCGCCGTACTGGGTCTGGAGCTGCGCCACGTAGTCATCGATCTGCTGCGTGGTGACCGAGACGCCGAGCGTGGTCGCGGCCTCCTTGATCAGCTCGATGTCGATCAGGCCGCTGAGCACCTGCGCGCGATACTGCTGCTCAATCGCGACGCCGGCGGTGCCTTCGAACGACGCCGGCTGGGCGGTCTTCATGCGGTTCACCTGGTCGTCGACCGCCGACTTGGGGATCTCAACGCCGTTCACGGTGGCGATGGCCGACGCCGAGGGGCCGGACGCATTGCATCCGACGACGGCGACACCCGCGAGCGCGAGCAGAGTCACGAGCGCGACGGCAACGGGACGGGAGTAGCGGCGGGTCATGGACGCTCCTTGTCAAGCGACGGAATGTCAGGATTCCACAGTGTTTTGGAGTATAGCAGCCAGCGCGCCGAGCACGCCGTTCACCACGGGTTCTCCATAGCCGAGCGGCAGCTGCAGCTTGCGCTCGCGCTCGAGGTAGATCGCACCGAGGGATGCCAGGCGGCCCCTCTGCTCCGTATCGAGCAAGATCGACTGCACCACCACGCGGTTGCGAACCACGGCGACATTGGTGATGCCGAGCGCGCCCGCGAGCGCGCGGGCCCGGGCGACCCCGGCCAGGTTCGAGGCGACTTCCGGCAGTGGGCCATGTCGCTCGACCAGGTCGGCGACGATCGTATCGACCGCTTCGGGCGCCGCCGCGGCGGCGAACCGGCGATAGAATCGCACCCGCTCGTCCGCCGCCTTGACGTACTCCTCCGGGAGGAACGCCTTGACCGGCACGTCGACACGCACCTCGGGGTTGGCGATCTCGGGTTCCCCGCGCGCCTCCGACACCGCTTCGCGCAGCATCTGGGCGTACAGGTCGAAGCCAACGGCCGACATGTTCCCGTGCTGCTCGGCACCGAGCAGCGAGCCGGCCCCGCGGATCTCAAGGTCGCGCATGGCGACCTTGATGCCGCTGCCGAGGTCGGTCAGCTCGGCGATCGCGGTGAGTCGCTCGGCCGCCTGCTCGGTAAGCTGCTTCCCGCGGCTGAACAGGAAGTACGCGTAGGCTTTCACGTGGCTGCGGCCCACACGTCCCTTGAGCTGGTAGAGCTGCGCCAGGCCGAGCCGCTCCGAGTCCTCGATGATCAGCGTGTTCGTGTGCGGGTTGTCGATGCCCGACTCGATGATGGTGGTGGCGACGAGCACGTCGATCTGGCCCGCGGCGAACCCCTCCATCACGCGCTCCAGCTGGTGTTCCGACATCTGGCCGTGCGCGACGCCGATAGACGCCTCGGGAACGAGCTCGCGCACCCGTGCCGACGCGGCCTCTATCGTCATGACCCGGTTGAAGATGTAGTAGATCTGGCCTCCGCGCGCGAGCTCGCGACGGATCGCGCCCTGAACGGTGTCCGCCTCGAACTCCCCGACGTGGACCTGCACGGGGAACCGGTTGGGCGGCGGCGTGTCGATGACCGACATGTCGCGCACGCCGCCGAGCGCCATCTGCAGCGTGCGCGGGATCGGCGTCGCAGACAGCGTCAGCACGTCGACTTGCTCGCGCAGGTTCTTCAGATGCTCCTTGTGCTCGACGCCGAACCGCTGCTCCTCGTCCACGATGACGAGCCCGAGCTCGTGCGGCACGACGTCGCGCGAGAGCAGCCGGTGCGTCCCTATCAGGATGTCGACGCTGCCCTCGTTGAAGCCCCTGAGGGCGGCTTCCTGCTGGGCCTTGCTGCGGAAGCGCGACAGCACCTCTACGTGCACCGGGAACGGCCCGAAGCGGTCCGTGAACGTCGTGAAGTGCTGCTGCGTGAGAATGGTCGTCGGGCATAGGACCATGACCTGTTTGTCGTCCTGCGTCGCCTTGAACGCCGCCCGGATCGCCACCTCGGTCTTGCCGTAGCCGACGTCGCCGCAAACCAGACGGTCCATCGGCTTGTCAGACTCCATGTCCGCCTTCACGTCGGCGATGGCGGAGAGCTGGTCCGGCGTCTCGATGTACGGGAACGACGCTTCCATCTCGCGCTGCCAGTTCGTGTCCGGGCCGAACGCGTAGCCGGTCGCCGCGCTCCGGCGCGCGTACAGGTCCACGAGGTCGAACGCGAGCTTCTTCGCTGCTGCACGCGCCTTGCCGGCCGCGCGCGACCAGTCGGCGGTGTTCAGGCGTGTGACGCGCGGCGCGCTCTGGTCCGGCCCCACGTACTTGGTGACGCGCTCCAGCTGCTCGACCGGCACGTAGAGCCGGTCGCCCTTCGCGTACTCGAGGAGCAGGTAGTCGCGTTCGGCGCCGAGGACCTCGCGGCGCGTGATCTCGCGGAACAGCGCGATGCCGTGCGTCGAGTGCACGACGTAGTCGCCCGGCTTGAAGTCGAAGGTGAGCGCCAGAGGGTCGACGCCCGACTGCTGGCGACGCGCGGTGCGGGGGTAGGCGTCGTCCACGCTGACGACCGCCAAGTGCGCATCCGGGACGACGAAGCCGGCGGGCAGGTCCGCCACTCCGACGTTGATCACCTTCGGGGTCAGCCCACCGCCGACGTCCCGGTCGCTTCCCGGCACGATGTGGCTGACGCCGCTGTATGTCGCCACCGGTAGTCCGGCTTGCGTGAGCGTGCCGATCAGCGTCTCGCGCTGTCGGCGGTCCCGCGCCAGGAGCAGCACCACGTTCCCGGTGTCCAGAAGCCCCTTCAGGCCGACGACCGTCTTGTTCTCGCCACCGGCCACGTCCGGGCGCCGCGACACGAGTTCCGCGTCCGCGGTCGCGCCCGCTCGCAGGATCGAGAGGAAGGTAAGGCGCTGGCGGCCGCCAAGGTCGAGCCTCGAGGGGGCAACGAAGTAGGCGCCGACGTCCTGAGCGGTGAGGTCCCCCGCGTCCTCGAACTCCTTGTACGCGCGGACGGTGTCGTCAAAGACCGCGCGCGGTTCCGCGACCGTCACCAGCGCATCCTTCGACAGGTACTCCGTCACCGAGGCGAGCTCGCGATAGACGTAGGGCAGGTAGGCCTCGACGCCGTCGAAGTAGACGCCCTGCTCGAGCATCTCAAGCTCGTGCGCGACGATCGGTTCCCCGAGGCTTCTCCGCTGCAGGTCGCGGAACCCGGAGCGGTACGGGTGTGCGACGTCCTTCGCCGTGCGGTTCGACAGCCGGATCTCGCGGCACGGGTACGCCTCGACCCCGGTGACGTCACCGACGCTCTGGCCGGTCGAGGGCACGTAGCGGCGCACCGACTCGACCTCGTCGCCGAGCATCTCCGCCCGGACCGGGAAGTGGCCGTCGGACGGGTAGACGTCGAGCGTTCCACCCCGCACCGCGAACTGGCCCGCATCCTCGGCAACCTCCACGCGCTCGTACCCCATCCGCGCGAGCAGGTCCGTGGTCTGCGCCAGGTCGAGCTCGATCCCCGGTGAGAGCACGAGCGGTGCGAACGCCTCCGACGCCCCGCGCGGCGGCAACATGCGCAGCAACCCGGCGGCCGAGGCGACCACGACCGCCGGACGGTTCTCCTGCAGGGCGAACAGCGCACGCGCGCGGCGGCCCGTGACGCGGGCGTCGCCCGGCTGGCGGGACCACGGCAGGTTCGCCGGAGCCGGCAACGGCAGGACCATCTCCAGGGGGAGGTAGGCGGTGAGCTGGCGCGCGAAACGTTCCGCCGCGTCGGCGCCCGAGACGACCACCAGCGTCGCGCGCGGGTTCGCGCGGAACGTCGCCGCGACGAGCAGCGGACGCACCGAAGGCGGCACCGCCAGCGTGAAGTCATCGCCCTCACGCAGCGCGGCCTGGGCCTTGAAGAACCCGGGGGCGCGCTCGAGCAGGGACGAGAGGTCTGCGAGCAGGGACATGCGGGTGCTCCTTCATGCGCGCGAGCGCGCGTGTCAGTCCTTCAGACAGCACAACGGCCCCGCGCCGGAGACCGGGGCGGGGTGCGAAACGTGCTGTGCGAGGGTATGCCCGCATGGGTGCGGGGTCAAGCGCGGGAGGCGGACCGCGAGGGCGCGGAAGCGCAAGCGCACGCGCGTGAGCCTCGCACGGACCGCCGCCTCGACGGCCGCTAGGGTGCGGTGAGCAGCAGGGTCAGGCGTCCGGTCACTTCGAGCGCCTCGATACCGCACGGGACGACGAAGTGGTCGCCGGGGCGGACCGCCTCTCCGTTCACCGTGCCGGACCCCTCGATCACCCCGCCCAGCGAGAACGGGCCGCCGGTCGGGATCGAGCAGGAGCCGCGCACCTCCCACCGTGAGAACGAGAACTGCTCGCCGCGCGGGTAGAGGCTGCGGGTCGCCGTCGCGTAGACCGCGACCTCCGGCGACGTCACCGCGGGCGCGCTGGGCACGGCGACGACCTCGAGCGCCTCGGCGACGTGAAGCCGTCGCTTCGCTCCGCCGTCGAGTCTGTCGTAGTCGTACAGGCGGTAGGTGACATCGGACGCCTGCTGTATCTCGTAGAACAGGCTGCCCGCGAGGATGGCGTGCACCGTGCCGGCCGGCACGGACAGGTAGTCGCCTTCGCGGACATCGACCCGCCGCAGCAGCTCGCGCCACCGGCCTTCAGCGGCCATGCTCGCGAACCGCTCCTGCGTCTGCGCGGTATGCCCGCCCACGACCTGGCCGCTCGACGGCGCCCGAAGCACATACCACGCCTCGTTCTTCCCGGCGCCTCCGCCGTGGGCCGCGTCGTAGGCGGCGTCCGGGTGCACCTGGACGCTCAGGTCCTCCCTGGCATCGAGGAGCTTGACCTGCAGCGGGAAGGCATCGCCGGCCAAGCCGCCGAACAGCTCGCGATGCCCGGACCACAGCTCGGAGAGGATCTCACCGGCGAACCGTCCGTCCCGGACCCGGCAATCCCCTTCGGGGCGCGCCGAGACAGCCAGGCATTCCCCGATACGGTCGTTCGGGAGGTCGAACCCGAACAGCTCACGCAGCCGGGAACCGCCCCATACCTTGGTGAGGAAGATGGGCTCGAGGAAGATCAGCTCTTCGAGCCGGGCGCCGGTATGCGCGCGGACGTCCGTCACTCGCCCCTCTTGGCAGCGAGGATGAGCTCCGCCACTTCGCGGATGGCGCCGTGACCGCCCGCGACGGTCGTTATGTAGTCCGCGGCCGCGCGCACGCAGGGGATCCCGTCGCTCACGCTGCAGCCGAACCCGACCGCCTCTATGACTGCGAGGTCGAAGACGTCGTCGCCCACGTACGCGATCTCGTCGAGCGAGAGCGAGTACTTCTCGCACATCTGGCGGATGACGGCCAGCTTGTCGCCGGCCCCCACGTGGCACTCGTCGAGCTTGAGCTTCGCGGCGCGACGCTTCACGAGCTCCACGTTCTCGTTCGTGATGATGCCTACGATGAGGCCCGCGCGCTGGAGCAGGTTGAACCCCACGCCGTCGCGCGTGTGGAACTTCTTCAGCTCGTCACCGGCCTCGGAGTAGTACATGCCGCCGTCGGTCAGCACTCCGTCGGAGTCGGCGAACAGCGCGCGGATCCTGGACAGGTCCCGCGCAGGCGGTTCGCCCGCTCTGCGTGCGAGCAGGGACTCTACGATCGTCCAGTCGGCCGGCTCATCGATCTCGAAGTACGTCGCCTCGTCCATCTCCACGAGGCCCACGCGCCCGGACAGCCGGCAACCCGAATCGAGCAGGGCTGCCCGCGACGTGATGTAGAACGCGCCGTTCTCGACGAAGAAGCCGTCGAACTCCTGGCGGCGCGGACGGGAGGCGAAGTCGTAGTTCACGGCCGCCGCGGAATCGGCTCCGGCCTTCCAGATGAAGCGCTTTTGGCGCACGACAGAGAGCACGGACTCGTAGGCGCCCGTCTCGAACAGCGCGACGCCCCGGTCGAGGTCCTCACCTGATAGCAGCGGCGAGGTGGCCTGGATGAGCACCATCGCGTCGAAGTCGTCGTTCTCGCGCGCGAACTCGAGCATGACCTGCTCGGTGCTGGCGGTGTCGGTCGCGCTTTCCGCGGAGCGATGGTGCACTTCCACCTTGGCGGAACCGAAGGCGGCCGCCACCTCTTCGATCAGCGGCGAGTCCGTGGACACCACGATCCGGGAGATGCTGTCGCACTCGTCGGCGGCCTTGATCGCCCAGTGCACGAGCGGCCTGCCGGCGATCTCCTTGATGTTCTTGAGCGGGATCGACTTGCTGCCCGCACGCACAGGGATGAACGCCGTGTAGCGGGCTCCCATGACTAGACCGCTCGGTACTTCAGCTTGTCCCGCTGGACCTTCTCGATCGGGAGCACTTCGCTCGACTTGTACGTGAGAGCCGAGTGGACGGCCGTGAGGTCGCGCTTGAGCTTCCGCAGACCCTCGGGTTCCAGCGAGGCTGCGTGGTCGGTGCCCTTCCACGTGCGGTCGAGCGTGTAGTGGCGCTCGATGATCGGGGCGCCCAGGGTGTACGCGGCGACATCTACGGCGATCCCCAGGTGGTGTCCCGAGAAGCCGATGTTCTTGACGAGGCCGCCGTAGGTGTCGATGAGGCGGCGGATCTCCAAGAGGCAGATGTCCTCGAAGGGCACCGGATACCCGGAGGTGCAGCTGAAGATCACGAGGTCCTTCGCGCGCCCCTCCTTGACGAAGAGGTCGACGATCTCCTTCTCCTCTTCGAGCGTCGTCATGCCGACCGAGATCTGGATCTCGCCCGGGTAGTTCCTGCACAGCCAGGTGAGCATCTCGAAGTGCGTGTTGCACGCGGACGGGATCTTGATGTCCACCGGGTCGAGAGAGGCGATCTCCTTCGCGGAGGTCAGGTCCCACACCGAGGAGCTGTAGATGAGACCGAACTCCTCCGCCCACACCTTGAGCTGCCGATGCTGCTCGAGATCGAACTCGAGGAACTCGCGATGGGCGCCATACGTGTCGCCGTAGGAGTTGGCGGGATTGGGGTGCGGAGCGTTGTATTGCTCCGGCGGGAGGAGCTCCTTGTTGTTGCGCTTCTGGAACTTGACCGCGTCCACCTTGCAGTAGATCGCTGCGGTCTTGATGAGCTCGTAGGCGATGTCCATCTCGCCTTTGTGGTTGCAGCCGATTTCCGCGATGACGTGAGACGGCTGATAGGTCATATGCGGGCTCCTAGGGGCTCATGTGGCGCGGTCTCAGAATGGGGTTCAGGATACCACAGATCTGCTTCGACCGCGTTCAACGGCTGCGCAACGAACGCGCAAAATATGTAAAGACGCAGGTAGCCTATGCACGAGCGACGACGGTCTGATACGGAATCCTGTCCATACGATGCACCACACCCCAGCTGGCCGCCGACGCTGGGTGTGGGCTTCCGATGGAGGAGCCGATCGAGGGACCCCCACGGCGATTCGCCCCTGCTACACTCGCGTTTGCCCGGGATGACGACGACCTCGGAGGGCCGGCGGCCGCGAGACGCGGACGCGCACCGCGACACCGACCGGCGCCTGCGAGATCGACATAAGCCCGTGTGCGAGCGCTGCGGGCCACGACCGGAAGAGATCGGGAAGAGCTTCGATGGACAATGCCCGCCCCACCACGGCATCCGGCGCACCGCGCCTCAACGTCCTGTTCGTGGGCGGATACGACTCGACCAACTACGCCTACGTCGAGCTCGTGCGCGAGCTCATCGCGCGCGGGCACGAGTGCACGGTCGTCGTGGACAACGAACGCGACGTCGTGAACAACAAGATGTTCATGGCCGCAGGCATCCCCATGGTCCCGCTCGCGCGCTACTCGTTCGACGAACTGGACTCCGTGGACTTCGTCGTCACCGGTCCGTTCCTGCGCAAACAGGTCAAGAGGCTGTTCGCCGAGATCTATGCCCACCGCAAGTTCGTGGTCTCGTTCGCCAGCCTCTTCTCGTCCGTCACGATGTGGACGGCGCCCGACCTTCTGATCGCCAGCGGTGAGAGCAAGTTCGAGGAGTTCGCACGAAGCGGGCTTCGATACAACATGATCGCAGTCGGCAACCCGCAGTACGACCCGCTGGTCAGCGCCCGCCACAGCCGTCCGAGGATCGAGCTGGACGAGATCCGCAGGGTGCTGGTGGTCGATCAGGGCGCATACCCGCTGGGCGAGGCCGGCAAGGACCAGCTCGCTCAGACGCTCGTGAACCTCGCCCGCAACAACCCCGAGATGACGTTCCACATCAAGGCCCGCTATCTGCCTGACGAGGTCGGCGACCACCTGCACAGCGTCTCGGACCACCTGTACAGCTACCTGAAGGACGTACCGGACAACCTCGCCCTCATCCGGAAGCCCACCATCCTCGAAGAGCTGGTGCTCGACTACGACGCGATGATCACGATGTGGAGCACCGCACACCTCGATGCCGCCGTGCTCGGGCTCCCGCTGCTCCTGATCGAAGGACTGGACTCGGTCGACGTCTTCGACGTCAGGAAGCAGAGGATCGCGGACGCGTACGAGCATCTCCGCGACACCGGGTGCGTCGTCCACTGGAAGGACCTGCAGACCGGACCGTGTCCGTTCGGCTATGTCTCGGACCGGTATGCCCACGACGAGCTCTACGACATAGACACGCCGTGCGCGCCGCGGGTGGTGGACATCTTCGAGCGGATCTCGTCCGTCGTCCTGGAGCGTGGCGAGACGTTCGCGGAGCGGTTCCAGATGTCCTACCCGGAGTTCATGAGCGGCGTCGAGACGATGGCCACCCTCCCGATCGCCGCAGAGGAGAGTTGGCTGAACCACGTGCTGTTCCGGGAGATGAACTCGGTGCTGCAGGCGCTCGCCTTCGACCATCGCTGCATGGGCTACGCGCTCGACGCGAGCGAGATGCTGAAGTACGCGGACCTCGCCGTCGGCAGCGGAGCGACCGAGGAAGATGAGCGCCGCCTCGTGGAAGAGGCGCGCGACCTCGGCCTGCGCCTCAAGCAGAGGTACTTCGCGGCACACCCCGAAGAGGTGGCGCGCGACGTGTTCATCCAGGACTTCTATTTCGACTGGCTCCTACAGACCGAGAGGTACGACGACCTGTTCGCGTACGACGGACCGGTAGTGGCCCCGGTGAGCCTGGAGTTCAACCGAGGGATGGCGTATTCGAAGCGGGGGCACCGCCTCAAGGCGGCGAGACACCTGATCGAGTCTTTCGACCTGTCGCTGCGCAAGCCGGGCCGCGTTCTCAAGAAGGACAAGAACATCAGGACCCTGTTGTCTCGCACCGACCAGAGCCTCAGGACGCACGGGATCCTCTTCCTGATGAACCACTATCGGAAGTACGAGGCGCTCAGTCTCGTCGACGTCCCAGCCGTGCGCGGGCTCGACGCGCTGGTCTACTACAAGATGAAGGCCCTCGTCGCCCTGAAACGTCAGGACGATGCGAAGGCCCTCTACCGCGAGTATGCGGCGGCTGTGGCGCGCAAACCGGAGATGAGGAACCGTCCCGGCCTCGGCCAAGCGCTCCTCCGGCGCGTGGTGGCCGTGTACGGGGCGCTCGCGCGCGGCTACGCCAGGCGCATCCGCTGACGGTGCGCTACGCGCCCGCGGCGATCCTCCTCGACGCGACGACGCCGGCGCCGCCCGTCAGCGAGGTGCTGTACTCCACCAGGTCGATCGAGCAGTCGGTGCCGATCGTCACGTTCGCGCCACGCACCACTTTCGCGCGTGTGTTCTCGAGGTAGATCGTGTCGCCTTCTATCGTGTCGGCGGTCAGGTTCCGATCGCCGAAGAACGGCAGGAACGCCCACGGCTTCCCGAGCCGCACGTCGATGGTCTCGCCGCCGATGTCGTGGGCGTCACAGCCGCCGTACACCTTGATCGTCACGGTCCCCGCGTTGAGCAACCCTCCGACGGAGAAGACGCCGGACGCGTCGAAGACCTCCGCCTGCACATCGCCACCGATCTTGGTCGTGCCGGCGATCTTGAGCTGTTGTGCGTTCACGGAACCGGTAATCGTGCACGCGCCAGCCACCTTGAGGAACCCGGCGCCGACCCCGCCGCGCACATCAGCGTTCCCGCTCACGATGAACTCGTTGGCCTGCACGTCACCGTAGAACGTCCCGTTGCCGCTGACCTTCACGGTGGTGGCCACCACCTTGCCCTGCACGTCGGCGGTGCCGGCGATCTTCAGGGTCGTGGCGTCCAGGTCACCCCGCACAGTGCCCGCGCCTGCGATGACGACTTCCCCGTACATGCCGCCGGAAACGTCACCCGCGCCGGCGATCTTCGTGTTGGGCCTGTTCGTCGCTTCCATCTGTCCCACGTCCCTTCTCTATGCCTTCAATAGGGTTTTGAGCTGTTCGATCTGGGTCGGGATCGTGACGCGCGCCACGACCTTCGCGCTGCCTTCGACGACGAGTTCGGACGCGGTCGAGACGAGCAGCGCCGTCGAGACCCCCATCTTCCGGAGCAGCACGAGGTCGCAGTTCGTCTTCTCGCACGCCATCCAACCCTCTTCGAGTGTCGCAATCGCTGCGAGGGCCTCGTCGCGCCCGGCGTCACCGCTGGTCAGCAGCGTGTCAGCGACCGAGGCGGCCAAGAGCTCGGCGAACCGCAGCTCGCTCACGCCGGGATGACGTTCGGCGAACAGATCGAGTGCCGCGGCCGACACGACACCACGCGCCAGGATGTCGTCGCGCTGGAAGGTGTCCGGCAACGGCGCCGGCGAGACCGCCTCGGCGATGTCGTCGAGGGAGATGTCCTCATCCTTCATGGACAGGATCCGGTCCACCCGGGCGAGCATCTTGTCCTTCGGGAAGAACGTCTCCTGCCCCGTGAACGTGGACTTGCGGACGAACCAGTCCTCCGGGATGAGCCCCTTGCGCTTCCAGCGGTAAAGCTGGCCGTAGCTGATGCCCTTGGCGAGCAGCAGGTCCTTCTTCGAGATCAGTTCGGCTTCCATTAATGCGCACCTCCTTGTGCTTGTTGACACCGTAACAGCACATTGTTACGGTGTCAACAAGCACAAGGCGAAGCACAATACTCGCTGAACGGTGAGGTCTGTTACGCAGCCGGGCGGACCGGTCTTGGATACTCCTGCACCGAACTCGCCAAGCTCGGCGACTACAGCATCACGGGGCTCGACATCAGCGGCGCCTACTCGAGAAGCGATTTCGAGAAACTCGTCAGGGACTCCCCCTTAAGCGGTCGCGACATCAGGACCGTTGGAGTCAACCTGTGCATGTCGCTGGTGAAGTGACCTGCTCCGCGTTGGACGCCGCGAGGGGCTACCCGTGGTGGTTCCACACATCCGACGCGATGGACGCGGGGTGCGCGGCCATCCACTCCTCGTGGTCGGGAACATCCTCGCCCACCACGTAGAGGAAGTGGTAGATGCCCATGTCACCGAGGAACTTGAAGCGGCTGCGCATGTCGCGCGCGGTCGCGTCGTACGAGTCGTGCGACCGAAGATAGGCCCTGAAGTCGCCGAACTCGCGCTCCAGCGTGATCATCTCGCCCGCGTTGTGGATCGTGGCCTCGATCTTCTTGCGATTGCGAATGATGCGTGAGTCCAGCAGCAGCGCTTCCACGTCGGCGGGAGTCAGTCCGGCGACGATCAACGGGTCGAACCCGTGGAACGCCTCGATGAAGCCCGGCCACTTTGCCTCGATGACCGCCCAGTTGAGTCCCGGCTCGAACACGACGCGCGTCATGACGGCCAGATAGTCGGCGAGCGACTTCGGGTCGATCTTCTCGGGAGCGTGCATCACGCGTCCTCCTGCGTCAGGCGCGGCCGAAAAGGCACCGCACGGGTATCCTCGTCCAGACATGCATGTACCCGTCGAGGGCGGAGTGGCGAGCCGATGACTCAGGCGATGACCAGACAGCAGCGCGCATGCGAAGCGATGCGCCGGCTGGGAGAACTGTACCCTGCGGCGCACATCGCGCTCGACTACGACGATCCGTGGCACCTGCTCGTGGCCGTGATCCTGTCCGCGCAGACCACCGACCTGGGCGTCAACAAGGTGACGCCGGTGCTGTTCGCACGGTTCCCAGGCCCTGCGGACCTGGCGGCCGCCGACGTCCTCGAGGTCGAGGCGATCGTGAAGCCCACCGGCTTCTACCACAACAAGACGAAGTCGATCATGGCTGCGGCGCGAATGGTCATGGCGGAGTTCGGCGGACGCGTGCCGGACACGATGGAGGAGCTGATGCGACTCCCTGGCGTGGCGCGCAAGACCGCCAACATCGTGATCAGCAACGCGTTCGGCAAGGTCGAGGGGATCGCGGTGGACACGCACGTGTTCCGCCTGGTGCACCGTCTCGGCCTCTCGGACCAGAGCGATCCGGACAAGGTCGAGCGCGACCTGACCTCGCTGCTGCCGCGCGAGGACTGGTTCCACGTAAACTACCGGTTCATCGACCACGGACGGGCGGTGTGCACGGCGAAGCGCCCCATCTGCGGCGCGTGCGTACTGTCCGACATCTGCCCTGCCGCGTTCACGGTGGCGGGCTGGCGCCAGCAGGCGTAGGCACGGGCCGATTGCAGCCGCGGCCGCGCGTGAGCGGACGCGCGCCCTACATGAAGAACGCGCCGAGCACTCCCGCGACGATGACCGCGGGCATCAGGTTGCCGACGGGAAGCCGCTTGATCCCCATGAGGTCCATGCCGATCGCGAGGATGAGCGTGCCGCCCACCATCGACATCGCGGAGATCACGCCGGCGGTCAGGAACGGCTGCAGCGCGCTGGAGCCGAGCGCGATGCCGCCTTGCACGATGATGATCGGGACGATCGAGAAGCCGACCCCGATGCCCAGCGCGCTCGCGAGCGCGATCGACGCCACACCGTCCAACAGCGCCTTGAGGTACAGCAGGTTCGGGGAGCCCATCCCATCCTGGAGAGAGCCGAGTATCGTCATCGTCCCGACGCAGAACAGCAGCGTGGCGACGACGAAGCCCTCCACCATCTGGTGCTCGCCCTCGCCCGCGGCCGCCTTGACCAGCGGGACGCGGACGGCGACGGACCGCAGCCAATGTCCGAAGCGCTCGAGGGCCGCCTCGACCCCGATCGCCTCGCCGAGAAGCCCACCGATCACCAGCGAACCGACGAGGACCAGAACCGCGTATTTCGACCCGGTTGCGTCCGCCTTGATGAGCCCGCCGATGACCATGGTGGCGCCGATCGAGAACGTGGAGAGCCCGAGCGCGTAGAACGCTATCTGGCGGAACCGGTCCGTGATGAACCGCCCGAACGCGAGCCCCACGGCTGTGCCGAGGATGACCGTGACGACGTTGGCGATGACACCGGATCCAGGCACTACTTCAGTCCTTCCTCAGGAAGCCAGACTCCCTCGAGTTCCTTCGTGATCTGCGCGTGCCCCTTCGGCAGGCCGCCGTGCGCCTCACGCTGCGCCGGCCGGCGCTTCGCGTGCGCCTGCTCCGCTGACTCGAACAGCGTCGAGGTCGGCAGGATCACCGTCGAACGGCCCTTGCGCTCGCGAACACGGGACTTCAACTCGCGGTCGGCGGTGACGATCGTCACCGGACCGGCCTCGTCCTCGGCCATCCGCACGATGAGGTCGTCCGCGATCCCGTCGAGCGAGAATACCGCCTCGACCCCGCCGATGTCCTCGTCGCCCGCGTTGTGGCCCTTGTCCCACACCACGACGATCCTGCCGGCTCCCAGCAACCCGCGGCCACGCGCCGCCAGCCGCCGCATGAGCGCGAGGCGCATGTCGTTCGGGAGCATGTGGCGCGTCGCCTCGTCCGCGCGCGTCACGTTGTAGCCGTCGATGAGGAAGAGCATCTGCTGTGACCGCGTCGGCGCTCTGCTACCCGGCCGAGCCCGCCCGGAACGACTTGGCCATGCTCTCGGCCAGCGTCACGAACTCCGACGGCATCATGATGATCGTGGTCGTGTTCTGCTCCGCGCCGACCTCCGTGATCATCTGCATGCGGCGCAGCTCGAGCCCGAGCGGGTTCTCCGTGATGATCTTCGCCGCGTCGGCGAGCTTGCTGGAGGACTCGAGCTCGGCTTCCGCCTTGATGATGCGGGCGCGCTTCTCGCGCATCGCCTGCGCTTCCTGGGCCATCGCACGCTGCATGCTGATCGGGATCTCGACGTCCTTCATCTCGACCATCTCTACCTTGACGCCCCAGGGCTCGGTCGCCTGGTCGACGACCAGCTGGAGCGACTCGTTGATCTTGTCGCGCTCCTTGAGGACCTCGTCGAGCACGTGCTGGCCGATGATGTTGCGCAGCGAGGTCAGAGCGACCTGGTACGAGGCCGCGTAGTAGTTGGCGACCGACACGACCGACTTGACCGGGTCGATGATCTTGAGCCATACGACCGCGTTCACCTTGACGGTGACGGAGTCTTTGGTGATGGACTCCTGGCTCTCCATGTCGACGGTCATCGTGCGCAGGTCGACCTTGCGCTGCGTCTCGATGCCGAAGGGGATGAGCCAGTACAGTCCCGGACCGCGCGTTCCCATCAGCCGGCCCAGCCTGAAGACGACGGCGCGCTCGTACTCGTTAGCCACCCGCAGGCCCGAGATGCCGGCCACGATCACGAACAGAACGAAGATCCCGAAGCAACTCCCGATGAACTCGCCCATCGCAGAACCCCTTCCCCCGGCGCGCCGCGTGGTGCGGCGCGCTCACCTACCGCGGATCGACCTCTTCCAGCAGGACGCATCCGGCCGGCGGAGTCGTGCCTTCGTCATCGCCGGACACGGTGTCACCCATCGCGTGCTGCAGTGCGTCCGCGGCGACCCGCTCCTTCGCCGACATGAGCCATGCCGCGATCTCCTGCCCACCGTCGAGAAGCGCGAAGTGCTGTATCGCGCAACCGGACCAGTCACTCTGAGCGACGCCGAGCTGGTCCACCGCACGCCAGAAGAGGCAGAACTCCTCTTCGCACAGTACGTCCCGCTCCCCGTTCGCCAGGCTGAGCATGCACTGCGCCATAACCTCGACCCCTTCCTGGGCGCGACCGGACTGCCGCCATTGTAGCGGCTGCCCCAAGGAGACCGGTCGCATGCCCCGCGGACTCAGGTCGCTCCAGCGGCGCGCGGTGCGAGTCCGCTGGAAGCGACGCGTCACTTCACCGTGATGTTGGCCGCCATCGAGGGATGGATCGTGCAGTGGATCGGGAACGATCCCGCTGTCTTGAACACCTGGAAGAAGGTGGCCCCGGGAGTCAGCGCGCCGGTGTCGAACCCGGTCCCGGCGATGTCGTGCGTGACCATGTCGTTGTTCGTGAACGCGACGGTCCCGCCGACGGCGACGGTTATGTCGGACGGGTTGATCGACATGTTCTTCAGGGAGACCTCCGCCGTGTTCGGCGCCGGGCCCGTGCTGCCGGAGGGCGTCGTCGAGGAGGAAGGTGCCGCGGAACAGCCCGCAAGAAGCACGAGGGAGACGAGCGCGATCGCGATCAGCGTCGGTCGAAAGTGCCGCATGGCGTGATATCCCTTCGGTCGGTTCGTGGTGAACGTGGGGTGCATACCCTCCCCCGACGGTCGCGCTATCCTCTGACCTGACCGTCTCGTCCGAGGCGCGAAGGAGCACCAGTCGTGAGCAACCGGCTCGAGGACTCAGCAAGCCCCTATCTGCGTCAACACGCGAGCGACCCGGTCGACTGGTACGCATGGGGCGAGGACGCTTTCGCCCGCGCGCGCGAGCTGGACCGCCCCGTGCTGCTGTCGTGCGGCTATTCCGCGTGCCACTGGTGCCACGTGATGCAGCGCGAATCGTTCCGCGACGATGAGACCGCGGCGCTGATGGACGCGGAGTACGTCGCGGTCAAGGTCGACCGAGAGCTGCGGCCGGACGTGGACGCGATCTATCAGGACTACGTGGCGGCTTCGACCGGCTCCGGGGGTTGGCCGCTCACCGTCTGGCTCACGCCCGACAGGCTGCCGGTGTTCGGCGGCACCTACTTCCCCAAGGATGCGCGCCCGGGGATGATCGCATTGCTCGAGGCGCTCGACGCAGTGGCGCGGTCGTGGCGGGAGGACCGCGCGGACGTGGAGCGCACGTCCGCGCAGGCGCTCGCGTTCCTTCGGAGCAGATCGGCTCCCCGCCCCGAGGGCCCGATGGACCGCGCGATGCTGGATGCGACCGCTGAGGTGCTCCTGCAGATGCAGGACGTCGTGCACGGAGGCCTTCGCGGCTCGATGAAGTTCCCGCAGCTCCCGGTGATCGAGTTCCTGTGCGCCTATGCGCGGCTGGTCCCGGACATCGAGCTGCTGCTGGCCATCGAACGCACGATGCTCGCGATCGTGCGTGGCGGGATCTTCGACCAGGCCGGCGGTGGCGTGCACCGGTACGCCACCGATACGGAGTGGCGAGTGCCCCACTTCGAGAAGATGCTCTACGACCAGGGGCTCCTGCTGTCCGCTCTGGCCTCGGCGGCGCCGTTCGCGAGCTCGCCGGCGATCGCGGACGAGTATGCGCGTGCCGCTTCCGC